>Ga0209755_10006174_pt1 | contig 13354 bp, 11 predicted proteins | sample TergutCo191P1_FD_187301 | JGI IMG/M metagenome (GOLD analysis project Ga0209755, IMG submission 187301) | Cornitermes sp. P1 segment gut microbial communities from Petit-Saut dam, French Guiana - Co191P1 (SPAdes) (version 2) | ecosystem: Host-associated > Arthropoda: Insects > Digestive system... | reverse complement strand
AGCTTACTCAACACTGATCTTAAGAGAGAAAAAGAAAATCTTGCACGCTTCCTTACTATGGCGAGAGACTATGCACGCAAACAAGGATTCAAAGGCGTGTTCTATATCGAACCGAAACCGATGGAACCGACAAAACATCAATATGATTTTGACACAGAAACCGTTATCGGCTTCCTGCGCCAATGGGGTCTTGAAAAAGATTTCCGCATGAATATCGAAGCGAACCATGCAGAGCTTGCGGGTCACGAATTTGCGCATGAGCTTGAAACAGCGGCAGTCGCAGGTTTCTTCGGCTCTGTTGATGCAAACCGCGGCGATTGGGTAAACGGCTGGGACACAGATCAATTCCCGATCAGCTATTATGAAACTGCAATGGCGATGTATACCATCTTGAAAATCGGCGGCTTTAAAGAAGGCGGACTTAACTTCGACTCGAAGATTCGCCGCAACTCGGTAGACCCTGCAGACCTTTTTGTCGCGCACGTAGGCGGCATGGACTGTTTCGCGGTTGGACTTCAAATCGCTCAACGCATAATCGACGAAGGCACAATCCCCAACTTTGTAAAAGACCGTTATGCGTCATTTACAAGCGGCGACGGCGCGAAGTTCTCTAAAGGAGAGCTTACACTCGAACAGCTCGCAAAGATAGGAACAGACGCAGGTTACGGCAAGACAGGCATCACAAGCGGCAAGCAGGAATATCTTGAGAATGTGCTTAATAGCTATTTGCTGGGTCTTTAATATCAGATAACGGTTAAAAAATAGTTTGAAAAGAAAAGCCTTCGGAGGAAACTCCGGGGCTTTTTTTATGAATAATTATTTTTTTATATAAATCTATATGGACAAATGTCGCGTAAATATGGACTTATGTGTTCTTTTAAGAAAAAATACTTGTAAAAATAAATTTTATTGATATATTATCATTAAAATATTATTAATACAGGTAAATTTTATTATGAGTTACAGTAAACACGGCTTTAATATAAATCGCTCAACAGTAATACAATTATTATTTGTATGGCTGGCTTTTTTCTTAATGGTACTTATAAGTTATTTATTTGTTAGTGATATTGTTCGTAACTTTTTAACGAAAGAAGCCGCTAATACTTTATCTTACACGCAATCAAAAATTAACGACACTTTACGAGACGCAGAAACAGTTTTACATAATGTTTCGCAAAGTATACAAATTATGATTTTACAAGGTAATACAACAGATTTAATTCATCAGCATATGATCGAAATTACCGACTACCTTTCTTCTGATGTTGTGAGGATATCCGCATTCAACGGTCTTTACGGATTTTTCAATATATCCGGTTTTGATTCTGATGAAGGTATTTTTCTTGACGGTACAGGTTGGATACCGCCGGAAAATTATAAGCCGATAGAACGCCCCTGGTATCAAGCGGCTATTTCCGCAGGCACAGGCATAGCGGTAACAAACCCTTATATAGCTGTTTTAACAAATGATCCTGTAATATCGTATTCACGTCAAATTCATGACAAGGAAGGAAATCCATTGGGGGTTGTTGCCGTTGATGTGCATCTTGATAAGATGGCGGAGTATGTTGTTAATACAAAGCTTGCAGAAGGCGGTTATGGAATGTTAATAACAGATAATCTTGAAATAATAGCTTCCCCTTCAAAAGAATATTTAGGAAAACATTTATCGGAATTACCGCATAAAGATATTGATATTGTCGTTAGCAATCTGGAAAAAGAATCGGATATATTCGAACACATAGTTACAGATGATCGTTTAGGATCAAACTTTATTTTATTTACCAGAAAGCTTGAGAACGGATGGCATATAGGGATTTTAACTCCTGTCGGAAAATATTATCAACAAGTTACAAGTATGAGAAATTTTATTTCTATATTAGGTATATCTTTTGCATTCGCGCTTTCTTTTGTTTTACTTCGCATAGTTGATGCAAAACGAAAAGCCGAGAAAAAAGCGAAAGAAGTATATTATGATTCTCTTACAGGTATTTATAACAGGCGTTATTTTGAAGAAAATTTAAATAAGTTATTGAAATTATTATCCCGTTCCGGCGATTTATTAAGTTTAATGATGATCGATATCGATCATTTTAAAAAATATAATGATACATACGGTCATAGCGAAGGTGATAAATGCCTTAAAACTGTAGCGGAGGTTCTTTCAAAAACCTTGACACGGGATACGGATTTTATTGCACGTTACGGAGGCGAAGAATTTGCCGTTGTTTTACCGAATGCCAATATGGACGGTGCATGTATTATCGCTGATAAACTTATACAGAATATACAGAAGCAAAATATTCCTAATAAAAATAGTGAAACCGCTTCCTTTGTAACTATTTCCATTGGGGTTGTAACAGGAAATGTAAATCATTTGCAAAACAGCGTTGATTATATTAAACAAGCGGATAAAATGCTGTACCTTTCCAAACATCAAGGGCGCAATAGATTTAATTTTTCAAAGTTATAAAAATTTAATTAAAAAATAAACCTGTTTAACACAAAATTGATTAAATATGATATAATTGGCAATATACTATTTTCAAGCAAAGGAGAAAAATAGATGGCATTAAAAAAATCAAAGTACTTAAACTTTGTAAACCCTGTTTATAATGGAGACAGACCTGCTTCAAAAATGGAGTTATCTATTTTAACTTACGATTCATCATCCGCGCAAATGCAAAATGTTTCCACTATAGAAGAATTATTAAAACTAAAAAATGAATCAAAGATGTCATGGATAAATATAAGCGGATTAAAAGACATTGATTCAATTAATCGTTTAGGAGAATTACTGGAAATTCACGCATTAAGTATTGAAGATATTCTGCATACAGACCAGCAAGCCAAAATGGAAGTTTTTGAAGAATACAGATTTTTATCGGTAAAAATAATTCAACAAAATAAATGTTTTTTATATCCAAAAACTTTGAAAAAAAAATTAATATTTTTTAATAAGATGAAATATCAAAATGATTCCAACGAATTAATTATAGATCAACTAAGTATTATTATTAAAAATAATGTTTTATTAACTTTTCAAGAGTTGTCAGGAGATTTATTAAATAATATCAGAAAAAAAATATTAGAAGATACAGGCGAAATCCGTAAAATGGAAATTGATTATCTTGCTTATTTAATCGTAGATTCAATTATTGATGAATATTTTCATTCTGTAAACTATTTAGAAGATTATATCGATGATTTTGAAGAACGTGCAACACAAACAAGCGATAATTCATATATCGAAGAGATTCAAGAAATTAAAAAATACTTGCTGCAAATAAGAAGAGCAATCTTGCCGTTAAAAGATAACTTAGTGATTATTTCCCGGCAAGAAAAATTTTTTCAAACTGAAGAAATTAAACCGTTCTTACAAGATTTAAATGAAAATTTAAATCATACAGTTACACTGATAGAACATTACCGCGAATGGCTGTCAAACATCATGGATGTGAATTTATCTGTTTTATCATATCAAATGAATAAGGTAATGAAAGTTTTAGCTATGATTTCTTCAATCTTTATTCCCTTAACTTTTATTGCAGGAATCTACGGAATGAATTTTAATTTTATGCCCGAATTAGGATACGCATTAGCATATCCCATTGTTCTTTGTGTTATGGGTTTCATCGCAACAGTTATGATTATTGTTTTTAAAGTTTACCGTTGGTTTTAGAAATAAAAAGTAGGTTAATGAAAAATGAAAAATAATTATATTATCGGACTTAATATAGGCAATCATGACTCTGCCGCTGCGTTATTAAAAAACGGGGAAATTATGAGTTATGCTGAACAAGAAAGGTTTAGTAGAAATAAAATAGCAGAAGGTGAGTATCCTATAGATGCATTAAATTATTGTTTGCAAAAGGAAAATATTTCTTTATCAGATGTAGAAGCTATAGCATTAGGAATGGATTGGGCATATCGAGATGAAAAATATCAACTGACAAAAGAACAATTAAAAACATGGAGAATAATTGATGTTGAAGATAGTTATTTACCGAAAGAAATATTTGGAAATTTTAGACCGCCTATTTATCGGATTAAACATCATCTGGCACATGCCGCAAGCACATATCGCTTAAGCGGATTTGAAAACAGCGCAGTACTTATTGTAGATAACAGGGGTGAAAGTGAATCTGCATCACTGGGAATGGCAATGAATGGGGAAATTTCTTTTTTTAAAAAAATAGATATATACAATTCACTTGGAATTTTCTATAACAGAGCGTGCAGATATACCGGATTATATGGTAAACATCGTGAGGTTGGAAAATTCATGGGTCTTGCATCTTATGGTATTCCAAATATGACAATGCCGGTAGTTCCTGACAGTGATGGAAATTTTTTTAAAAATTTACCTGATATAAGTAATTCAACAATTTATGATTCCATAACACTTCGTACCATACAATTACATGATTATTTTATAGAAAACTGTTTTCCTTATGAAGCCGGTAATGTCGAAGAAATTATGAGTTATGCAAATTTTGCCGCTTCTGCTCAGAAAACTCTTGAAGATGTTCTGCTTGATTTTATAAAAGAATTAAAGGAAAAAACAAACTTGAATAATTTGGTAATTGCAGGAGGAGTAGCGCTTAACTGTTCTGCAAATGGAAAATTGGAAAGGTCTGGTTTATTTAGACATATTTATATTCCTCCATTTACTTCTGATGCAGGAACTTCTATTGGAGCAGCTTTAGAGCTTAATTATAGATTACACGGTAAAGCTAAAACAGACAAACCAATGTATTTAGCAGGGCTTGGGGCTTCTTATTCAGATAATGAAGTTCTTGACGTGCTTAAGCCTTATGATAAAATATTATCATGGAATGTATTTGATGAAGAAAATCTTGAATTAATTATTTCTAAAGAATTATCAAATGGAAGAATAGTTGCTTGGATGCAAGGCGGATTTGAAGCCGGACCGAGAGCGCTTGGAAACCGCAGTATTTTGGCTGATCCAAGAACCAGAAAAAACCTTATTAGACTTAATCAAATAAAAGAGAGGGAAATGTGGCGTCCAATTGCTCCAAGTGTACTTGAAGAATATTATAATGAATATTTTTCCGGTTATCCTGATAATAAATATTTTATGAATGTAACTGCATTTGTAAGAAAAGAAAAACAAAAATTAATTCCGGCTGTAGTACATGTTGATGAAACTGCAAGACCTCAGCTTGTTACTAAAGATAATGAAAAGTATTATAAGTTAATAAACGCTTTTATGAAAGAGACAGGTATTCCTCTTGTGTGTAACACATCATTTAATATCAAAGGCAAACCGCTGGTAAATACTCCTGAAAATGCCATTGAATGTTTTTTGCAAAGAGATATAGATATTTTGGTAATCGGAAATGTAATCATAAAAAAAATCGAGAGTAAAAATCAATGATTACCTTTGATGCAAGGAATATTATTTCATATCATGAGTTTAATTCATTAATTGATAATAAAAAAATTTTCTTCTCGACTGAAAAGAATAATCTTTTTGAACATTATGGTATTTTAAAACCAATTCCATTTGATAGAAATATTGACAGTTATCAGAAATTTCGTAATGAATATAGGTCTCTAGTGCAAAATATCCTGAAAGAAGTAATATTTTATTATAGAAAACATCTTCCCAAGGAGCTTCTTATATTTGAATTTGGAAGCTTCGTAAAATCTACCGAGCGAATATTTAGTGATATTGATTTTACAATTTGCTTTGACGAATATAAAACAGAAAAATACGAATGTGTAGAAGAAATAATTGATTATACTCTGGCTGAAATATTTGGATTTAGTATAGATCATGTTCATGGCAAATTTCAACATTATCCTGAAATTCCAAAATTCAACTCATTAACAGAAAAAGACAATCATTATAGACTTATTTTTGATGAAGTAAACTTCGTTGATTATAAGTGCGGACCGGAAACATTTATTGAAAATCTCACAAATATAAAGAATGTTCGTGATTATCAATCTATGATTACAGGTTATGAAGAAAAATACAAAAATAAAATAAATATAGATAGTTTATATTCAATTGAAATTTTGGAAAATACAATGACGCATGATTTCTTTTTTGATTTAACAAAATTGGAAGAAAAGTATGACATTTGTGAAGGATATCAATTTAAATTAAATGATTCTAAATTAAATGAAAAATTTTCTATCTCCGATATTAAAAGAATTTTAAAACATGATGGTATTATTGAATTTTACACATTTATCGCGAAGTTAAGAAAAATTGTTCATTTAAGTAATTCATATTCAATGAATATTGATATATTTTGGAACAATGAATCATTAAAAAACCTATTCGGTATTGAATATTTGACGAGACTCAAAGAATCCTTTATCTCTTTTATCTTTTATTGGAATCGAATAGAACTATCGCTCCATTCAAGAGGTATAGCGCTTAGCACTCGTTGTTATAAAAAGTTTTCTATTGATGAAATGAATCATATTTTAAATTCAGATTGGGGAAAAACAACAAATATTGAAACTATAATTTCATCAAAAAATAAACTGACTCAAATGATCCAAGAAGGTTTAGCAAAATTATGATAGATAACTTTTTTATTAAAAATATAAAAGCGTTTTCAGATGCAATTGAAATCTATTATAAAGGTTCTAAAATAAAATATGCTTGGCTGGAAAATTCTAATAAGCATTTTCCGGATGTATTTATACTGGATGTTTATCCTGAAAGAAATTCAATTTGTATAGATTATAAAATATTAAATGAAATAGCAAAAAGAGGCATAACTGTAAAATTATCTTTAAGTGATGAATCTATAAAATTAAAATACAACTTTGCGAATGATTTTCAGTTTTCAAATTTAATTATAAAAAATATTAAATTAATACTACTAACAAACGAGAAAAATGAATTACTTTTTAAATTATCACCGCAAAGTATAAAAGAAGAACATTTTGAATTTAAAAATAATGATAATTTTTTTGCAAAATTTATAAGTATTAGAACTTCTTATCCAAACTTCATAAAATCAAATTATGATAAAATACCCTTAGATATTGTTGTTTTAGGAACATGCTTCTCAAGAAGCATTTTTAAATCAGAGTCGTATTTTAATCCTGATTATAAAAATTATTTTCATGTAAGTAATACTTTTTTTCATAACTCAATTATTTCTATTATGTCAGATCAAATTGAAGACAATGATTATTTAAGAATACATGATTTAATTCAAAAAGATGTTTTTAAATATATTGAAATTGAATTTCAAAAGAATATTTTTGATATTATAGATGAGTTGGAACCGGAATATATCATTATGGATAATTATATAGATGCTAATCGGCCGTTGATTCAAATTTCTGAAAATCAATATTTAACTTATAACACTTATTTTTCAAAGTCAATTTATAAACGAAAATTTTCAAAGTGCGATATTATTTATCCAAATACAAAAAAACATGAAGAACTGTATAGAACTTATATAAAAAAATTTTCAATTGAATTGAAAAAAAGAAATTTAGACAGAAAAATAATTTTACTTGGAGGCAGACTTTGTGAGACAAAAATCAACAAAAAGACCGGCGAAATTTCACAATGGGAAAAATTAGACTATTGGATTCGGCCATGTAATCAACATTGGGACAGGATCGATCAAATATTTTTAGAAGAAGTACCAAATGCAGCTTATATAAATATGAGAAAAACACAATGGCTAAGTGATATTGATTGTCCGATAGAAGGCGGTGCGTCTCCATCTCATTATCAAAGCGAATATTACCGGGAAGTTTTAGATAAAATTAAAACGATTATTTTTAATTAAAAAGGAAAAAAGATGAATGTGAATTGTAATTACAAAGAAAATGCAGAAAAATACATAGAAAAAGTTATTGATACTTTAAAAAAAATTGACACAGAAGCAATATCGGCTGTTATCGAAGTTTTGTTAAAAACACTGTATTCTAATGGCATTATATATGTTTTTGGAAACGGAGGATCTGCATTAACAGCTTCTCATATGCAGAATGACTTTAACCGAGGTATATCAGAATATTCAAATAAAAAATTTAAATTTTTCTGTTTATCAGATAATGTAGCTACTATCACAGCTATTGCAAACGATTTTTCCTATGATGAAATATTTGTGCAGCAATTAAAAGACAGACTATCAGAAAATGATATAGTAATTGCAATATCAGGCGGCGGCAATTCTAAAAATATTATTAAAGCAGTGGAATACGCAAAAATAAAAGGGAATACAGTAATAGGAATAACCGGTTTTGACGGCGGAAAACTTAAGCAACTGGCTGATTACAATCTTCATGCAGATATAGATGATATGCAAATTTCTGAAGATATTCATTTGTTATTCAATCATTTAATTATAAGTGTTTTAAAATCTAAATTTAGGAATGAAAATGAATCTTGAAAAAATAAAAAACATATTTGAATTAAATCCCAATTCAAAAATAGCGTTGTTCATTCGTCATGGTGAAAAATCAGAATGTCATGAAAGTTTACTCACACAAGATGGAATTTCTCAATCGGAATATTTTGGATATGAGTTAAAAAAAATGAATATACCTGTGAAAATCTATACAAGTCCTAAGTTGAGATGTGTAGAAACTGCTGTGCTTATAAATAAATCTATATCATCAATGAAAGATGATATAATAATATCAAACAAGTTAGGAGTTCCAGGTATTCAAATTTCTGATAATGATGCATACCTTGAATTTTGTTCAAAAACAAATTTCCAATATAAAGAGATTTATGCTCAATGGATAAAAGGAAAACATTATGATATACTAAGACCTCCAATGATGCTGAAAGATGTTGCCGAAGAATTTATAAAATCAACTTGTATCAACAGAGGTATAACTCTTTATGTAAGTCAATCTGGAACTGTAGCCGGAATTGGTTATGTATTAAGACTTGTTAATTATGATGTTACTGCCGGAGAATGGGTTAATTTTCTTGATGGTTTTATTTTAGACATTGCTGTACTGTAATTTTGACCAGCTATCAAGGCAATAAAAAAATATATGAGAAGAGATGCTAAAAAAGAAAAAAAAACGTCCCATTTATGAGAAACAATATTCAAATTTACACTGAAAGCTTCACCCCATCAGAGTTATAAACACTTAATCAATGCGTCGCAAACAATATCCGCTTCTTCAATTGTCATTCCGGGATAAAGAGGCAATGTTAATTCATGAGCGCACACTTTTTGCGCTTTCGGTGTTGCATTTACAATATCTTTATATGCGCTGAAACTTTGAATCGCAGGATAATGGATGCTTGTTTGAATTCCATCCTTCTTCATTGATTCTATAACAGCCGCTCTGTTTATTGTTTCAGAAAGTAATATCGGCATTATGTGATAACTTGAGTTTCCTCTGTTAAAATATTTATATGGAAAAGAAATAGAAGGGATTTCACCTAAGCTTTTGTAATAATGCTCTGTTAATAATTTTCGTTTTTCATTTGCGCTTGGTAATTTTTGAAGCTGTACAAATCCAAGAGCGGAGCTTATCTCGTGAATACGGTAATTATAACCGGGCGCTTCAACATCGTAAGAAACTGCTCTGCCTTTGAAACGGTCAAAAGAAGCGGCAGACATTCCATGAGAGCGTAAAAGTTTCAATTTGTTAAATGTTTCCGTATTTCGCGTAACAACCATTCCGCCTTCGCCTGTCGCTATATTTTTATTTGCAAAAAAACTGAAAGCCGATACATCGCCGAAAGTACCGAGCGGCCGCCCCTTGTAATCCGCTCCCGGTGTGTGGGCGCAATCTTCTATTAAAATTAAGCCGTATTTTTTGCACAAAGCGGTGATGCGCTCCATATCACAAGAAAAACCTGCATAGTGGACTATCATAACAGCTTTTGTGTTAGGTGTAATTTTCGCTTTTATGTCATCGGGACAAGGAGACCAATCATCCATTGAAGTAATATCTGCAAGAATATTTTTTGCTCCTGTCATTGCAACAGTATTTTGATCTGCGATAAAAGTTAGAGAGGGTGTAATAACTTCATCGCCTTTCCCTATACCGCATGATAAAAGAGCCATGTGCAAGGCGGCTGTGCAGTTTGAAACGGCAAGGCATTTTGCTTCATGCCCTAAAAAATCAGAGAAAGCCGATTCAAAAGCATGAGTTTTTTCGCTGATTGTAAGCCAGCCGGAATCAAGCACTTCTTTAACCGCTTGATACTCTCTTTCATCATAATTTATTTTGTGAAGCTGTACACGCCACATAGCTTATTGTATTATAATATAATATGAAAAAACAAGCTATGAATGAAAATATTAAAAACGAAATCGCCAAGGGAGGGATTATCGCTGTTCTGGAAATTGAAAATGAAAAAAACGCAGTCCCGCTTGCAAAAGCTCTTATAGAAGGAGGCATTAATGTAATTGAACTGGCGCTGCGTACACCTGCGGCTGTCCCTTCGATTTCGTTAATTGCAAAAGAAGTGCCGCAAATGTTTTTAGGCGCAGGGACTATCATAGAAACAGAGCAAGTATCAATGTTAAGAACAGGAAGGAATCAAACTGATGTCCGCTTCGGTGTATCTCCGGGTATTAATCCTTTAATTGTAAAAGAAGCAATCGCCTTAGAATTACCGTTCGCTCCAGGAATTTCAACTCCAAGCGAACTGGAGCTTGCAATCTCTCTTGGCTGCACTACAGTAAAGTTTTTTCCCGCAGAAGCTTTGGGCGGGCTTAGTTATTTAAAAAATATAAACGCTCCTTACAATCATTTAGGGATAAAATATATTCCCTTAGGCGGAATAAGTATTGACAACCTTGCAAGTTATGCGAAATTTGCCCCTGTGCTTGCAGTCGGCGGAAGCTGGATAGCGTCAAAAGAATTGATTAATACGCAATATTGGGCGGAAATCACTAAAAGAGCGAAAGAAGCTTTAAATATATGGAAATCCAATCGTTAAAAAAAATTGAATTTTAATAAAAAAAGGTGTATATTGAAAACAGATAATAACAAAAAGCAAAATTATTAGGCATAATAAGTTTTTATCCATTTAATCTGAAGGAGTTTATATGTTCAAACTTTCAGAAAAGAGCCGAAAAATTCTAAGAGCGATATACCGAGGTATCGGCGCATCTGCGCTCTCTTTGTCGTTAACCGCATGCCCTCCGCTTTTTTTAGGAGGAATGTACGGACCCGGTCCCGATCCCGGACCTGATGATGAAAATTTAATAATTCGCGGATATGTTAGATCAAACGAAGATAATAAGCCGCCTATTAAAGGGATTGCGATTGTTATACCCGGCGTAACTGGCTATATCTCTGAATCTTATACTCACGGAGAATTTTATTTATATGTCCCCAAACTGGATAACTATACAATCATATTTACTGATGTTGACAAAGAAAACAACGGAGGTCTATTCAAACAGTATATACACGAATTAACTCTGGAGGAAGCTTTAAAACTTAACGACGATCCATTAATTATATATTTAAATAAAGATACCGATTAAATAAATGATTAATAATTTTTCTCAGTTCTTATTTAATCAATTTAGAAAAAATGAAATGCATCTTCATGAGCTTAATTATCTTTTTTGGGAATGTACATTACGATGCAACCTGCAATGCCGCCATTGCGGCTCTGATTGTAAAAATGTAAGTACTGTTAAAGATATGCTTTTTGAAGATTTTCTTAACGCCATTCTTCCTCTAAAAGAAAAATTTAAAAGCGATAGTATTACAGTAGCGATTACAGGCGGTGAGCCCTTGTTACGCGAAGATCTGCCGCAATGCGGCATTCAGTTACGCAAAAACGGTTTTCTCTGGGGGATAGTGACTAACGGGTATGGTTACACTCCCGAAGTTCACAGTAAACTTCTCAGTGCAGGTATGGGTACGATTACTGTCAGTCTTGACGGTTTGGAATCATCTCATAATTGGCTTAGAGCAAACGATCAAAGTTTTAAAAGAGCTGTTAATGCGTTAAGTTTGATTTCTTCTTCGTCTCGATTAAATTTTGATGTTGTCACTTGCGTAAATAAAAAAAATATAGACGAACTTGATAAATTAAAAGATATTTTAAATGATATGCAAATTAAAGCATGGCGGCTTTTTATTATTTCTCCGATAGGAAGAGCGGCGCGAACTTACGGTTCGATATATAATGACGATCTTTACTTAACTAATATGCAATTAAAACAGCTTATGGATTTTATCGTAATGGCGCGTAACGAAAAGCGTATTAATGTATCGCTTTGCTGCGGGGATTATGTCGGTGAATACGAAAGAAAAGTTCGAGACGCTTATTATATCTGCCGTGCAGGGATGCACATCGGTTCAATTCTGATAGACGGTTCAATATCGGCTTGCCCTAATATTAACAGAAGTTTTATACAGGGAAATATCTATCAAGATAATTTTTTAGATGTATGGAATAACAAGTTTGAAATTATGCGTAACCGAAAATGGTCAAAAATCGGCTTATGCAAGGATTGCGAAGCTTTTAAAAACTGTAACGGAGGCCCCATGCACTTATGGGATGAAAACAAAGATACAATAATGGCTTGCACATATCAACAGCTAAAAAAATGCTGATTTATAGAATAAAAAAACAAACACAGCTATCTCTTTAAAAAAATAAATTTTTCAGTTTTTTTCATTTTCGGTCAAGCGCCGCTCATCTGCACACCCATATATAGCTATAGAAAATACACAGGAGTGCAAAATGAGTGTCATGTCGTATTTGCCTTATGGGGCTGGCGGAATCATTGTCCGGGTTGAGACGGATATACGCAGGGGAATCCCGGGAGTGGATATTTCCGGGCTTGCGGAAGGGGCTGTAAGAGAAGCGCGGGACAGAGTGCGCGCCGCTTTTAGAAATTCAGGATTCAGCTTTCCGCTGGACAGGATTTTAATTAATCTTGCGCCTGCCGGAATGAAAAAAGACGGAGCTGCTCTTGATTTACCTATCGCTCTTTCAGTGATGGCTGCGGCGGAAATCGCGCCGATTGGCGCAGACTTTCTTGTAATGGGAGAACTTGAGCTTTCGGGAAAGATACGTCCTGTGCGAGGTGTGTTAGCTGCAATTGCTGCAGGACTTGCAGAAGGGATAACAGAGTTCATCGTCCCTGCTGAAAATGCAGGAGAAGCGGCCATCTTAAAAGATAAGGGCGCACGTTATACCGCTGTAGAAAATTTGCAAAGCGCGGTTCATGCGCTGTTTATCAGGGAAGAAAAAGGAAACCTTCCCGTTTCTTTGGAAGCCTGTCCGCAAGATGAAGAAAGTCAAAGTGTCAGCGCCGGCGATTTTAGTGATGTCCGAGGTCAGCCGCTTTATAAACGCGCTTTGGAAATCGCCGCCGCAGGAGGGCATAACGTT
>Ga0209755_10006173_pt1 | contig 13354 bp, 16 predicted proteins | sample TergutCo191P1_FD_187301 | JGI IMG/M metagenome (GOLD analysis project Ga0209755, IMG submission 187301) | Cornitermes sp. P1 segment gut microbial communities from Petit-Saut dam, French Guiana - Co191P1 (SPAdes) (version 2) | ecosystem: Host-associated > Arthropoda: Insects > Digestive system... | reverse complement strand
GTGCATTCAGGCACTATCGCAATTCCAGCGTTTGCGCCTGTAATTGTCAACGATGTAATGCCTGATTTGTCAGGGCTTGCAAAACGCCAACTCCTTCCCCTGCTTGAGCGCAACGACTTGCATATACAAGTTCGCGGGGACGGCTGGGTTGCACGGCAAAGCCCGCCGCCGGGGACTTCGCTCACAAGCGCAACAATGATTGTTTTGGAACTGGAGTGATCAGGCGCTTTTAACGGTTGCGCTTACGCCTTGGCTCACCACTCTCGCGCCACAAAACCATCATGCATTTTTTACCCTGTTAAGACTTGTCAGTCCGGATAGTTGCGAACATACGCCCCAACAATCACTATCCGTTCATTTGCCTCATTAACAATATACGACATCGAAAGGTACAGATATGAGGCATAAACATTACCGCTGAATAATCCGGTTTTGAAACTTCTTTTAAGGACAGATACCACAGTCCCCTCAATGACAAGCCTTTCTTCCGCCGCCATATAGGGAGACAGTTGAATTTGTCTTTCAAGCTGTTCAAAATATATGCCAATCCCCTCGTATTTTTTCAATAACGAGGTCTTTATCTGATCAGCCGAAGGCGAGTAAACGATTTTCATCTGACTTAAAAAAGTTCCTTATATCGTTTCGTTCTTCATCGGTAAATGGCTCAGTGTCATAACCGGTAATAATGGGGGAGCAAATCGCCTCCAACGGTATAACTTCCCGCATTTTGATGGTATTATAGACATCATCATGGGTTTTAAACGAAAGGTCTGTCCCAGTATGGTTAAAAGCAACACGGGCGGCGTAGGTAATAATATCACGCTGGCTTTCTGTAAAAAGCGAATAATCCGGCTCTGAAACGGCATGGTATGCATTTTTGGTATAAGGACCTATAACCTGCTCGTGTATTTCAATTTTTCCCGATAGACCCATTTCAGTTAAACAGCGGAACCCATCATTGTCAGGCACCGGACCCAGTTTTTCCTTAATATACTTGACCCCGGTAATACTCTGTTTATGCAAAGAGTTATGAACCGCATCGGCAATACATACAGCCTTTCTGACCTGAATGCTACCAAGCCCTGGAGAAACCTTGAGAATAGCAAGAATAGTGTTTTCAAACATCTCTTTATTCAAAATGCGTTTTCCCCCAGTACGTAACACTATAACACAACAAAACCCCACCGTCTATAGTTTTTGAAAACCGACTTGAAATCCCCCTCCTCGCTCTCTCACCACTCTCTCGCCACAAAACCGAGAGGCACATCTATCTTCATCGTGTCGCCTGACTGCTCAACCACATACAACCCCGCTTCAATCGTTGCCTTTTTCTCTTCCGTACCAAATATCGCGCCTGCGATTGCGCCTTTTATTGTCCGGTTGTCGTTACGGCTTCGCCTGTGGTCGCGCAATATTTCCAGACGTTTAATGTGATGCTCCACGTCTTTAACTGTCGGCTTTGTTTTCACTTCAAGCGCCATAATTGTAGAGCCGTTTTCCATCACCAAGTCAATTTCTGTTTTGGTGTTCCCCTGCTTGTCAAAAATCTTCATGCCCCCTGGCAAGCATCCATCAAAATGATAACCCAACTCATTGAAGCGTTTGTGTATGTTCGGGGCAACCAGATGCTCGGCAAGTTCGCCAAAACGGCGATGCAAATCACCCATCTGCTTGCTGTTTCTACGGACAATTCTGTCGGTTTCCCTCTGTCTTTTGTCAGCTTCCTCGGCTAGCTGTTTCATCTCGCTGCTGGTTTCCTTCTGTCTTTCGGAAACTTCGCGCAAGTTTGCCCAGACTTCCTCAATGAGAACCCTGAGCGGGTCGTTTGCCGGAATGTTGTTCATAGCTCGTTCGGTCATCGTGCGCTCCTTGCCCTCTCACCACTCTCGCGCCACAAAACCGAGAGGCATATCTATCTTCATTGTGTCGCCTGACTGCTCAACCACATACAACCCCGCTTCAATCGTTGCCTTTTTCTCCTCTGAGCCGAATATCGCGCCTGCAATTGCGCCTTTTATCGTCCGGTTGTCGTTGCGGCTTCGCCTGTGATCGCGCAGAATTTCCAGGCGTTTAATGTGATGCTCCACATCTTTAACTGTCGGCTTTGTTTTCACTTCAAGCGCCATAATTGTAGAGCCATTTTCCATCACCAAGTCAATTTCTGTTTTGGTGTTCCCCTGCTTGTCAAAAATCTTCATGCCCCCTGGCAAACATCCATCAAAGTGGTAACCCAACTCATTGAAGCGTTTGTGTATGTTCGGGGCAACCAGATGCTCGGCAAGTTCACCGAAACTGCGGTGCAAATCGCCCATCTGCTTGCTGTTTCTACGGACAATTCTGTCGGTTTCCTTCTGTCTTTTGTCAGCTTCCTCAGCCAGCCGCTTCATCTCTTTTTCAGTTTCTTCCCGTCTTTCCGCGTCTTCCTTTCGTCTCTCGGCAGCTTCCTCAGCTAGCTGCTTCATCTCTCTGCTGGTTTCCTTCTGTCTTTCAGAAACTTCGCGCAAGTTTGCCCAGACTTCCTCAATGATAACCCTGAGCGGGTCGTTTGCCGGAATGTTGTTCATAGCTCGTTCGGTCATCGTGCGCTCCTTGCTACAATATACAAGAATTTGGCGAAAAAAGCAATTAAATCCACGTCCACGGAAATTATTCGAAAGGTTTCTGGTTACACTTACCACTGTACAGGTTCTGGTATAACAGGTGGTTTTAAGTGAATAGTTACAGGGGCAACAGGCATCAAAATTTTGTCATCAAACAAGCTTCGTAGCTGTCGATTAAAATACACATAGGCTTTCTTATCCTCTCTAGAAAAAAGTAAAGTAAGATGTTTTAGATTTTTTAGTTCATTATATGAAACAAAAAAACTTACTTTCCCAACGCAATGGTCATTCCGGCACATTGTTGGATTGTCCTTTTTACATGGATACCTATTCCACGTTTCCGCTGAAATATCGTGGGCATAGAATCGGATATTAAACGCTGTTTTTTCAATCTGATCCTTGATCGAAAGCACCGGAATACATTGCAGAGGTTCTTTTGAAAACGTCATATTGTCTCAGTTAATCTGGTATCTGTAATCGAAATTTAGTTTGTCAAGTTTTTGCACACATTTATAGGCGCAGGCAAAAGACTCCTTCCAAGAGTTTTGCCGAGTTATATTAGCAGTAATAACTTCTGCATAATCACTTTGTATTTCATAAACCTCCCGAGTCCTATTGAAATAAACATCTAAAAGCTGGTACAAATCAGCTAATGCTGCTCTTTTTGAGTCACCTGAGCCCTCCAACTCAAGTTCAAAGCAAACTGTTAAATACGGATCAAGATAAAAATCGTTATGTGCTTGCCTATTAAGACATAAAAATTTAAAATTATATAAAAAAAATGCACCTTCCTTGTTGTATGATACCGCAATCTCACCCCATTCCACTATTTTAAACCCCTTATATTCTTCCAGTTGAATTGTCTTGTCTTGAGGAATAACATGGGAGGCAAGCCAAAGACCAGTGCTTGGCGCATATCTGTTAAGTGTTTTTTGGTTGTCTTCATTGAAAACTGTGGTACTCTGCAATGGATATTTTTCAGATAACCCTGGCGTTGAGAAAAATGAGAAATCGGAAGCATTCCCCATCCAGTCATTAGCAAATGATGATTGAGTGGTGGGTCGTTGAGCAAAATCTATATCCATTTCGCTTTGATCTCCTCAGTGAATATTTGGTCGAAAATGCCAATTTGTTTCTTATGCGCCTGTTCAAACCACGTATCTATATCACCATCAATTGAACATTCACCCCTCAAACTCGATTCCAGTTTGATTAATTGCTCTCCATCAATGGCTGTAGCGGTATTGATATTTATAAGCCCGAAACCTTTCAATTCAAAATCATGAAAGGTGTAGCGGGAAAAAATATTGTTATATCCCTGCTCAGAAAACTTGGGCGGTGTACTAATACGCATAATCTTCTGTATTTCACTCATATCTGTAATTTCATGTTGCCATTTTACTCTATTATGATAAGTTAAATCACATAAGCTGACATCATCACGGATACGCACTTTTGCAATATCCTCAAGGACAGCCAAAATTGATAAAAACTTATCCTTGATTGAGGGAAAACCAACATATGTTCCAACCGGCTCGGTATCAAGTCTAATCCAATTCAAATAAAGCATATTCGCTTGAATTTGTAAAAGCCATTTTCTGTCACCGGTCCGCCTTCGAACCAAAAAAGATCCGGAATTTTGATCAAAAATCTGCTCTAATTGAAAACCCTCTAACATTTCAAGAAATAACGGTTGGACTATTTCTACAATGGGGAATTGATCACTGAATAAAGCATTCTTCAAAATAAAATCAACAGGTATTTTGGGCTTCTTATAACTTATTCCCAAAATTACTTCAGATATCGGAGCTTTAGAATACTTCATATTACATCATTCCGTATGTCAAATATATCGGTTTTTACTGTGCTTGTCAATAAAAATTTTACCCCACGCCCTTCCACCACCCGCGCCCACCAAAAAAAACCCCCGTGCGTCATTTTGACGCACGGGGGCACTGTTTGCTGTTAACTCCCCGTTAAAGGGGGCTAAGTCTTAAATTACCTGTAGCGGAACAGGTCAACGTTGCTGTGTGCGGATTCACGCCAGCCAATTCCGCCGAGCGGCACGAATATCTCAGGCGTTGTGGGAACCGCAACAATAGACATACTGTTAAAACCAATGTTAAGGTTGGCTTCGCCTACCAAATTGGCACCACCGAGGATGTCAAACGAGAACTCATGATCGAGGGCTGTCCCTCCCGGCACCGTAATAGTTGCGAACGGGGTGTAATTTCCTATCGGGCGCCTTTGACTATCGACGTCACCGCGGTAAATAACGAAAGTACCCGCACCTTCAACCATTGTCCAAGTGATAATAGAGTCGGTCAGTGTAAGAACAGGCGCTGTCAGACGGGGGGTGGTAGTAAAACCAACCGAACCAAGGCGGCCTGAGTTGAAGGTTAGGTCCCTCCAAATGCCTAGCGTAGCAGAGCCTACGGGTCCCGCAACCTGGTGTCGGACGCCTTGGGCGACTACTGAAACAAAGTGGTCACCTGCAGGAAAATGTGATTCGTCAAGCTCGATATACGTTGCACCGATAGGTGCCGAATCAGTCGAGGGTGACATTGCCTGGGGAGCGACAAGCGTCCCGTTTTGCAAGACAGCGTTTCCCGTGTAGACGAGGTACGCGATATAGCGACCGGCACGGGCAGGTTCCGCCGCCAGGGTGCCGTCCACGAAATCGTCCGGTGCGGGGGGGGCCGTCCACGTAAGCGTAGCGGTGTCGGGAGTTATCGATATCATCGGGAATGTCGGAGGATCAAGCTGCCTGCGGGGGCGAATAAAATGAATATCGTGAGTACGAGATGCCGAACCGCCGTAGGGCAGTGTGTAACTCAGATTAACCGCACCGTGGGAGAACGGTGTTTCCAGACCAAACCAGTCGGCGGTAGCCCCATCCTCAGCGTCTTCCCACATATCCGTGTCATAGGGGAGAATTCTAATCGGTACCCGCTGTCCTGCCGGCAGATTTATAGAGAACGAGTTAACACCGGGCTCGGCACTCGGTATTGCTTGAAGGGCAGTACCTGTCACCGGGTCAGTAGCCGTGAAAGCCAACTGATTCTCTCCCGCTTCACCCCACGGTACGGGGTTGGGGTTGAGTGTCGGCGCTAGGACTGTAACCACCAGAGTGCCTGAAACCTGAAACCCCGTATTATAAAGGTAGAAGCGGGGTGTAAAGGTACGGCTGGCGTCAGTGGGGACGTACTCCAAAGCGTTGTATAAAAGCGTCGTTCCGACAACGGTTACTTCTATATTCTCGGGGATTTGTCCATCGACATCACCGGCAGTGTTACCCGTCGAGAATATATCAAGGTTTGAGGTGACACGAATCAGGTTTTCCCCTGTGGGTCCCTGCGGTCCCTGCGCACCCGTAGGCCCTTCACAGGCGGTGAACGCAAAAACGGATAGCACCAAAACAGCGCCAACCATAAATATCTTTTTCCTTAACATTATAAGGACTCCTTTAGTTGCCTGCTTTGCGTGGGCAACCGGAAAATCTAACCCGCCTGTACAGGCGTGTCATAAAAAATCACAAAACCAAGAACGAAATGCTAAAAATTATTCCTTTCGTCCCTATCGTCATCGGCGTCGATGAAAATATATCGATCACCCGATTCCGCAGCGGGTCCCGCAACTCCGGTAAGACCCATCGGCCCTTCAGAACAAGCGGCAAACGCAAACGAAAACAGCGCCAAAACAACACCGGCTCCGATTATAGAGAGTTTCCTCATCCATTACTCCTTTGGCTGCTTTTGCAGCCTAACCTAAAACACTTTAGGGAAACCCCCGCAAGCCTAAAGCCTGCAAGGGCTTTTTCACCCTTGGCTGTACTACTCCTACGCCCTAACGTCGATCATAGATGAAAGTCACCATGTTGCTGGGATTCGACATACCAAACAACCAACTGAATGAAGTACCTCCAACCACTCTGGTTTCTCCCGGCGTCAGAGGGTCAGCGGGGTCAGCGGGATGGATGACAGTGGGTTCAGCGCGTACGAAGATGGTGTTAATAGCATTTGCCCAGAGCCTTTCATTATCATCAATAGCACTGTTCCAAGTTGGCGTGACGCTAGCGGCCACTGCATCGGGCACAAAAGATGCGACAGTTGGCTGTGCGGGACCGGCATCATCCCCTGTCTGAAGCAAGTGGATCTGCCACACGGGCTGGGCAGTAATGCCTGCACCGGGAACAGGTGCAAACGTTGCCTGAGATAACGATGCAATGCGTTCATGAGGTTGACCGGCGCGACCGCGGTAAACATGGAAGGTGATGGGCTCGCTAAACGGACGTGGGGTAGGAAGTTGCGTCATACGAGGAAAGGTCAAAATACCGTCTGCGTTAATCGAGATCGTAGGAACAAAAATGGGCGTGGGTCTAAACACCTGGAACGGTTGCGCGCGCGGTGAGTTTTGTGAAATTGCCACCACGCCCAAGTCAGGCCTGCCGGGGTAGTAAGGCACAGTATGCCCGCCGACTGAAACAGCGGTAACCCAGTGCCAACCGGTGCCGGTAAAGAGGTTCCTATAACCGATAACCTCACCATCGTGGTAATCGGGGGCGGCGCCATGGCCATCTTGGGGCTCAGCCGCGAACATTCCGCCCATCTGCGCTATTGTCGCCGGGGGGATAGCAGCCGCAGAAGCTACAGCATGAAAGTTAAAGCCTAGCGGGTAAATGCGTTGGAAGTCCCGGTCATCAGCGTGTACGGAGCTGCCATCGAGCTCCGGCGCAAAAAAGGGGAAGTCATCAGAATTGTTGACACTATCCTGATGAAGAGGATTCATTTGATTAGCAGTGAAGACGGGACGATCAACCACGGCACGCTGGCGGAACACCACCATTGGCATTCTCAGAACTCTTGCAGCGCCGCCGGGGAGGTTGTAAGAAAGCTCAATGTACGCTCTTAGATACACTTCGCCAAGCCAATCCTCATCATGGGCGGTAGCGGTAATTGCAATGTCCCTATATTCACCCGGCTGAAGGACGATAGAAGTTGGATATACAGAGACGGGGCTATATCCCCCCGGTCCAACACCTCCATTATCGTCGTCGATCTCCATTCCAAGCGCTTCGAGGCTAATTGCCAAATTTGCACGATCACTAAAGTTTTCCACCCTGAAACGCGGTGTAAAATATTGTAAGGGATCACGGACGTCATCGGTCGGGAGGTAATCAAACGCATTCCACACAAGCACATTTCCCACCACATAGGCCTGTATGTTGGGGCCTGCACCTTGCAATTCCCCGTCAAGTATGACCCTTACATAGGAAGAAACAATAGTATTGCCGGGGGCACCCGTCTCACCTTGAGGACCTTCTTGACCCCTTCCGCCGGCGGGACCAGTCGGTCCTTCGCAGGCGGCAAATACAAATAGCGCCGCTATAGCGCTAACACCAAAAATTTTGAGCCTCTTGCTCATAAGAACTCCTTCGGTTGCCCGCTTTGCGAGGTGCAACCTTTCAAATTTGTGCATCTATACAGATGCATCGAAATATCAAATTATACAGCCGCAACGCTGCTGTACTTTTGACTATTACCAAGTGGCGTCCGGTCCCTGCGCCCCCGGTGGGCCCTGTTCACCATCCGGCCCCAGACCGCCCACAGGCCCCTCGCAAGCGGTGAATGAGAATACGAACAGCGCCATAATGACACTGATCCCTAAAACCGTGAGCTTCCTTATCATAAGAACTCCTTTGGTTGCCTGCTATACCCTTGCAACCCTAACCAAATTAATTCGTCCATACGGACTTAATAAAGAAATGGATGCAATATCAAGACGGCATCATTTCGATTTGTATTATACCCACTTTAATAGTAATAGTCAACCACTCAATTATTTTTTTTTGAAAAAATATGTAGTTGGTTTTGAATCCGCCAAAAGTATGTCAAGCGGGTGCCTATCTTATGCCACTGAAATCAATTTCCATATTTGTCAGATATTCTGCCCAAATCATGCCATTTTCATGCCACTTATAATAGAAAAATATATATAAAACCATGATTTCCGCAATTTTTTACGCTAATTCATTACCCCGCAAGTAATTACTCTCGGCGAAGATTTGCCGCCCGCAAGCATAATAGAAAATGCCGCCCTTTTCAGTAAAATATCCTGAACTGTTATTGATTTTTATCCATGCTTTAATAAATATAGGTCTCTTGACGCTTTTATTCAAAATTTCAATAATAATCTTGGAGAACGAAATATCCACCATAAAATTGGTCAGCTTAAAATAATAGGAGGTTTTGTGCGTGTCTACCACAGTTGGCTTTAACAGACTAAAGACAGATATAGAAAAAAGCACAAATATATATGATATTCTTGCTGCTGCCAATATTGCTCTTGGGCCTTATTCCCCTACAATAGAATCTAGCTTTAACCGAAGAAATTATAGCGACTTAATTGAGCACGTGAATGCCTTTGATCACAATGAAGTAACCTTTCCCCAGTTTAGGGATAATGTATTAACTTGGCTTTCATCAATAGATACCGCTTCCACAAATGCTACTTCTTCATATGTTTACGCACTGATTCATTGTATCGATTCCATCTACTCCTATAAAGGATATGCTTCCGGTGATCCTTCGGAAAGCCACAAGTTAGAGGTAATTTCATCTCTCAACGATATATATGTCAATAATATGCAGATATTGCCACGTTTTGAGGGTAATGATAATACAACCATCGCTGTAAAAATGTATTTATCTTCTAAAGCTGAAAGAGGATTTAGGGAGCGCATTCCCAAAGAAAGTGACGATATTAATTCAGTGTTGAAAAATTTTGATATTTTCCCCAGGCACTTTGGAAAACCTTCAGTGAAAATTCACCGCTTCACCACGAGAATCTCTAAGCAAATATCAGAACGTTTGAACAACAAAGGGGATAAACTCACAGTCGGATTATATCCGTTATGGGCAGGGAATCTCCGTAAGACATGGAATATTCACTATTTAGAAACGACATTTACCATTACAGGCATGGGGAAAAAAGAAGAAGAACGCATGCTAAAGCGATTTAAAGCTGCCCTGGAACGCTGTAAAAAAAGAGGTGTGGATATTGCTATTTTCCCCGAACTGACCATGACACGAGAAAATCTCGAAGAAGTCCAAAACAGCATTAAGTCTATGATGGGAAAATGTCCGATACTTATGGTATTGGGTACCATTTGGGAAGTATATTCTGAAAACGGGATTGAATTTAAACAAAACGTAAGTGTTGTTATGTCTAATTGGGGCGAGATATTATTTGAACAGCAAAAGCAGTCTTCCTTTCTCTCGCAGAAACCTGGTCACATATATCCTGAGGATGGAAATGCGAAAGGGCATAAAGAAGAGCTGTCGTTTAATGAAAAAACCGTAAATGTTATTGACATTGAGGGTGTGGGGCGCTTTTGTACACTTATATGTCGTGATATACTCAAGACGACTCTTATTTCATTCATGGAAAGATTGCTCGCTGACGTGGTACTCGTACCCGCCTTTTCTCCTTCTTCTAATGGGTTGAAAACCAAGTTAAAGAGCCTTGTTGCCGGTTACCGGAGCACTATCCTACTGTGCAACTGTTGCTCAGCTTTACATGCTTGGAAAGACAAAGACGAAGATTATTGGATACCAAAAGAAATTCTTGAGAAAAATATTATACGAGAAGACAAGCCTGATGAAAAGAAAGAGGGGGTTTGGGAGCTTGGATTTATAATGACACCAGCAAAAAATAAAACTAGTGCAACAGATTATGTCAATCCACTCAATATGTCACATTCATGTATAAACTGTCAGGACAATGATGTGTGCCATGGAGGGATTTTTGATATTCATTATCTTAATTACCTTCAGCCAGATTCGGAAAAACCTGGACGGATTGAAATTATTAGGGGGTCTACATGATTAGGCAAGAAAGCAATCACACTTACTCGATTGACAGAATTCCCATTTTTGCCCTATCGACAAACTATTGCAGATATTATACACTTGTGGTGGAGGGTTACTAATTAATATGGGAAACTGGCAGGAAAAACATAAAAACCAAGAAACTGAAGTGGAAAGCTCGTTTTCCCCGCTAGTAAGTCGAATTTTAGATGCCGATTGTGATATTTCGACTGAAGATTTGCAAATGCAATTGGATCCTTTGGTCAAATTATCCGTTCCTATTGTGCTTAAAAGCATCCTGTTGCGTTCGAGGACTCAGCAGGTTAAGGAATTACAAAAAATTGAAAATCTAGTAAATAACTATTTTGAAAAGTTTCAATTGATGTCAAACGGTCGTAATAGGCTTATCTGGCTTTTGGGTCGCCTATCCTCGCTACTTTGGTTGGTTTCTCTTTTTCAAGATGAACTGGAACTGAATGTTGATGAGTACTTGATAAAAATAGCAGATGAGGGGAAACATGTAATCGACATTCTTAGTACGTTGTATGACAGACCGCAACTCTCACAGGGTGAGCTAGCACAGATACTTGGGTTGACTTCGACGGATTATCTTTCAGAAGAACTCGACACGATGGTATATTACCGTTTGGTGTTTGCACACAGCGGTGGCGGAGAAAGATACTATACACTGTCAGCTAATGGCAAGAAAGCATACAAACATATTAAGTTGCGGCGTGAGATCACGCCAGAGCAACTGACTAAATATCTTATGGATATATTCGATAACCTAAGTAAGGCATTACAAAGTAAGGCATTACAGGGGGAGGAAACTTTCAAAGATGCTGAGAGTCAATTTCGCCAATTTGCTCGGCAATATGCCCCCAATCATCCAGACTTGCAATCTAAGATGCGCAAGATGATAGAACTTATGCAGAATAGAAACGGTGAGATGTCAGCTTTGAAAGTAAACATCAATAACCCGAATCGAGAAAGTAGTATGGTCCCACTTGCAAATTGTAAAGATGAGTTCATTAATTCTGGGCAAAAAAGACATTTCGGGGGAAAATGTTCGGGGAAAAAATATTCTTATGAAAGCTTGAAACATAAATCAAAGCAGCCCCTCGTTTCAACTGCTCTAAAGCCAAAAACGGCTTTATCTAATTAGGGGTATAAATGAAAATGGATAAAAATGAGCTATTGGGTCAAATACATTCCGCCAAGGGACTTTCCGATTGTTATGAGTTCTGTAAAGTTGCGTATCAATTTTTGCTTAAGCAGCAACCCGAGGAGCGCCCAGAAATGCTTGCTTGGTTTTTTCACAATGCAAGCGAAGTCATTAGGTGCGAAGAGATCAATATTTCTTTGCCTGAAGATCCTTGTCATGAACTTAACCGTTATGCTCATGAGTATAGAAAACTTATTCGGAGTTTTATTAGCTTCTTTTCAGATAAAGGCTACCCTAAAAATCTATATTATCAAAAGCTCTGGGATAGCCTTGAGCCCTTTTTGCTCGATGCTACACCAGAAAAAAAGGGGTTTTGCTTATTAGATATCCTTGGGGATGCTCGAACCCCATATTATGAATTACCAGCTGGTCTTCGATTGTCGGTGGATAGGTTTAAGGAGACTTTTGAATGTATTAAGACATCCATACAACAATTAGATTTTGCTATTGAGCTTTCAAGAAGTCAAAGACAAAAAACAGAACTGGCTTCTCACATAGTTCATTTATTGGAAACTTTGAATAGTTCTGAAGACAAGTCGGTTTTTCTGGTTTGTTTTTTAAACCGTTACGAAAAACTTTGGGACGAAAGAAAGACTAATGAGGACAGTAACAAAACTGTAGATTCTGCCGAACCAAATCCTAGGGAACAGTCAAGTGCTGAAAAGAGCAAAGATACTACTTTCTTGCCGGGGAATACTCCAAACGATGATGATGTGCATATCATAGCGAGATATCAGTACCCAAGTATAAACGACAACGAATATGCGTTTGTGCTTGTGAAGAAAGGAGATGGTATTTTTCTTTCCGATCAAGGTAAGACGCTTAAAGAGCTGGATAGAATTTTTGAGTTGCGTGAACCTGATGTTATAAAGAATTTAGTTGCTATTATGAAGCAATGTGGTGCCGAAAAACAGGGAGATGAATTTGTTATTGAAATTGATAACTGGAACGGAAATATCAATGAAGACGAAAACGAGGATTTAAAAAAGGGAATCTTATCTTTATTTTCCTGTGTTTCATTTATGTTAAATATGAAAATATTCTATGTGTAGACACCTGAAAAGCCCTATATTCCCCCTTTGCGATTCTTTGCGCGCTTGGCGAGAGCTATTTTGAGGTATAGGAGTATACAATGGTTGCAGTCAAAGGTAGTTATGAGGGAATGTCGGTTATTTTAGACAGCACACCGGCAATCAATGAATGTGATGTTATAGTAACTTTTTTGGGAACCCCTGTTTCCTGTAAACCTGAAGATGATGGCTCTCTGGGTTTTCTTTTCAGAGATTATATGGATGACGGTCTTCGTGAGCCAATCATTAACTTTGGCACCGCCGTTGGGAATGAGCGATGGTAAAGGGAATTCCCCAACAAATCATGCCATTTATGGGGAAAATATATAAAAAAGCCTGATTTCCGCAATTTTTACGCTAATTCATTACCCTGTAAGCAATTACTCCCAAGGGAAGATTTGCCTGCCCGCAAGCGTAGTAGAAAATGCCGCCCTTTTCAGTAAAATATCCTGAAATACTATTGAGGATATAAAAAAGCAACTTTTTTGCTTTTACAATCCTGCCCGCGATTCTTGTAATATTTCTACAATTTCCTCTGTTGAAATATTTAATTTTATTCGTGGAATGCCTTCAAACGGGGATTTCCCTAAC
>Ga0209755_10006172_pt1 | contig 13354 bp, 12 predicted proteins | sample TergutCo191P1_FD_187301 | JGI IMG/M metagenome (GOLD analysis project Ga0209755, IMG submission 187301) | Cornitermes sp. P1 segment gut microbial communities from Petit-Saut dam, French Guiana - Co191P1 (SPAdes) (version 2) | ecosystem: Host-associated > Arthropoda: Insects > Digestive system... | reverse complement strand
TTCCGCTTCCCTTAACAGGATCGGCGTTCCCTACACGGCGGCCTACTCGGTAAGCCTTACCCTGCGCTACATACCCGACATACAGCGGGACTTCGAGGCGATTTCCCAGTCCCAGCAGGCCCGGGGGCTGGAGCTTTCCCGCAAGGCCCCGTGGTTCAAGCGGTTTAGGCGCACCGTCCCGCTTCTTCTGCCGCTTATATTCTCCTCGCTCGACCGCATCGACGTGATAAGCCGCGCCATGGAGCTGCGGGGATTCGGCAAGCACAAAAGGCGAAGCTGGTACTCGTCCAAGCCATTCTCCCACGCGGACAAGGTTGTCCTGGTGGTAAGCATGGTGGTTTTTGCCCTGGGAATGTGGCTTACCTTTAGGGACGGAAACAGGTTTTTCAACCCGTTTGTTTGAAAGGTCGCAAAGTTGGTATTGCAGGTTCGTCGCGAGCTGTGTATAGTATATAGGGAAGCATACAATCCTCTGGAGGAACTACAAAATGAAACCGAAAAAACTTTTGGGTATGGTGGGCCTGATGCTGGCGTTTGGGCTGGTTCTGTCCAGCTGCGAGATTGCGCCGGCGACCTTTACGTTGCAGGTTCGCAACGACTTTAATGTCAATATAGGGATCAGTATCGATGAACTGCAAGGAACGACCGAGAGCCCATCAGTACAGACGAGAATATTGGCCCCTGGGACAACATACTCCTTTTCGTTGCCCCATGGCGAGTATAGGATTGTTATAACCGCAACTGGCTTAGCGACCCCCATTCGGTATCCTCCCCTGGGTGGTTTTCGACGCATGAACGGCGACGTCAGGTTTGTGTTCAATGGGGGAATCATCCGAGAGTAGTTCCTATCGGAAGCCTATTGGCTTCCGTACCAAAGTCAAGCGTCCAACGCCGAATATAAGGAGATAGTCATGCCGAAAAAGATTTGGAAGGTCGCGCCGTTTCTCGCGACGCTGGCCCTGTTTGCCATGGGTTGCGCCACGCCAGTCAGGTTCGAGGTGCCCAGGACACCAACCCTGGACATCCAGGGTATCTCGCGCGTCGCCGTAATGCCGTTCGAACAGGGGGTCGGCACCACCGCCGTGGCCCAGACCCTAACGAGCGAAACGTCCAGAAGGCTCATGGCCACGAACCAGTTCACCATGGTGGCGGCATCGACGGTTAACGCCGTCCAGGTAAGAGGCGGCGACCTGAGTGCCTATATCGACGCCAAGTTTACCGGGCGGGTAACGGGTTTCAACGCTACCACCACCCAAAGGCAGCAGCGCAGGACCGTGGCTGGCGAGACCGTGGTGGTCACCAACCATCTTCGGGAGGTCTCGATTTCGTTCGACTACTTCTTCATTAACGCGCATACGGGTGTCATAATCGGACCAGTAAGCAGGTCCGGACGTAGCACGTCCAGCAACGACAATCCAGCCAACCTGACCAGCTATAGCGTTCTTATTCAAAGAACCATAAACGGTCAGCTTGCGCAGTTCCATCAGGACGTGGCCCCCTACACCGTCAGGCTTACCCGCCGCCTGGAAAGCGAGCCGCGTAACAGTCCCGCCAGGGCGCAGATGGACGTGGCGGAGGCTCAGGTGCGCGGGCAGAACTTCATGGCCGCCCGCCAGTCCTACATTAACATCTGGGAGCAACACGGGAGCATTGCCGCAGCGATAAACGCGTCGATCCTTTTCGAGGCAGCCGGGGATCTGGAGGGCGGCATCTACTTTATGGAAAACGTTTTTGTCGCAACCGGGGCACCCAGGGTAAATACGGTAATTGCCCGCCTAAACCGCGAACTGACAGAAGTGATGGGCCTTGAGGCGATTGGCGATGCCAGAACGGCGGCGGAAAGGGTTACGGAACATGCAATCGCCGAGGTGCAGAGGACCCTTCAGGCCGGGGCCAGGCTGTGGATCCACAACAATGCCACGATGAACATAGCCCTGGCAAACGACGTTACCGACAATATGGTTTACACGTTCCTTAACGCCGGTTATACGGTCGTCGAGCGGCAGCTTATCGATCTTATTGCGCTGGAACAGGGTCTGCACATGGACGGCAGCGTAGCCGACGGCGATTTTGTCAGCATCGGCAACCTTGCCGGGGCAAACACGGTTATCGTTATCGGTGTCAGCGGAAGCGGCCCCGCGCGTCGTTTACAGGTTCGTGTGCTGGATATCGAGACGGGCACGGTGAGAATGCAGAGCGGTACGGGAGTTGCCTGGAGAATTTAGGATTCCGGCCTGAAAGCGGCTCAAACAGCGACCAAAAAAACTTGACAGACTCCAAAACCCATGGGACAATTTTGCAGAGACGGTTTCATTGGGGGCATAAATGTCAAAGTATCTTGTCGCGATTGACCAGGGCACGACAAGTTCCCGCTCGGTCGTTTTCGACAAGCGGGGCAACATCATCCGGATGGCGCAGAAGGAGTTTACCCAGGTTTTCCCAAGGCAGGGCTGGGTCGAACACGACCCGATGGAGATTTACTCCACGCAGCTTGGGGTTTTGGCCGAGGCAAAGGCCCGCGCGGGCATAAACGCCGGGGACATCGCCGCAATCGGCATTACCAACCAGCGGGAAACGACAATCGTCTGGGACAAAACCACAGGCAAACCCGTTCATAACGCCATTGTCTGGCAGTGCCGGCGCACCGCCGACTACTGCGACAGCCTTAAGGCCGGCGGCTTCGACAAGACCATTCTGGAAAAAACCGGGCTTATAGTGGACGCGTACTTTTCCGGTACCAAGGTCCGCTGGATACTGGAGAACGTCCTGGGGGCCAGGGCACAAGCCGAAAGGGGCGATCTGCTTTTCGGCACCGTGGATACCTGGCTGGTCTGGAACCTGACAAAGGGAAAGGTCTTTGTTACCGACTACAGCAACGCCTCGCGCACGATGCTGTTCAATATCCATACCCTGCAATGGGACAGGGACATACTCAAAGAGATGAACATCCCGGAGCAGATGCTTCCGGAGGTAAAGCCGTCGAGCCATGTGTACGGAAACACCGCGCCGGGGATCCTTGGCGGGGAGATTCCCATTGCAGGGATTGCCGGGGATCAGCAGGCGGCGCTGTTTGGCCAATGTTGCTTCGAGCCGGGAACCGTCAAAAATACCTACGGAACCGGCTGCTTCATTCTTATGAACACCGGGGAAAAGGCCGTCGAATCGAAAAGCCGGCTGCTTACCACAATTGCATGGGGCATCGGGAACAGGATCGAGTACGCGCTGGAGGGCAGCGTTTTTATCGCGGGGGCCTCGGTGCAGTGGCTGCGCGACGGTTTGCGGATAATCGACGACGCGGCGGACTCGGAACGGCTTGCGGTTACGGTGCCGGATTCGGGCGGGGTGTACGTGGTTCCGGCATTTGTCGGGCTGGGCGCGCCGTACTGGGACCAGTACGCCAGGGGCACGATTGTCGGCATTACCCGCAGTACCGGCAAGGAGCACATTGTCCGCGCCACGCTGGAATCCATGGCCTACCAAAGCCGCGACGTTATAAAGGCGATGGAAACCGACGCCGGCGTTCCGATAAAGAGTATTCGTGTCGATGGCGGCGCATCCGTTAACAATTTTCTTATGCAGTTTCAGGCGGACATCTTAAACACAGATGTAATCCGCCCGAAGGTAATCGAAAGCACGGCCTTGGGCGCGGTTTACCTTGCGGGTCTGGCCGTGGGGTACTACGCGGACAGGCAGGACATTGTAAAAAACATGGCACAGGACAGCGTGTTCAAACCCTTGATGTGGGAAGCGGAAAGGGAAAAACTTGTCGAAGGCTGGCAGGAAGCGGTTAAACGCTCGCTTGGCTGGGAAAAAACGTAAGGGCAAAATCATGAAAAAAATTATCAATAATGTGGACGGTGTCGTTGACGAGATGGTTGCGGGTTTGACTTTGTCTTACCCGGACTATGTAAAACGCCTGCATGTTTCCGGCGCGGGGCAGGCCATGGTTATCCGGAGCGTCCCAAAAACGGGAAAAGTGGCTTTAATCTCCGGTTGCGGATCGGGCCACGAGCCCGCCTGTGCCGGTTACGTGGGCGAGGGAATGCTGGACGCGGCCGCGTGTGGCGCGGTGTTTACTTCCCCGGGGGTGGGACCGATTCTGGAATGCATTAAAACGATAGATGCCGGCAAGGGTGTTGTCATGATTATTCCCAATTACAGCGGCGACATTCTTAACTTCGAGATGGCCGGGGAAATGGCCGAAGAGGAAGGCATAAAAATAGCAAAAATTATCGTCAACGATGACGTGGCGGTTATGAACAGCACCTACACGGTGGGCCGTCGCGGTATTGCCGGCACTATTCTTGTCCAGAAGATTACCGGGGGCGCGGCGGAGGCGGGTCTTGATCTTGATGCCGTGCGGGAAATCGGCGAAAGGGTTGTCGCCAATACAAGATCCATGGGAATAGCCCTTTCCGCCTGTACCGTTCCGGCAGCGGGCAAACCGGGGTTTAACCTTGGCGACGATGAAATTGAAATAGGCCTAGGCATACACGGCGAGCCGGGTGTCATAAGGGACAAAATCAAAACCGCCGACGAACTGACCGAGCATATTCTGGAGGACTACATCCTAAAAGACAAGCCCATAGAATCCGGGGAGGAAGTCGCATTGCTTATTAACGGGCTTGGCGCAACCCCGCTTATGGAACTGTTTATCGTTAGCCGCAAGGTGCATGAAATACTTGGCAAAAAGGGTGTCAAGATTTATTCGACCAACGTGGGCAACTTTATGACATCCCTTGAAATGGCGGGGTTCTCCGTCTCGGTGTTAAAACTTGACAATGAACTGAAAACATATTACGATGCAAATGCGCGAACCATTGCGTGGAGGGTGTGCGACAAATGATTGTGAGCACTGATAAAATACGTTCCATTATCTGCGACATTGCCACGGTAATGGAGGAACGGAAGCTATACCTAAGCGACCTGGATCAGGCAATCGGGGACGGGGACCATGGGTTTAACATGGCCAGGGGTTTTGAGGTTGTCTTGCAAAAATTAAAGGACACGACTGAAACCGAGATTGGCGATTTGCTTAAAACCGTTGCGATGGCCCTGATCTCCAACGTGGGCGGCGCGGCGGGCCCGCTGTACGGCAGCATGTTTCTTAAAGCTTCCTCGGCGGCGAAAGGGTTGACGCAGATCGATCTGCGTGGTTTCGTTCCGCTTTTTAAGGAGGGGGTCCTTGCCGTGCAGTCCAGGGGCAACGCCGAGCTTGGCGACAAAACCATGATGGACGTGTTGCTCCCGGTGGCGGAATCCCTTGAAAAGGACTGTTCCGCAGGGCTTTCCTGCACGGAGGCATTCGCCAACGCCGAAAAACTAGCCAAGGACTGCATGGAAAAAACGAAAGACATCGTTGCAAAAAAAGGGAGGGCATCATACCTTGGCGACCGTAGCATTGGCCACATCGATCCCGGAGCCGCGTCGAGTTATTTTATGATACAGACGATTTGCAGGGCCCTGCAAAAAGAGGAGGATTGTCAGCAATGATTTCACTTTTGATTTTGTCGCACAGCCCGAAAATAGCCGAAGGGGTAAGGGATTTTGCCCTTCAAATGACCGGGGAAACCAGCATTATAGCGATTGGCGGAACCAAAACCGGAACCTTCGGCACCGATTACGACCGCACACTTGTGGCAATGCAGAAAGCCGTCGAACAGGGCGAGGTAATTGTCCTTGCGGATATTGGATCCGCAAGGCTGACCGGGCAAATGGCCAGGGAAGCGCTGGACGAGAAACTAATGGATCGCGTTTTCCTGAGCGACGCGGCATTGGTGGAAGGCGCGCTGATCGCGGCCATAGCCATCGCCGCAGAGCAAAGTTCCAAGGAAATAATGCATCAGTTGCAGGACTACCTGCTGCCAAAGAGCGATTGATTATGGACAACTGAGATATGATCGAGTTTAACTATATGTTGACGATAGCCGAAGGTCTGCATGCGCGGCCTGCTGGGGGGTTCGTAAAAAAGGCGCAGGGTTATCCGGAACAAATAACTGTTACAAAGGGCGGCAAAAAAGTGGACGCGAAACGTTTGTTTTCCGTGATAAACCTTCAGGTGGGTAAGGGCGACGAGATTGTCATAACCGTGGAGGGTGACAACGAGGCTAAGGTCGCGGAGGAGTTAAGGGACTACTGCACCTCCACGCTGTAGTCCGATTTACACACGGGGCAAAACATGAAAATATTTAAGGGGCAGAAGGCAAGTGTCGGAATAGCGATAGGCACCGTCTATTACCTAAAAAGGCGGAAGGCGGATATCGGCCCCCATCCCATTTACGACACGCGGCAAGAGATTGACCGTGTGGAACAAGCGATACAGGAAGCGGTACGGCAACTGGAGACGCTTCACGGAATCGCCCTTGAAAAAATGAGCGGCGAGGAAGCCGAGCTTTTCGATGTCCATTCGATGATGCTGACCGATCTTGACTACCGCGATTCGATAACGCGCATCATTACCGAAGAAAAAATGAACGCCGAATACGCCGTTTCAAAAACCGCGGATACTTTTGCGAAAATGTTTCTGAACATGAAAAACGAGCACATGAGATCCCAGGCCGCCGACGTGTGGGATATTTCCGGCCGCTTGCTGGATGTTTTGCAGGGGAATTCCGGCTTTGTCTTTAGCACGGAAAAGCCGGTTATAGTGGTGGCGGACGATCTTTACCCAAGCGAGGCCGTCCAACTGGACAGATCCCTGGTACTTGCGTTTGTGACCTCTGGCGGTTCGGCCGATTCGCATACCTCGATTTTTGCCCGCAACATGGGCATTCCGGCGGTGGCAGCCCTTGGCGGGACGATTCACGAAAGCTGTCACGGCAAGGAAGCCATAGTTGACGGATACGAGGCCGTGCTGTACCTTGAACCGGACAAGGACACGGCGAAAGAATGGTCCAAACGCTACAAGAAGGAAATCCAAAAAAAGAGCGCGTTTGCCGCGTTAATCGGCCTTCCAAGTAAAACGCAGGACGGCCTAAGCATAAAATTGTTTGCCAATATCGGCTGCCCTTCCGATACGGACGTGGTATTGGAAAACGATGCCGAAGGCATAGGTTTGTTCCGCAGCGAATATTTGTTCATGGACCTTAAAGATTTTCCCACGGAAGAGCACCAGTACGCCGCTTACGGAAAAGTCGCGGAAAAAATGAAAGGGCGCAATGTGACTATCCGAACCCTCGACATAGGTTTGGACAAGCGCCTAAATTATTTCAGCCTTCCACGGGAGGAAAACCCGGCCATGGGTTTAAGGGCGCTTCGTATCTGTCTTATCCGCCCGGAAATTCTTGTTACCCAGCTTAGGGCGATTTACCGTGCATCGGCCCACGGCAAGGTGTCGATTATGTTTCCAATGGTAACCTCGTTGTGGGAACTGCGCGAGGCCAAAGAGATCGCGACCAAGGTTAGATCGGAGCTTAAAGCCGAAGGCGTTCCCCATTCGGAAAATGTTCCAATAGGGATAATGATCGAAACGCCGGCCGCCGCACTTATTAGCGACGAACTGGCAAAGGAATCGGATTTTTTCAGCATCGGGACAAACGATCTAACCCAGTACACTCTTGCCGTGGACAGGCAGAACAGTGCCCTTAGCCGTTTTACCGACACCCACCACCCTGCGGTGTTAAAGCTGGTGGAGCTAACGGCAAGAAACGCGAAGCAGACGGGCATTTCCGTAGGCATCTGCGGAAACCTTGCCGCCGACATGGAGCTTACCAAGGATTTTATCAAAATGGGTATTGACGAATTTTCCGTCCCGCCCCCAATGGTACTACCGCTGCGAAAGCTGGTTCGGGAAATGCGAATCGGTTTACCCGTTCAGTAGGGCAAGCTCCTCCCGGATTTTCTGCTCCAGTTCCTTTGCAGCCAGGTCCAGTTCCACCATGCGGTTTTCCTTTTCGCTACGGCGTTTAAGCTCCACCGCCGGGGGGGATTGCGCCAGACCCTTGTCGCCAACCAGTACGCGCCAGGGTACGCCGATCAGATCCGCGTCGTTGAACTTTACCCCAGGGCGTTCGTTGCGATCGTCCAGCAGTACTTCTATGCCGGCTTTTTCGAGATCGGCGTAAAGAGCGTCTGCGGCGGCTTTTACCGGGCCATCGTATTTTATGGGAACGATTACAACATGATACGGCGCGACGGAAACCGGCCAGACTATGCCGGCATCGTCGTGGTGTTCCTCGATTACCGAAGCAAGCGCGCGATCAATGCCTATGCCGTAACTGCCCATTGTGGGGGTTTGGGTCTTGCCATTTTCGTCAAGATAATTCGCGTTCATGCTACTGGTGTACTTATAGCCCAGCTTGAAAATGTGCCCAAGCTCGTTGCCCTTTTTCTCGTACAGCTCGCCGCCGCAAAGGGCGCAAGCGTCGCCGGCTTTCACGGTGCGGAGATCGCCGGTCATCCAGGGGGTAAAGTCGCGGCCATAGGCAACGTGCATGTAGTGCAGGTCCTTTGCCAAAGCGCCGGTTACGGCATCGGTCATCGCGGTAACGGAAAGATCGGCAATGACCGGCAGGGATTCCAGGCCCACCGGCCCGGCGAAACCGACAGGCGCACCGGTAAGCCTGGCGACATCGGCATCGGACGCAAGGCCCACCTCGGACGCCTTGACCATCGCGGCGAGTTTTATCTCGTTAAGGTCAAGGTCGCCGCGTATCGCCACGGCGAAAAAGGCCTCGGGGTACGCGACGGCTTTTGATTCGGGCCCCGGGTTTTTCCGTTCAAGGTTCTTGCAACCTGGTGCCTTCGACAGATCAAGCTCGACATTGATTGCGCGGTATATCAGCGTTTTGATAAACCGTTCGGGACCCATCGGGCTACCGTCGGCATTCTTAACGAAGCCGCAAAGTTCCTCTATCGTCTTTACGTTGGGGGTATCGATTTTTTCGTAGGCAGGGGTGTCGGCCGCCGCCATTGCCGCTTCGGGCACCGTAAAATCGGGGGCGCAACCCGCCTTTTCCACGTTGGCGGCGTAGTCGCAGGCCCTGCAAAGAATCAAGGTGTTGTCACCGATTTCGCTTTCCACCATGTATTCCTCCGACCCCGATCCGCCCATCGCGCCGGAGTCGGCCTTTACCGGAATAACCGAAAGCCCGCAACGCTTAAAGATGCGTCGGTAGGCCCGCCCCATGGCCTGGTAGGTCTCGTCCAGGCTCCGCTCGTCGCAGTTCCACGAATAGGCATCCTTCATCACGAATTCCCGGCCGCGCATTACGCCGTAGCGGGGGCGGATTTCGTCGCGGAACTTGGTGTTTATCTGGTACAGAACCAGGGGAAGCTGGCGGTAACTGGAAAGCTCGTCGCGCACGATTGCGGTAAAGGCTTCCTCCGCGGTGGGGGAAACGACGAAATCGTTGTCCAGGCGGTTTTTCGCCCGCAGCATCCCGTCGCCCATCGAATCCCAGCGGCCCGACTCCTTCCACATCTCGCCCGGAAGCACCACCGTGGGTTTTATCTCCAACGCGCCAATCGCGTCCATTTCCTCGCGGACTATCCGCTCGACCTTGCGGAAGGCGCGAAGACCCAGCGGCAGGTAGGCGAAAAGCCCGTTGGCAAGTTTGCGAATCATGCCCGCCCGGAACATCAGCCTGTGGCTGGCGATAACCGCGTCCGCGGGGACTTCCCGCAGGGTGGGAATAAAAAAGTTGCTGTACTTCATGATAACCCCTGTTTGCTGCGGCCTTGGCCGCCATTCTAGGGATTACTATACCGGGACTTGCCGAATGATTCAACCACGCGACAATCCCGGACGGCGGGAAAAGGGGAAGGCGAATGCGCCTCCCCCCAAGCTACTCCAAACGTTACTGCGCTATCTCCAGAATGGTAACCGTTCCGGAAACCTCGTTGGCAACCAAAATCAAGGGGCGGCCATTGGGACTCAGCTCGGCCGGAATTGTCGTCAAACCCTCCGCCCCCAAATCGCCGCTGGTCCTTGTGCTAAAGGGCGACTCGAAACAGCGAATGTTTATGTAGTCCACGTAAAAAGCCTGGCTGGGATTGGTGATGTCGAACATGAACACCCCTCCGATACGCTCCAAACCGATAATGGCATATACCCGGTCGCCCACCCTTATGGTTTGCACGTCCTCCGGCTCGGGGCCTTTCCGGTTGCTCCTGTTGTTAATGGCGTTGGAACTGTGGTTGGCGTTAAAGTTATCGGGAAACATTCTTGCCGTCACTCTTTCAAACTCGCTGCCGCTGTCAAAGACCAGTTCCATGGTGTCGGCCCTGAATATCGAAAAACTCCGGCTTCCCAATAGGTAGGTGCGGTTAGCGCCAAGCCCCTCTTTAAATTCGTTGATAATCACTTCCACGTTCGAGGTGGCACCGATGGGAACCCTGTGCGTGTCCTCGAAGTCGCCCCATTCCCTAGCGTCGCCTTCGTTGGCGGTCAGGATATACTGCACGCCGTTGATATTGATGGTCGCTATTCCGTCGGGCATACGCACACCGAACACGTTCTCGTTCTGAATGGTAATTTGACTACCGGTGTGAAGCGCAATCTCGTTACCGGGTAGACTGTGATCCACAAAGCCAAGACCCCTGATGGACACGAACTCGTAGGTCGCCATGTCAAAGACAGCAATCGCGTTGTTTTCCTGAAGGGACACAAAGGCAAGCCTGCTGTCTTCAGTCACCGCAATGTATTCCGGTTCCAGATCGCGGGATGGCGGTACGCCTGGCTTTAGCAAAACACCGTTTGCCACAAGTTCGCTTCTTCTGTTGTCCCATGCGTGAAAGCCCACGGTTCTCGTGTAGCCGTCCGCCAACCTTACCAGCGTGACGCTGCCCTCCGGATCGACGGTCCCTGGGCCAAAGCCGTCCCTGGGCTCACCCTCATTGGCCGTCAGGATATATTCGCCGTTTGGGGTAAACGCGATCATGTCCGGCTGAACACCGGAGCGATAATGCCTTAGATAATTACCGTCAAAGTCCATGACAACAATAAAACCGTTCTGCGTAAAATCCGGATGCTGTACGGCCACGGCGATAATTTCCCTTTGCACGTTAATCGCCACGCTGGTAGCGTCCCCCGCGTCAAAACCACGCGCCTGGCCCATCGCGCCTATGTCAATGCGACGCACCAGGGTCGGGTTTCTTGGGTTGGAAATGTTTACAATATCAACTGCCTGCAGGTAGTCGCTTACCACGTAAAAGCTTTGGTTCACGGGATTGAAGACGACGATTTCCGCGCCTGGCGCGCCGGTGTCGTAGCTGGCCAGGTGAACAAGCCTGCCGGTGTCGCTTTGCGCGGTTACCCCGACTATGGGTGCCACCTGGGCCGGCCTGGCGCCGGCGCATCCGGCCAATACGACGGCAACTGCCGCCACTGCAACGCAAACCACTGATCTCTTTTTCACGATTGTCTCCTTCATCGCCCAGATTTTGTGACGATAGGTCGAGCGTAAAAGAGATTTGTCAGATCCAGGTGAAGCGCGCGTTAGTTTTTCGTTAAAGCCCGTCCAGGAATCCTACAGATCGCCCAAAAGCCCCTTCTTCCTCTGTTCCGCTATGTATTCGGCATAGGCCTTGTCGTAGACGGCGATGTGGCCAAAAACCCAGTCCTTCATGGATCGGACGAATTTGTTTGGGACGAACACCTCGCCTTCCTCGAAGTCGCGCGACGCGGCCAGGATGTTCCTTACCAGAATGTCGTGCTGGGTTTTATGCTCCGCGGCCTTCGGGTAGTCTATCCGCTCAAGAAGTTTCATTTCCTCCTGCAGGTGGAAGCGGACGTACTCCACCATGCGGTGCATGGCCTCCCTGAACGCGGGGCCGACCCCCTCGCCTCCCTGCATACACGCGCCGTACAACCGGTTGATAAGCTCGACAAGCTCCTTGTGCTGCCTGTCTATCATCTCTATACCCGTGGCGTACTTTTCCGACCAGTCCACAAGGTTTTCACCGCCTGGCATGTCCCTTTTATTATCCATAACGGGAATATTACAGGAAACCAGGCAAGATGTGAATATGGACGGACACCCCCATAAGTGGTATAATTCCGTTCATGAAGACCGCCGCATGGGACAGGTTTGTCAAGGCAAGGGAATCCTACCGAAGCGAGATCGAACGGATGCAGAGGAGCCTGCCAGAATTGCAAGCAACCGTGCAAAAACTGGTTGACGAACGCAGCCCATCGTACCTGGTGGAAACCCCCGTCGTGTACAACGGCGCGCTGGACGACATAAGCCAGAAGAGCGACATACGGCTTATCCTGGTCGGCGACAACCCAGGCCGCCGCGAACAGGCCGCCGAAAACCGCCGCTACCTTGTGGGGCCATCGGGCAAAATTGCCGAAAAGTTTTTCCGCGACAACCCCACCCTTGGCATCGACTTTCGCAAGAATGTAATCATCCTTAATAAAACACCGATCCACACTCCGCGCACGGTGGAACTGCGGGAGCTTTGTAAAATTGGAGGAAATTCCCAGAGGACGGCCCTTGTGGAAGCCCTTGCGGAATCTCAGCGATTCATGGCACGTCTGCTTGCCGAATTCCAACAGGCTTTTGCCGGCGAAGTCACACCGACCGCCCTACCCGTCTGGATAACTGGCTATTCCGAAATGAAAAAAGGCGGCGCATTCGAAGTTTACACAAACGAACTGAAAAACATATACGGCAAGAGTACAGCGCCCAAGGATACGGTTTTTCTGTACCGCCACTTTTCAATGAACCAGTTTACGATAGACCTAAAACGGCAAACCTTGCCAGGGGAATCGCTTTCGAAGGCCCTACGCAGAATTGGCACAGCGTACAGGCAAAGATTTTTGTCTTAAGGAGGCATGGAAATATGGCGGGGCATTCTTACTACAAACCGTCGGGCAAATTTTCGCCACTGTTTTTTCTATACGTGTTGCTAATTGTCCTTGCGGCCATTCCCTTAACCAGCGTGGCCTACATTTACCTAAGCTATTACACGCCCTTTGTCTTCTTGAAAATTTTTGCCACAATAGGTTGTGGCATCGCAGTAGGTTTTCTTATGGGTTTTGCCACAAAACTAGGCAAGGCAAGAAATCCAATACTGGTTTTGATTAGCACCATTGCGGTCATGTGTATTGCAAAATACGTTCAGTGGACTGTGTATATTCCGTTAATTTTTTCCGACTCATACCAGGTTATGGGCATAACCTTTGGCGAACGGTTTTTGACATCGTTTTACCTGCTTACCGAACCTGGTACGGTTTTTGAATTGGCAAGCGTTATCAACACCATAGGGGCATGGAGCATCGGTCGTGGCGGACAAGCGATAAACGGCGTTTCTCTGTTGGTTGTATGGATAATGGAATTCATAATAATGACATTGGCCGCCTGCATGGCAGTCAGAGAAAAGCCAAAGTTTCCATTTTGCGAAAAATCAA
>Ga0209755_10006171_pt1 | contig 13358 bp, 14 predicted proteins | sample TergutCo191P1_FD_187301 | JGI IMG/M metagenome (GOLD analysis project Ga0209755, IMG submission 187301) | Cornitermes sp. P1 segment gut microbial communities from Petit-Saut dam, French Guiana - Co191P1 (SPAdes) (version 2) | ecosystem: Host-associated > Arthropoda: Insects > Digestive system... | reverse complement strand
GGGGGGGGGGGGGGCATGGACTAATCTGGCTCTGGACAGGGACAGGTGGCAGCCACTTCTAAATGGTGTAATAAACCCTGAGTTGCACAAAATGCTGGGAATTTCTTGACTACCTGAAAGTCCTTTAGCTTCTCAAGAAGGACTCTGCTCCATGAAGTATGGAGTAGTATGGTACTATATTCTCAAATGAACACTTGGTTCTGCTTTGCACATATTTTCTGAATTAAAACACAACCACAATTACTGACTGCCCTCCAGTTGCCATCTAAATTCTTTATTGATGCAAAATCTTCTGTCAGCATTTAATGTCTTTTATTTTAAGCTATTCCACACTGAATAGCTACATGGAACTGAGAAGACACTGTACATATTAATTTAATTTTTCTTTATAACAAATTGTACTCACCAAGTGTTCACAGAAACTTGTAACTCTACTCTCACTTGGGATATCCCATAGACATACAGATTTATCATCTGAGAAACTTGCAATATGAGTTTTGTCTAGTGTGAAGAAACAACGATGAACAGCACTGAAACAAAGATTCTTCATAAATAAGAAATTACACTCACATATTTTAATGTGATCACTGACTAAAATTTGCATAAGCTTCATATGTCAAGGCATATCTGATTTCCCAAACCTGCCACTAGGATCAGGAATGGTAAGTAGCACAGTTTTCTGTCACTGCATACCACAATACTGCTATCTTCTGAGTCTGTCTAGTCAGTTTTACAGCCATTACCATCTGCACTGATTCTTAACGGGTCTTTAAAGTTGTGCGTGTTAAATTCAATTCACAACTTTGTAATTCCTGATTTACGAAATAATGCACTTACACTAAGTTTTATTTCCTGCATCTCAAATGCATAAATTCGTCAGAACAGATTTTGGTGATCATGCCATGGATGAATACAGACTTTTGAGTGATTTTGTCAGTTCAAAACATGGTAAATTTCCCTTCAAAATTGAGAGCATTTGTTCATCCCTCCACATCTCATACATACAAAAACATGGATCAAGCTCACACAGTAGTCAGTGAGGACAAAGTAACATTTCAGAGTAAGCTAGCAGGTTCTCTTGTATGCATTCTAAGGGACGACTTGAACATGTGACGATTTTCATGAATTCCCTGTGCCTTATTCTTTCAACAAGATGGCCATCAATGAACTTCAGCAACATGCCGGTCACATGATCTAACTGTCCCAGATCCAGGATAAGCAACAAACTATACAGTGAAACTACTGGGAAAAAATAAGCTATATACACAGTGAAATTGTAGGAGTATTTTGTGAGACAAAAGTAAAAAATGTAGTGATCTAGACAGCCACTGTTACCAATATGTTTCACAAACAATGAGTACACAGATTCTTGCATGAGCTCATCCTGAAAAGGAAATAACAATGAGGCTGAAACATTAACAGAAGATACAAAATACAATTTGTTACTGCTAACCTCAAAATCTATTTTCCTAATTCATTCTGTTCATTCTGTGAGAATTCCAAGCATAATTTTGTTTCTAAAATGCAATCTATGTTATCAGTCTACTTTAATGGAAACAGTTACATAATGTACAATAAGGTAATAACTTAACAATTGGTCAGGTGGCTGCTTGCAGATGCAGAGGGAAAAAAATACAAGAGTAATGAATTATCAAACTCTTAATTTATGCCCTCAACACAAAAAGATTTCTGCAGCAAAAGAGTTCATACAGAAAACACTACTGTTCACTGTTCTGATGTCTGAAACAAGATTATACCTTCATACTTCAGACACACATTCTGCAGTACCTTGAATGGCCCTTGAATACACGAAGAAGGGACTTGGAGTTGGTATCAAACAGTTTTATTTGGCACTCTTCCCCACCAACACATATCAGACTACCATCTGATCTGAAATTTCCTCCATATGCATTTTCTCGGAAACGGTTGAGGTTCTTCTGAACAACCTTTGTGATTGGATTGTATAACTGGACCTAGCAGAAACAAGCAATGAGTGACTAATTCAAAGGGTTAGAATAAGTTTTAGATTCATGTCTACTGCAATGTGACACTGTGACATTGGGTGCATGGTTCCTGACATAGTAGCAGAATATCAGGATCAATTTGCTCATTGAAAAAGTCTCACAACCCAGAAGGCCTGAATCCTCAACAACACTGCTGTGAGAATTTCAGTCTTGGTTATTGTATCCTTGTATTGTAATGAAAACCCACAAATTCAATTCCACATTCAATCTTATCGCACTTAAGTGTTAACAAATAGTTTATCCATAAATTTAAACAGCACAGAAGAATAAACAGTTCCAAGTTTTGGGCTCTGTAAGATGCCAATAATTCATACTTTCTTTGGACACAGTATCACAGCACTCCTAATTTACAGTTTCCTGTTTTTAATTGCATCAGCCTTTTATGTTTAATTACTTGGCCTGTTACTGGACAGAATCTTCTCAACTTCCAAGAGGTCATACTAAGAAAAAGCTTCATTGGATTGACATTTTATAATCTTGGTGGAAGTGTAAGGGATAGTGACCATCCTTATAAAGTTCATATATCCTGACATGTCGGTCAGAGATTCAATTTTTGACAGGTTCCCCACTCTTTGACCATGTATCACTGTATCTTTGGTTGTAATTAAACACTCCCATAATAACTTTACTCTTTGTGCTCAACATCACCAAACTGTTCAGGCACAGCACCATCATTGGATGTTATTTACCAACACTTACAAAAATTAAAATTAAAGACATTTATAAGACATAAATTTCTTCCACTGTCAACTTTTGCAGAAGCCATTACACTTGATAACTGAATGCACACTGACTACTTTTGTTCACTTGATGAATTTATAATGTTCAAAAATTACACATATCCTATTTTCTAATGCAGTGTAACGTGACACTACACAATACAATATCCTTACAGTGTACTGTATGGTACTAATTCTCTATGTTTTGTATTTTCATGACTTATTCTACATCCTGTTGTTCCTTTCACTTTCTGGATCCAGTGTATGCATGTGTGCATGCATATGTATGTATGTGTGTGTGTGTGTGTATGTGTGTGCAAGCACTTCTGTATGAATGTATGTATGTGCATACAATCATCATCAACAAATTATTTCAATTTATGGTGTTCTGGAAAACAATTCATTGCATCACATCACATCCCATAAGACCCAAATTTTAAAGAAGAAGACTGTGAGGACCTCCAGTGTCACAAGTCATGGTTAAATAACAATCACATTGATGGCAAGGGAAATGATACACAAGTTTGCACTGAGACTAAAAAAGGTAGCTAAAATAAAATTGGGCAGTTGGGTACTTACTCGGACGGAACATGTAACAGAGAAATAATATGGCTCAACTGGAGAGAAGTCAATGTAATCAATTGGTCCAAACTCCTTCACTAGTGCAGGTACCTGAAACATATGTAACACAAGTTAGTAAACTCATGTCATAGTACTAAATGCACTGCATGCAGCAAAACCTTAGAATGTTATCAGAATGTGATAACAACCAGCAGGTGCTCAAATTCTTTTGTAACTGCTGTTTTATGTGGGATTTGCCCATGTTTTTTAAATTAATCTTTCCTAATTAATAGTGTTGCATGCTCTACACAGTTAATCCTGCACTCAAAAAGTTCTTGTCAATTATAACATATTGGAATGAACAGTCACATACATGAACATGTAGTCTGTTTCTCCAAGCACATGAACAGCAATAAATGAGAAAGACCAAGGCTGCTTATATTTCTATCAAGTTTTTTGGCTTCATGACAGTTCTGAATGTGACAGGCACTGAATCCATTCAGAAGGCAGTCATATTTTCTACTCTGTCTCTGTGTAAGATAATCAATGTAGTGAAATCATTCAAAGTAATAAAGTCAGCAGGCCCAAGCACAATGTCACAAAGGTGTACAGGAGGCTTCTGAAGTAAGGCTCCATGCCTTTGAGGCCTCAACATTAGATGGCAGTAAGTTGCCACATTTATGCACTGGCCATTTTGGCTCCACAGAAAGGGACCCTGGTACCCATTACACAGGAGGTTCTTTGACTCCAGAGTCATTCTGGATACGGTAAAAGAAAAAACATCTTGCCAATGGCAGGAATCAAACTCCATTTGTCCCGGCCACAGCCAGCCAATTTGCAGACCATAGCAACTCATTTCTTTATTGAGACTATCAGAAAACTAAAAGATATACAAATAACGCATATATTTGAAACAAGACTCAATTGCACAATTTCTAAACAAAATACATCTCTTCTCTGTAACAAAATGTACATTCAGATCAAAGTACAAGCATACAATGAAATTTTTCATTTCCACACATGCAAATTATATGTTTTGTATATAACAGAAATAACACACAAAAAAGACAGCACATAATAATACCTTTCAACAACCTGTAAATTGTATCTGTGAGCCAACTAATGATTTACATATAAGAGAAACATAACACACAATCCCTGCAAAAATATCTGTAAATATTTCCATAACAGTCAGGAGTTACTGGGTGTTAGATGAAGATTATAGTCTTTTGGGATATTATGCCATATTAACTGTATAACTACCGGTCAATGTGGCCTAACATGGCTTGAATCTTCTTCAGTGCCATGGCGAGACCCTAAAATCCCGCATGTGTGCGGGTTGTTTGAAAATCAATTTCACTGATGACAAAGGCAGGAAAATATTACAATGTAATACTGCACATGAATACGGTGTACCTGTATTCATGATAGTGACATGGTTGGGACACGCACACCATATACTGCATTTTAATTTACAATTTCTTCATAAGCTGGCATACTGAATTTATCTCACAGTGTACTGCTTGCAAGTTTTCAGCAAGCCCTATCCACATCTGCAAAGAGGCAGTATCCACCGCATTCCATGCTTGCTCTCTTTAGCATTGCATAACCAATAACAAACTCCTGCTGTTTCCGGGTAATCAAAAAGCGTGAACCCGAAAAACCGAATGTCTGAAACAGCACGACGGCATAGAAGTGGCAAAACAGAAACAACTGTATGTACCCTAATCTGCAGATTAATCGTCACCATTCGGCGTAAATTAATCCACGTGGGAACGAAACGCACCAGTATATTTTGTTGGCTTTCAATGGGAGTACTATAATCACTGTAAAATATTAATACCATGAACTGTCTAAATGGATTAATCACATTTAAAAACTTAAGTACCCCGAGCTTTTTCCAATATAAGGTATCCGGTGTGATATCAGGCCCAGTTTTTGTATATATTTTCACATTAGTCTTCTTGAAAGCTGCCATGCTTGACACATTTGAACAATTGACTAACGTGGTTGTCTGAAAAGGTGAAGCAAAGTACCTTTCACACGTCATGGAGTAAAGCAAGAAAGATATGTTCATTGCCAGAATTCCAGCCACCAATTGTTTCTAGTTTTCAACGGCCGCCTGAAGAAGAAATCATGGTTCCGTCACCAAGTGCCGGGATAAAGACTGAAAGGAGCAATACCTTCATTCTCCCACATACCCAACATGTGCACGTTTGGATGCATTCCTAGTGTTAACGCTGTGCGTCCGTGTGCAAGTATGTCCTATTCTGTTCCGTAACGAAATTAGTTTGGTGAGGTTTGTTCTTTTACATAAGGTAACTACTCTACTTATCTTCGAGACAAAATGCAATTTTGTTTCCTGTTCCTCTAGGTTATGAAGTGCATTATTAATTACAAATCAATATTAAGGATCAGTAATTTTTAACGCAGTAGGCAGGTGTAAGATTTTTTCTTCTAAAGTTTATCGAGATTTATAAGTAATATCCTGCAAGTTAACGATGAAATCGAGAAGTTCACGAAGAAAACATGACAATGAGGCCAATGGCAATAACATTCGCCGGTGCCCACAGTCAAGAAAGAGCAGTCTCTGTCAATAGTATTTCTGAATATCGTTGATTCATGGATCATAAACAAGCAACGACGTTTTTGAAGACTACAAGTTTACCCCTCTTAAATTGTACAGTGTAAATAATTAAAACGTGAAAATACAATCAAACTGTGTTACGAGTACCGCGGGAGTGAATACTTTTAATTCTACTTTTGCTGCATGTGCCCATTATTGCGATGCCCGTGAAAGCAATACGCCGCATGCATTATACGGTAGAGGTAAAATTATGCTGTAATAAGTACACAAAATTAGAGACTGTAACATGTACATAAAGTCACATAAAATACACATCAACTACAAAGTCTAGAAGTAAATATAAAAAAAGTTAAGTTGTCCCACACACGTCTTGAAGGCAAAGAGGAGAAATAGAATTATAGCTCCATTCAGTCTCAACCTCGCGCTAGATAGAAATGTGATGCTTCGGCCGCTTTACCGCCGGCAGAAGACCCCTCCAATAGAAGTGGAGGATGGGTGATTATCAGGGCCGGCCTAGGCGATTTGAAGAACAGAAATTTCTTCCGAACGGCATTCGAACTCAGGTCCGTCCAGCCCATAGACTAGTCATTATACACCCCCCTCCCCACTCTCCTTAATTTGTTGTTCTACGGACGAATTGTCTACAAAGTACTGCAAGTAGCCCGTCCCTTGTTAATTGCTGCGCATTCAATTGACAGCTACCGTACTTTAGAATCAACGTGATTTACCCGATTTTCCAATCACGAACTGTTTGTTTGTCAGTTTCAGCCATGGTTACATACATTCAGCAGGTTCTATGTCGATAAAGCCTATTATCGTTATTCGAAACAGACTGATTTTGTCTTACTGGATTCATTGTGTTCCCAACCATAGACAACCCAGTTTCTATATTGCAAACAAATGTAGGCGCAATCATAAGTAAAGACACAACTTATGACTCTTTACAAAGATGTTTGCGTTAACAAATTCTGTACACTAAATGTCAAATAAAGTTAATCTCTTAAAATTCATAAAATAAGATATGAGAAGCGTCGTTGTCCAGTTAGCACAATCATGTTATTTAGTTACGCCGATTGAAATAGTGATTGTATTTATTGTACGTCCTAATTACAAAAACACAATTCCTGAAGATATTTCGTCTGCTAACGTACATATACATAATACGTACATACATATATACATACACACATGCATTTCTAATGGGTTTATCATCCGTTCAATGACGACTTGAGCGTGAAATTGTTCACAAAAATATTGGATTGTGATATACAATCTCGTCCTAGTAATAAACATTTACAAACATCATGAAGTTTAACAATACAAGGCACAAACAAGAGTCAAACGTACAGCGGGGTATAATGATGAATATAAGATATATGTAATACAGGAGTTTACAATACACAGCATACAATTCATAGCTGCATATAATGTCAAAGAATTATTAATAATTTAGTTAAAAATAAAAAACGTGTTTAAAAATAATTAAGGGCTAACATCACAATTCATAGATAAAAATTCGCCTGTTGAGTAACATAGTTCATTCCTCATGCGTTATAAGCCGTAAATGTTTTACGTAGATTTCTTATGTTACTTTATTATACACAAATTTTCCAGGACATTTCTTAATTTTCTATACTATCTCACATTTGTGTCTCCGTATATGGTGGGGCATGTGCACGAGTGTAACTAGCGAGTTACGATCAGTGGTTTATCTTCCTGGATGCTGTCACAGTACGATGATCTTTGAATCATATTCCGTTCGGAGTTGAGTGTCTGGGTCTCCTTTTAGTTATTTAGCCTACTTATCAGCTGTTACCATAGAAAATAAACTTGATGTGGTATGGAAGAAATGTGTGTGTAAAAAACATGACTGTATTTGATGATGTTCTGCATAGAAAACACAAAATCTTGTGACGTGTAGAAGAAGAGGTATAGTCAAATATGAAAAGAGACATGACAAGTAAAAAAAATCAATTGTTAAACATTGCTGCACCTTAATTAGGGTCCCGTTTAGGTACCTTATCGGCCATTCCTTAATGTGTGTTCAGTGTTGTGAAGATCGTAAGTATTTATTACAGGTTCTAAATAAATGCAATGGCGCACACACGTAGAATTCCAGTGTATGGATGTCGCCCACCGTGTGCTACGTCATGTAGAATCGAAGAACTGCATATGCGGTTACGTGCCATCCGCTTGGAACGTTCACGTAAGCCAGACAAACCGGAGGACTTTGTATGTTACGAAGATTCAGATGACGAAGAAGAGAGTGTAACGGCTGAAAAACAGATCCTTAACACCTCATATAATTTTGTTGACTTTGTGCGAGGACGAGAAATGGGCGGCAGGGAACCCAAATGGGTTGGTTCTGAATACGGCTCGCGGCATATTCTAACACACGAAATGTTTAAAGAATACTCAGTGTCTCTTAGTAATATGAACAAAGTGTTCTGTTCTCAGTGGTTAAGTGACAGACAAGTCGTGTTTGGAACGAAGTGTAATAAGGTAAGATTAGATCACTGCACACAGTTGTTACTACAGACCAGTTTGTTGAATAAAATCGGCTGCTACTTAAAACTGTCACCATTTCTTAATATGATAAATCCCATTGTGTCTTCAGAAAAATATTTAGAACAATATTAAATAGACGGTTGTATTAGGGTGCGGCTACATTGGAGGCAGAACCAACATGACACAACAATCTGGACAGACTCCAGTCAGAGTAGTAAAAGTCAACCACTATAGTGTTTATTGCAGTGGCTACACTGAAACCAATCTGACTGGTGAGCTGTCTGCCAATAACTCCAGACTTTATGGCCCAACACAATTGGTTTGTTTTGAGCCAAGAGTCTGGCCAGACATCTGCTGCTCTTAGCATACAATTCAAGTTTTCTTGCAACGGACAAAACTTGTAAAATAGAACTTGTGTAGATGTGCTACCTCTTTGGAACCAAAGAGACAAACAGTACCACAGCAGACTGCAGCTGAAGCATTGAGGTGAAATAGGAAAGAAATTTTACAAGGAAGTACTGAAATAATAACAATAATGATTTACAGTACTGATTATTTATGTGTGTATATATAAAACATCATTTTTGTATATTGTATTTCAGAATGACTCTTGTTATGAATAGTCCTATCTGTCATATGCTTTATATATAAACAAACATTCCATTATGTGGCTCTGAAGTTAACCTTCAGCAAAACTAAAAAGTCTGGACTGACATGCTGGATTAAAAGAAGCCACACATGTCTGGCACAGTATATCCAGACGAATGTTGGTTTGTTGTGTTGTGTCAGTTCTGGCCCCAGTGTAGCCTTAGCCTTTAGCTGACTGTTTTAATATTGTTTTGAATATCACCACTTCATTGACATTACCACTGTGCGCAGTTCAAATTGTGGATAGTTTTTGAAAGTGAAACCCCTAGGAACTAGCCCATTTTTTAAGAGACAGGAAGTAGCGAACTTAACTACAATGTACTTAGTCTGTTACTGAATTAGATTCTACCTATGCGTAGTAGACAAAGTATGTGCTGTAATTTACATGCTTTTATTCTCAAAATACAAGAATTCATATTTTTATATATATATATATATATATATATATATGTGTGTGTGTGTGTGTGTGTGCAGTAAACATTAACATTTTGATTTCCTTATAGCAGGTAAGAATTTAGTTTTGGGGGTTCTTTGTGGCTAATTGTATTGAAAACTTAGTTTTTTTTCTTTAAGAAAAGTTCATTTGAAAGGGAATTTTTTTCCTTTTTTCCTGTTGTCCATGTGAGATGATGTTTCTGTGAGTGTATGCTTGATATACATTGTGGCTAATTCATTCATTCCATTGGCATGTGCAGAGTGCGATGATTCCTTGGTGTTCTCAGGAGCTTCTTCCATTCCTCTCTGTTATGTACTTTTCCTGCCACTCTTCTCCACCATTTATTCTTCCATCCTCTCTTACTTCATTTTGCCATCTATTTCTTTGTCTATCTCTCAATCTTGTTGTTCCCAAATTCATACATAATACTCTTTTGGGAAATTTATTTTCTTCCATCCTCTGTATATGTCCAAACCAGCGTACTCTATTTAACCTTATAGTCTCTGTTATAGTAGGTTTTTTAACAATTGCATAAATTTCTTTATTAGTTAATATCCTCCAATTTTCTTTTTCATTGCCATATACTGCGCCTAAAATTCTTCTATACACTTTCCTTTCAAAAATGTTCATTTGTTTTCTATCTCATTTTGTTAGTGTTCATGTTTCTGATGCATATGTTAACGTTTGTCTGTTATTGTGTTCATTCATTCATTCATTCCTTTGGCATGTGCAGAATGCAACAATTCCTTGCTGTTCTCAGGAGCTTCTTCCATTCCGCTGTGTTATGTACTTTTTTCTTGCCACCCTTCTCCACCAACTATTCGTCCATCCTCCCTCGCCTCATCTTGCCATCTATTTCTTGGTCTGTCTCTCAATCTTGTTGTTCCTAAATTCATATGTAATACTCTTTTGGGAATTCTATTTTCTTCCATTCTCTGTACATACCCAAACCAACGTAATCTATTTAACCAAATTGTTTCTGTTATAGTACGTTTTATAACTCTTGCATAAATTTCTTTTTTGGTTAATATCCTCCAATTTTCTTATTCATTGTCATATACTGGGCCTAAAATTCTTCTATACACTTTCCTTTCAAAAATGTTCAATTGCTTTCTATATCTCTTTGTTAGTATCCAAGTTTCTGATGCATATGCTAACATTTTGTCTATTATTGTGTTCTTTAGTCTTAATTTTAGTTTATTTGATATGTTTCTATTTTTTTAAAATTTTTGTAGCATAAAATGTGTTTTGTTAGCATCGTTTATTCTTTCTTGCAAGTCTATTTGGTTATTGTTATCTTCATTAAGTATAACTCCTAAATATTTAAAATTTTCAACTCTTTCAAATTTGTAATTTTTTATTTTCAAATGTCCTACTTTATTTTTCTTTAAACTGTTTTTCCTTTCCGCTATCACATACTTTGATTTTTCTTGGTTTATCTGTAGTTTGAACTTTCTGGCAATGTATTCCATTTCTACAAAAAGTTTTCTTATTTCTATTTCATTTTTTCCAACTAATGCAATGTAATCTGCATATGCTAATATATTCAGTTGTTCGTTACCAATCTTCATACCACTAGGAACCATTTTTATGCTTTGTATCACTTTTTGTAATAACAAATTAAATAGTATTGGTGATAAAGGGTCACCCTGTTTCAGGTCAGTTTTATTTTCAAAAAAGATAACCATGTTCTTCCTATTCTAACCACACTTCTTGTCTCCTGTACACATGTTTTACACATATTCATTAGTTTAGTAGGAACTTAAATTCTTTCATACATTTCCTTAGTGTATCTCTATGTATAGAGTCATATGCCTTTCGAAAATCAGTAAATAAATACTGTACACTCTGATTATATTCTCAAAGTTTCTCGTTTATTATTTTCAATGCAAATATGTTGTCAATTACAGATCTTCCATCTCCATTCTGATAGTCCCCCCATAACTTTTTCAGTATATGGTTTAATTTTTCCCAATGTTATGTTCGACAAAATTTTGTAAGCTGCATTTCCCAGTGCTATTCCCCTGTAATTCTCACACCTATCTCTGTCTCCTCTTTTGTGTACAGGAACTATTATTGTTTCTTTCCATTCTTCAGGTATCCTTTCGTCCTTCCAGATTTGTCATACTGGTTCATACGTTCTATTCAGTAGTTTATTTCCTCCGTATTTTATTAATTCCAGGTATATTCCATCAGTTCCAGCCGCCTTGTTAATTTTCAAGTTTCTTATTGCCTCTTTTACATCTTCTGTAGTGAGTTCTTCTACTTCTACTTGAACTTTGCTAATTTCTTTATTTCCTTTTTTAATCAGTTCCCTTATTTCTTCTGTGTTCAGTAATTTGCCAAAATATTCTTTCCATATTTCTGCTTTCTCCTTTGTATTCATTGCCAATTCTCCTTTTTTGTTCCTTATTATGCTAAATTTATGTTGATATCCTTTCTTAAATTGGTTTACTGTTTAATACATTTTCCTTGTGTTATTATGCTTCTGATCTTCTTCTATTGATTCTATTACATTTTTCATGTATGTCTTTTTCTTATTCCTAATTATTTTGTAAGCTTCGTTTCTTTTATGGTGATACTCTTGCTCGTCTTTCTCCCTTCTTCCTTTTATCAACCACTTTTCCCTTGCTTTCTTCATTTCTTCTATTGCAATTTTGCATTCCTCATTGTACCATTTATTTTTAAATGTTTCTTTGCCTTCATCCTTTCCTATAAGCTGCTGGTTAGTTTCGTTGATTATTGTTTTAATTTTTACCATTTTTCATTAATATTGTGTCCATACTATCTTCTTTGTCCAAATTTTCCAGTATTTCAAACTTATTATTAATTTCTGTAGCATATTATTGTTTCCACTTTGGATTTTGAAAAATATTCACCATTTTTCTTTTCTCATTATATTTATTTCCAGTTTTTACCCTTAATTTCACTTTAAAATTTATCTGCAGTAAGTTGTGATCTGATCCAATGTCTTTTCCCCATAGTGCTCTGATGTCTGTTATTGCACTCCTGAATCTGTCACTAATTAAAACATGATGTGTTTGGTTCACTGTCATGCTGTCTGCTGAATACCATGTCTCTTTGTGAATATCTTTATGTGGAAATGTACTTCTTACATTTAAACCATTAGATACCACAAACTGAATCATTTTTATTCCATTGTTGTTAGTTTCATTTTGTAAACTTTCATTGCCAATGGTAGGTTTGTATATGCTTTCTTTACCAACTTTTGCATTAAAATCTACAAGTATTATTTTAATGTCTGACCTAGCTATATGATTTAAATTTTGCTCTAATAAATTGTAAAATTCTTCTTTTATCTCTTCCATTTTTTCATTTGTTGGTGTATGGATATTTATCAGAGTACATGAAAGCCATTTAGCTTTTAATCTCAAACAGCATATTCTTTCATTTATAATTTTGAAATCTGTAACATATTTTTAAAATTCTTCACTTACATACAAACTGCAACCAACTTAATGTTTTTTATTTTTTAATCCACTATTGAATAAAGCAAAGTTATCAAATTTTTGCATACCCCTTTCCAACCAAGTTTCCTGAAGCGCTACTACATTGAAGTCTAAATTTGACAATTCATTATGGAGCACTTTTAGTGCTCCTGACCAAAATAGGCTTTTTACGTTCCACATTCCAATTTTCATATTCCTTTTCCAAATCCATTCATCATCAGTTATCCCTTCCTTCCAAGGCTCCTTTGAGAAATTCGTAACTGTATATTTTTTACTTAGCCTGTCGTAAAACCCTCAACCTGAAGGGCCAGGATTTGTGATCAAGGTTTATGTAGATGACTTGCTTTCACCACAGCTTCCAGAGCGTCATCTACCCTTGGTTTGATTTCCGAGTTTCTTTCTCCT
>Ga0209755_10006170_pt1 | contig 13359 bp, 12 predicted proteins | sample TergutCo191P1_FD_187301 | JGI IMG/M metagenome (GOLD analysis project Ga0209755, IMG submission 187301) | Cornitermes sp. P1 segment gut microbial communities from Petit-Saut dam, French Guiana - Co191P1 (SPAdes) (version 2) | ecosystem: Host-associated > Arthropoda: Insects > Digestive system... | reverse complement strand
AGAGATGGTGTTTGTTAAGAGGTTGTGGCCTGAGGTGTGGTTGGGTATAGCTGCTAAGCAGTTTGGATGGTGAAATCGTGAGCAACAAAACGAGTTTAGGGGGGTGAAATTATTTTGTGAGAAGACACTTTTAATACCTCACCAAAAAAATTAATTCAACACAATTTTACAGCAAACAGCTGAACATAAGTTGTAATGTTTTTTAGTGTAAAATGTGAGTATTGCTTTTTTTCAAGTGTGTTATTGGCGTGTTTTGTTTTCTTTCTCTTTTAACGGTATGGCTTTATACTTGTTTGAAGAAAAAGATCTGAGGCCTTGATATGTCTGTCTCTCCTAGTACTCGTGAGATTTTGGCAAGAAGAATTGCTGGGGAAATTATTCTTTCTGGTAAACCTGGTGTAACTATGAGGAAATGGCGTGAACTTTTTGCGGTGTCTCAACTTGGTCTTTCTGATGTTATGAGTTTATCTTCTTCAGTTATTAGTGATTATGAGAGCGGGCGCCGGAAAAGTCCTGGTGCTAAATTTATTCGCCGCTTTGTTTTAGCTTTACTGCAGATCGATGAGGCTAAGGGTAGTCGTTTTATACGTGAATTCGCTAAACTTACCAGTTCTCCTAGTATGGCTATTATTGATTTACGAGAGTTTCCAATACCTGTTCGTGTAGAATATTTACGCCGAGCAATTAATGGGGAAATTATTGCCTTTGAGGAGGAATCTGTTAGAGAAATTAGTGGCTATACTGTTATTGATAGTAAATGTGCTGTTGAAGCTCTTTCAGGTTCTGAGTATGCTCAACTTTTTGGGGCTTCCAGCATGCGTGCGTTAATTTTTACTAATGTGGACAGTTGTACTTTGCCTATGATGATTGTTCGTGTTTGCGGCCTTAAACCCTGTGTAGTGGTTTTTCACAAAACTTTTCCTAACGATGAAGCCCTAAAACTTGCTGAATACGAACAGATTCCCATAATTTATTCCTCTATTTCCAGTGTTGAACAACTTGTAAAATCCTTGCGTAAACTTTATCGCGTTGCCTTACGTATTAAAATGGGGCGACGTATTCGTCCACCACCAAAAATTAGTGCCTAACCGCTTTTAAATACGGTTTTGACGTTGTTTTTACACTTTTTCTTTTGGTTTGGAACCAATTTCAACTACTAGTATGTTTACTTGATAGTTTTTACCGCCTGACATCATTTTGCCCTGTGCGTGGTATCCACGGCTGCCAGTTTTAAAGTCTTTTTTACCTAAAAGAAAATTCATTTTTTCCCCATTTAACTCGATAGTAGCTATATCAACATTATTGCTCATTTTTTAAACAATCCTGTTCTAATTATCTACATTGTCCCATTTCACCTTTTCGCTAAAATGGTCTATGTCTGAACTGTATTGCTCAATTCAATGTAATACGTTGAATTTCTGTAGCATGATATTATGTATTTTTCAGTGTTTATGCTACTGTCTTTTTACATTTCTACTACATGCTGGATATTAGACGGAGTTATGTTGGAAGTTATTTGAGTGCTTTGAGTGTTAACGTGGTTGTTTATGTTTGTTTTATATCTCGTGTGCTAAAGGTATATAAGGTTCTGCTTGCGTGATAACTGCAGATGCCGGCCAGAGGGCATGGGTTCCACCTGATCCCGTTCCGAACTCAGAAGTTAAACCATGTTCCGTTCCCAACTGTAGTGCGGTCTTCGGCCGCGTGAAATCGGGAAAGCTGGCACTACTTCTTCTTCTTACTTTACACTTTTTTACATTGGTTTTTCTTGGAATTGTTGACTTTTTCTCAATGTATCTTTGTCTTTTCCAAAAAGTAGTTCTTACGTGAACCATGTTTTGGATTTTGTGTTTGATTTGGTGCAGGTTTATGTACGAAATTACTTTATATTGTCTCAAACCAGCAATAACTTGCGCTATTGGTGTCTATAAATGGGTTGGTGAAATAATTTTGTGAAACGATAAGTTTAGCTGTTTTACCGTAATTTTTATATTTCTGCTTAACTGTGAGAGTTGAGAGTGACTTTAAATGGGGTATTGCTTTATTTAACCGCTTTTCTGAGCGTATAAATTTTTTAGACACCACTTTGCGTGATGGTGAGCAAACGCCAGGTGTTTCTCTTGTTCCTGAAAACAAGTTGCGCATAGCTCAGCATCTTGATGAGCTTGGTATTGATGTTATTGAAGCTGGATTTGCGTCGTCTTCTAAGGGTGAGTTTGAGGCTGTTTGTTTAATAGCTAATCAAGGTTTAAGGGCTGAGGTGGCAAGTGCCGGTCGAAGCACTCGTGGTGATATAGATACCGTTATAAAAAGCGGTGTTCAAACCATGAGTATGATTATACCTACTTCTGATTTGCACATAGAGCATAAATTGCATAAAACACGTGATCAGGTTCTAAATGTTACTGAGGATTGTGTAACTTATGCTAAGGCGCATGGTTTAAAGGTTGATTTACTTGCCGAGGATGCAACACGTTCTGATGTTAATTATTTGTTAAAGATTTTTCAAACTGCTCAAGCATGTGGTGTAGATCGTGTAACCCCTTGCGATACTGTAGGTATTCTCTCTCCTGATAGTGCCTATGTTTTCTTTAGTAAACTAGTAGCTGAGCTAAAGGTTCCTGTTGGGGTGCATTGTCATAATGATTTTGGTATGGCTGTAGCTAATACTGTAGCTGGTCTTGGTGCCGGTGCTCAAATGGTTCATGGAACCATTAACGGGTTAGGTGAACGTGCAGGTAATGCTGCAATTGAAGAAGTCGTAGTGGCTCTTCACACGCTTTATCAAAAACAATTACGTATTAAAACTGAGCTTCTCTATGGTACATCTCAGTTGGTTTCGCGTTTGACAGGTGTTTACACACAACCTAACAAGGCGGTTGTCGGTGAAAACGCGTTTAAACATGAATCTGGTATCCATACGCAAGGTATGCTTGCAAATCCCTTAACATATGAAGCGTTTCCTCCTGAACTGGTAGGTCGCACTCGCCGTATTGCACAGGGTAAACACTCTGGATCACATGCCATCCGTGCTGATCTTGATAGTATGGGCATACAGCCCACTGATGAGCAGTTTAACGAAATTTTTCAGCGTATAAAAGAACTAGGTGATAAAGGTAAACATGTTATGGATGCTGACGTGTTAGCTATAGCTGAAAACGTTATGGGTCTTAACGGTGTTAAACCTATTGAGCTTCAAGAGATGACCTTTACGGGTAGCAATAATGCTCTTGCACAGGCCTCGGTGTGTTTATGTGTAAACGGTAAAACCGTTCGTGGAGAAGCGTTAGGAGTTGGTCCTGTTGATGCAGCTATAAATGCTGTAAAAGATGCTGTAAAAGAAACAGAAAACATTACGTTAGAGCAATATAATGTAAAAGCCATCACCGGTGGAACTGACGCGGTTGTTGAAGTAGTTGTAAACATGCGTAAAGGTACCCGGATAGTTACTGCTATGGGTGTACGTGAAGACATTGTTAAAGCTAGTATGGAAGCAGTTATTAGTGGTATGAATGTGCTAGCTATAGATTATCGTATTGTTAACGGTAACAACAATAGTAGCAGTAGTGCAAGGCGGCATTAGCTTTTTTCTTTATTTTTTGTAAACACTGTTTATAGATAGGTTTTTATTTAAATAGTGATATACTGTTAATAGTTTAAAGAGGCAAGAACATGAGGGATTGTCACCTCAATAGCTGGGATCGTCGGGTATTTATTCTCTAACTTTCTTAGAGGGATCTCTAAACTTGTCTTATTATGGGTTTCAAATGTTTTTTGCATAACCAATAGTTTAAACGTTAATCTAATATGTAGGAGATCGAATTGAATATGCCAAAAATGTCTGGTGCACAAGCACTTTTAGAATCTCTTGAACGTCAAAATGTTGATACAATCTTTGGAATCTTGGGAGGTGCAATTCTTCCCGTATATGATGCACTTTACGACAACAAGAAAATTCGCCACATCCTTGCGCGGCATGAACAATGTGCTGCACATGAAGCTGAAGGATACGCAAGAGCTAGTGGCCGTGTCGGTGTGTGTATGGCAACTAGTGGTCCAGGCGCTACAAACCTAGTAACAGGTATTGCAAATGCTTACATGGACTCCAGCCCTATTATTGCGTTAACAGGTCAAATTCCAACATGTGGCGTTAACTCAAGTTACATGATTGGCCGTGACGCTTTTCAAGAGGCAGACATATTGGGCATAACAACGGCAATTACTAAATATAATTACCAACCTCAAACTGTTCTGGAAATTCCCCAAATGGTTACTAACGCCTTCCATATTGCAACCACTGGACGTCCTGGTCCTGTTTTAATTGATTTACCTAAAAATGTGCAAACAAACATTGCTGAAGTTGAATTTACAGATAAACATAACATTAGAAGCTACAGATTACCCCAACCTCCTGATTTGACAAAAATTAGTCAAGCGGCTGAACTTTTAGCAACTGCCGAACGTCCCATGTTGCTAGTTGGTGGCGGTGTCATATTAGCTGATGCCTCAAATGAAATAGTTAAAATGTCTGACTTGTTAATGGCTCCTGTTGCAACCACGTTTATGGGTAAGGGCGCTTTTCCTGAAAGTCATCCCTTATCCTTGGGTTGCATAGGTATGCATGGTAACCCCGCAGCTAATCGAATAATTGGTGAAGCCGACGTTTTATTGGCTATTGGTACTCGTTTATCTGATCGTGCAACCACTAACTTGGATACTTTTGCAGAAGGCGCAAAGAAAATCCAAATCGATATAGACGCCGCAGAAATTAACAAAAACGTAGAAGTAGACTTAGCTATAATTTCAGATGCCAAAGTTTCTATGGAAATGTTGTTAACCGCCATTTCTGAGAAGTTAAAGAAAGGCAAAGGTAAAGCTTGGACAACCCGTGTTAAAGAGGTAAAAGAACAGTTAAGCCCTATGTTAAAAGAAGCTCCTCGCGGTATGACTCCAAAAGCTTTACTGTCTGAATTACGTAAATTATTACCTGCAAGTGGTATAATTACAACAGAAGTGGGACAAAATCAAATGTGGTCTGCTCTTTATATGCAATCGTTGCAGCCGCGAACTTTTATAAGCTCAGGTGGGCTTGGAACAATGGGTTTTGGTTTTCCTGCCGCTATAGGCGCTAAAGTTGCTCGTCCTGATAGTATAGTTGTTGACATAGCAGGAGATGGTAGTTTTATAATGTCTGAGCAAGAATTAGCCTGTAGTGTTACAGAAGATATTCCTGTAATTGTTATGGTGTTAAATAATAGTGTTCTAGGTATGGTTGCTCAATGGCAAAGAACCCTCTATAGTCGGCGTTATAAGGCTATTAATTTGGGTAAATCACCTGACTTTGTTAAATTAGCCGAAGCTTATGGTGCACAGGGTATCCGTGTAGCCTCTATAGATGAATTTAAAAAGGCCATTAAAACTGCAATGACCAGCAAAGTTACCACAGTTATCGATGTTCCTATCGGTTCAGAAACTGATGTGGTGCCCTTTGTGCCTCCCGGATGTGGATTACCTGAGCAGAGAGGTGACTATTAATGGAATCTGGAAAAACTAAAATAATATCTGTGCTAGTTGAAAATAAGCCCGGTGTACTGCATTCTATAGCTAACTTGTTTAGACGTCGAAATTTTAACATTGAAAGTATAACCGTTGGTGCTACACAGCAGCAGGATATTGCCCGTATGACTATCACCGTAAATGCTGATGAGAAAACTCTTGATCAAGTTGTCAAACAAGTTGCCAAACAAATTGATGTTCTAAAAGTTGAAGAATTAGAATCAGGCAACTTTGTTATGCGGGAAATAGCTCTCATCAAAGTTGAAGTAACTGACTCCAAAACACGGTCTGATGTGATAAACTTTGTTAAGGTATTTCGTAGTCGAATAATTGACATCTCCCCTGACAGTTTAACTGTGGAGATCACCGGTGGACCTGACAAAATTAATGCGTTTCTAAACTTGATGAAAACCTTTGGAGTGTTAGAACTTGCAAGAACCGGTATAACCGCGTTAGCCCGGGGAGCTAAATCTATAAAAATAGACGACTAAAAACGGTTCCAACATGGAAAGGCTTAATTTTCCCTTTCTTCAAAGTTGCAATTGTAAAAGTAACTTTAATCCCATTTGCTAACTAAAATAATTGTTAATATACGAGAGAAGAAAAAATATGAACATTACAGAAAAAATCTTAGCTAATGCATCAAGAAAAAAAACAGTGACACCAGGAGAAATTGTGGACGCTAACGTTGATGTATTGATGACCCATGATTTAACTGGGCCCTTAGCTGTAGAGGCATTTAAAAAAATTGGTGCTGGAAAAGTTTGGGATAGCAAAAAAATAGTTATAATTTTAGATCATCAAATTCCAGCGGAATCTATAAAGGCTGCTGAACTTCACAAAATGATGCGCCAATTTGCTAAAGAGCAAAAAATCTGTATATACGATGTAGGCCGTGGAGGTGTCTGTCATCAAGTTATGCCTGAGCAAGGTCATGTAATTCCTGGCGCTGTTATCGTAGGTTCAGATTCTCATACTTGTACTTATGGTGCTTTTGGCGCTTTTTCCACTGGCATTGGGTCAACAGAGGCAGCTGCCGTTATGACTACCGGAAAAATCTGGTTCAAAGTGCCCTCCGCTATCCGAATTGTTGTTAACGGAAAATTTAACAAATACGTTACCTCCAAGGACTTAGTTCTAAATATAATTGGTAACTTGGGTGTTGATGGAGCAATATACAAGAGCACAGAATTCACAGGTCATACTATACGTGAAATGAGCATAGCCAGTAGGATGACCTTATGTAATATGGCTGTTGAAATGGGTGCAAAAAACGGTATAATTGAACCTGATAACCTAACAAGAGAGTACCTGCAAGAACGTGTTAGGACTCTGCCCGATTTTAATGCTTTAAAAAGTGATAGAGATGCTCAGTATGAGCAGACAGTAGACTTTGACGTTTCAAAAATGGAACCCCAAATTGCCTGTCCCTCCTCTGTTGATAATGTTAAACCTATCTCTGAAGTTGGAGATGTACCTATTGATCAGGCATTTATTGGGTCATGTACTAATGGTCGATTAGAAGATTTGCAATTGGCTGCTCAAATAATGAAAGGTCGAAAAGTTAAAGACGGTGTACGCGCTCTGATAATTCCTGCATCCCAAAAAGTTTATAAACAGGCTTTAACTGAGGGTTTAACTGAAATTTTTACTGACGCAGGTGCTGTTGTTTGTGGTGCAGCATGTGGTCCCTGTTTAGGAGGACATATTGGATTGTTAGCGGCAGGTGAAACCTGTATTAGTACTAGTAATCGTAACTTTATAGGTCGCATGGGTAGCACGCAGGCTAATGTTTACTTAGCCTCCCCCGCTGTTGTTGCGGCGTCCGCTATAACTGGTTGTATTACAAATCCTGCAAACTTGGAGGCAAAACAATAATGATGATTATGGAATCCAAAATTAAAGCTCCTGTTATAAAATTTGGAAACAATATAGATACAGACGTTATTTTGCCGGGGAAATATCTTGTAATAGTTGATCCCTGTGAGTTAGGTAAACATGCGTTGGAAAGTTTAGATGCTGACTTTGTCAATAAAGCAAAAGATGGCATAATTCTAGTTGGTGGCAAAAATTTTGGTTGCGGCTCAAGCAGAGAACAAGCTCCTCTGGCGCTAAAATATGCAGGTGTAAAATGTGTTATAGCAGAAACTTTTGCTCGCATTTTTTACCGTAATGCTATAAACATAGGTTTACCCGTCATAGAATGTTCTGGAATTTCTGAGGCTGTAAAAACGGGTGATGAAATAACTGTTGATCTGGAAACGGGTAAAATTCAAAACTCAGCTAATGTCAAGGTGTTGCAAGGTACCCTTTTGCCTCCGTTTATCATGAAAATTTTGATTGACGGTGGATTAATTGAGAATTTACGTAAAAAACGGTTGGAAAAGTGATGACTGCATACAAAATAGCTCTAATGCCCGGAGACGGTATAGGTCCTGAGTTAACAGAGGCAGCTCTGAAAATTTTGGATGTAGTGCAAGAAAATTTTAACATAACACTAAATATGCTTCCCGCTGAAGCAGGTGATGCTGTATATAAAAGAGCAGGTGTTGCCCTTCCTGAGGATAGTCTACGGGTTATTCGTGAATCGCATGCTTGTTTAAAAGGTCCTGTGGGTGAAACTGCGGCTGATGTTATAGTTAGACTACGTCTACTATTTGATTTATATGCAAATGTGCGTCCTATAAAGGCGTTTCCAAATGTGCCTGTAGCTCGTTCTGATATAGATATGATTTTTGTGCGTGAAAACACTGAAGACGTCTATAAAGGCTTAGAGTACAGCATAGGTGATGACACTGCTGTGTGTTTACGTGTAATTACTCGTAAGAACTGTGAACGTATTGCAAAACGTGCTTTTGAAACTGCATGTTTACGTTCAAAAAAGAAAAAGGTTACTGCTATACATAAAGCAAATGTTATGCGCGTAACAGATGGATTATTCAAACGTGTCTGCCAAGAAACAGCTAAAAATTATCCTGACATTATATATAACGAAATGTATGTTGACGCTGCTACAATGCATTTAATTCGCACTCCTCAAGACTTTGATGTGCTTTGTACTTGTAACATGTTTGGTGACATTTTATCTGATGAAGCCGCTCAGTTAATAGGCGGTTTAGGCATGGCGCCTGGCGCAAACATTGGTGACAACTTTGCCCTTTTTGAACCTATACATGGCTCAGCTCCTGACATTGCCGGCAAACAAATTGCAAACCCCATATCTATGATCCTGTCTACAAAAATGATGCTAGACTGGCTAGGCGAGCGATTTAATGACTCCAAATGTCTAAACGCTGCTGCTGCTATAGAGCGAGCAGTTATTCAAACTCTTATTAATGGTCCAACAGTTCCAGACTTGGGTGGAAAAGCCTCTACGCTACAGATGGCTCAAGCTATTGCTGTAGCTCTAAAAAATAGCCTGTGAAAATATGAATAAATCTTTTCGAAGTATTAAAATTTTGGACACAACCCTGCGCGATGGGGAACAAACTCCTGGCGTTTCTTTAACTTTAGAAGATAAAATCGAAATCGCTCAGCAACTAGACAAGCTTGGTGTTGACATTATCGAAGCCGGATTTCCTAGTAGCTCTGAGGGTGAGCGTAAAGTCGTAAAAGAAATAAAAAAATTAGGCCTAACTTCTCAAATTTGTGCTCTATCTAGATGTACAAAAAAAGACATCGATGCCGCTTTAGACTGCGATGTTGACTTAATTCACATATTTATTTCCGCTTCACCTTTGCAGATGAAGTATGCCGTAAATATGACTCCTGAACAAGTTCTCTCTTCAGCTGTTGAATCTATAGAACATGTTAAACGACATGGGGTTAAATGTGAGTTCTCCCCTATGGATGCAACACGTGCTGAAACGCCTTTTTTACATAAAATCTGTAAAGCTGCTCAAGACGCAGGCATAGATAGCCTAAATATTCCCGATACTGTTGGCTGTATGATTCCTAGAACAACTTTTGAATTATTTAAAACCCTAAAATCTGTAGTTAACGTTCCCCTAAGTGTTCATTGTCATGATGACTTTGGTTTAGCAGTTGCTAACAGCCTTGCAGCAGTTGAAGCAGGCGCAGATCAAGTTCACGTTGCCGTCAACGGGTTAGGTGAACGAGCAGGCAATGCCGCCTTAGAAGAAATAGTTACAACATTACACATGGTCTACGGTTACCAGACAAATATAAACACACGTTTACTATACTCCACTAGTCGTCTAGTTTCGTCTTTAAGCGGTATTTCCGTGCAAGTTAACAAGGCTATAGTTGGCGAAAACGCGTTTGCTCATGAATCAGGCATTCACACTAGAGGTGTAACTGAACAACCCTTAACATTTGAACCTATAAGTCCTGAAATAGTTGGTCGAACTCGCAAACTAGTTGCAGGCAAACTAGCCGGTGCACGCGGCATACAAGTGGAACTAAACGAAATTGGTATACATCCAAACGAGACTCAACTAGCAGAGATTGTTCGTCGCGTCAAAGAATTAGGTGATAAAGGTAAAGCTGTAACAGACGCAGATCTGATTGCCTTAACCTCAGCTGTCATGGGTCAAGTGATAGGTGAAGAAAAAATTGTTGACCTATGCGACATGGCCGTTATAGCGGGCATCAAAGTAATACCCACCGCCTCTGTACGCTTAGCCTTTGAAGGCAAAGAATACATCGCCGCAGAAACCGGCGTAGGCCCCGTGGACGCCGCACTAAAGGCAATTGAAAAATTAACAAACCCCTTGGGCAAAATCAAACTAAGCGAATACCGTCTTGAAGCTATTACAGGTGGATCAAACGCTGTTGCTGAAGTAGTTATAAAAGTTGAAGACGAAAAAGGCAATATAGTAAGCGCCCGCGCCACACGCGAAGACATCGTTATGGCCTCTGTTGAAGCAATGATAAACGGCATAAACAAGTGTCTACTAAAAAACCGCGTCCAAGGAAATAAACCGTCGTGAAAATAACCTATCAAGGCGAAACCGGCGCATACGGCGAAATGGCCGCCTACAAATTCTTTAGCGACAAAACAACAGTAGAACCCCTCCCCTGCAAAAGTTTCCGAGACGTTTTCGAATCCGTAAAAACCGGCACCGTACCCAACGGCGTTATACCCATTGAAAACTCTATAGAAGGCAGCGTAAACCAAAACTATGACCACTTTCTAGAATATGACCTAAAAGTCTGTGGCGAAGTAGCCGTAAAACTCGCACACGTACTAATCGTAAACCCCCAAACTACGTTTGAAGACATAAAAAACGTGCACTCCCACCCCCAAGCCCTAGGCCAATGCCGAAACTATCTCGAAAAACATAAATGGGAACTCTACCCCGAATACGACACCGCCGGCAGCGTAAAAATAATCAAAGAAAAACAACAACAAAACACCGCAGCCATAGCCAGCGAAAAAGCCGCCGACCTTTACAACATGAAAATAGTCGCACGCGACATCGCAGATAACCCCTCCAATTATACCCGCTTTCTAGTACTCGCAAACAAAGACGCCCCCCCAACAGGAGACGACAAAACCAGCATAATATTCTCAGCCAAACACGCCCCAGGAACACTCTACAACGCCCTAGAAGAATTTGCCTCAAGAAACATTAACCTAACCAGAATCGAATCCCGCCCAACAAAAACCACCGCATGGCAATACAACTTTTACATAGACTTCGAAGGCCACCAAACAGAAAAACGATGCACCGAAGCCCTAAAAGCAATAGAAAAACACACAACATTCATAAAAATCCTAGGCTCCTACCCCCGAGTCATATAATTTTAACGAAAGTTACCTATTTTTTTTATTGAGAACTAAGTTTACATGCGTTTTTACGTGGTAGTCTTGCATAGATTTTGATGATGTTATTGACATTAAGTTCAAAAAAACTCTACATGTGCCAACTCTAACTCGAAAAAGGTTAGAGATCCCCTGTAGTTTCTGTATGTCAAGTCTCCATAAAGACACCAACCAACGCAACATGACACACCTGTGCAGGTGTCTGGTTTAGCTGGGGGAGACTGTCTAAAAACTCAGATTTTAACTAACCTGGTCGCTGCAGGTAGCGTATGAAAAACATGTGGTCTGCATATAGTGTATTTCGGTTTGTGGGAGCTATTTTTTGGGCAGTCTGGGGGTGAGTGCTATTGCAGCTGGATGGTCTCATTGTTTGGCTTTGAAGAGTGATGGTACGTATGGGGCTGGGGACGTAACGATGATGGACAGTTGGGGATGGTGTCAACATAAATCGCAGTACACCCGTACAGGTGTCAAGTTCAACTGGGGTGAGTGCTATTGCATCTGGAGATTATTATTCTTTGGTTGTGCAGAGTAATGGTACGGTATAGTCTTGGGGATATAACGGCCATGGCCGGTTGAGTGATGGTACATCACAAATCGCAGTACACCCGCAAGTGCAAGAGATTAATCTGCCATTTCCCACAACAACTGCAAATACAACAACCAACCCGCCTACCAACACAAACAGTACTTTAAGGGGTATTGTTGGCTGTAGAGTGGTACTTGTCATTATTGTACTATTTGTAGTGTTTGTCCTGCGCCTCAAAAAAACCTAGCAACACCGAATAATTGCCAGAATTCTCACAATATGGCAACTTAAATTTACATTGACATGTAACTTGAATTCCCGAAAATAATTTAACCTACATTGTAAAAGACGTAGAAATGAACATGTTTTTTCAAAATAAACCGTTTAATATTTTTATTGACTTTGATGTGTGGCGTGAGTTTTACATATTTTTGTACTATAAATTTTTTGGATGATATTTTTTCGGTTTTTCCATACAAGGGTGTCTTTTTACCATCAGTATTACCGCTATTTTTAGTACATTGTACTATAAATGGGGCTATGAGTGAATATGGTTTTTTGACCAAATTAGGTCAGTTTTGACAAAATACGTGTGTATTTCGTTTTTCTCATGCGTACAATGAATTATTAGTACAAAAGACTGCAAAACACAATGTGTAAGTTAAAAAAGTTTAACCTACAGGGGTTTGTGAAAAATATGTAAAAGCGTAATTTATGTCGTACTTTAGTAATCAACCGTGTTTTTAAGATTTTCGTTATGTAGGTTAAAATTTCTACGGGAATTTAGGCAATATGGACGGGGTGTCGCAGTTTTATTCCAAGAAAGGTCTACTCTACGCCAAAAGGGCAGTGTAGCATGGGTAAAATGCTATAAGATTTGATTTCTAATCCACAAAAGTGGCTTGAAGACTATTATAAGCGTTCTAATGTTAAGGTTGTTTTTCAGCTCTAAAAGCGATAACCTTTTGTCGCTACGTAAAGAGCTTGATGAGCGTAAACGGCAGAGACTTTTAATCGTGCTTGTAACTTTAACATCAAACGTTTATGCTACCTATACTACTTGGAAGGCATTAATGCAAGAGAAAGTTGGCACACATAATATTGTCACAAAGCCTTTTTTGTAACAAGCTTTATAAAACCCTTCTTAATATGTTGTGTGAATGCTGTGGCTGAAAATATGGATAGTTTAACTTCCGTCTTACACTCTACTTCGCGAAGGCTCTCAAAGAGCACTATTTTGTCTTTATTATTTGTGGTCGTATTGTTTTCTTCTCCTTTCTTATCTGTTGTACAGGGAGAAAAATTTGACATTACCTATACATTAAAGATGGGTGGTACTAATCCGCCTGCTAATCCTGTTACGTATGATAATACTGTTGATACGCCTATACTTGACGCGTTTGATTCTGTGTATGAGTTTATGGGTTGGAACGTTATTTATTGGGCAAACTTTTCACAAGTGTTAACGCCGCAGAAAAATTTTGTC
>Ga0209755_10006169_pt1 | contig 13360 bp, 7 predicted proteins | sample TergutCo191P1_FD_187301 | JGI IMG/M metagenome (GOLD analysis project Ga0209755, IMG submission 187301) | Cornitermes sp. P1 segment gut microbial communities from Petit-Saut dam, French Guiana - Co191P1 (SPAdes) (version 2) | ecosystem: Host-associated > Arthropoda: Insects > Digestive system >... | reverse complement strand
ACTGCCGAAGCGCAGCACGATTGCGGCCTCGTAGCTTTCGACACGGTAGATGCCGGAAAGTGCGATAAGCACGGCGGCGGAAAGGACAACCCATCTGAAATATTTAATGAAATATCCCAAAATCTGCGTGAACGCTTGAAAACTCTTTTTATTCATGAGGCGTCACCTTGGTCCCGTGATAACGTTAAAAGGGGATTCGCTTGCCCGCATGATAATAACCGTGTCGGGATTTACGGACTGTTCCAGCGCGATAAGGTTCTTTAAAAACGTGAACAACTGCGGATTCCTGCCGTAGGCTTCGGCGAAAATCTCATTGACCCGCCTTTCCGTCTCGGCTTCAATCATAGAAGCCTCCAGCCTGCCCTGTGCGATGATTTCGGCGGATCTTGCCTCAGCCTCGCTGATAATTATCGCGGCGTCCCGCTCGCCTTCCGTGAGATACCGGGAAACATGCCTTTGCCTGTCGGCTATCATCTGGTCAAAGACGCTGAGAATATTCGTGTGAGGAAGCGCAAGCCTCCTGAACCTAAGCGTCTGCACTTCAATGCCGAAATTGTTTATCGCCGCCTGCGCCACTTGCCGTTCGATGTCGCCGCGAATTTCATCCAGCATAATATCGTCCGGATCCGTCGATACCAGATTCGAAAGTGTAAAGTTTCCAAGAACGCTGTTTTTTGCATTTGCCACAATACCGTCAAGATGCCTCTGCGCCGCAGCGTAACCGCCGACGCTGTTGTGAAACCTTTCCGCATCCCTGACGTTCCACACAAGATATGTCTGCAATATAATGTTGATCATATCGTTTGTCATGGTTTCGATAAACCCGGAATCCATGTACTGGTTTCTGGCATCATACGTGATTATCCTGTCAACAGGCCAGGGCAACCTGAAATGCAAACCCGCTTCCGTATGCACGTTGACGATCCTGCCAAAGCGCGAAACGATTGCGGTGGAACCTTCCCTGACGGTAAAGGTGAACCCGGCGGCAAATACCAGAACGATGAAAATGAAAACAAACAAATATTTGAAAATCTTATTCATAAACGCCTCTTCCCAAATGCGCTGGTGCATTAAACTGCCCGAAAACGGATCGGGGTATGCTTGTCTCCATTCCCGGCGAAAACACGTACACGTTACTGCCTCCTATAACCCTCTCGAATGTGTCAAGATATCTGGCCAACTCAAAGCTTCCGGCACTTACCCCATGCGCTTCCATCGACGCATGAAAAACAGCCATTTCCTTTTGGGCGGCACTGATTCTGTAGTATTGCCTAGCCATAGCGTAATTGACAATCGATCTGCTCTGCCGCTCCGCGTCGATAAGCATTCTTTCCGCCTCGGTTTCCGCGCCCGTAATAATCGTGTTCCTGTCAATCGAGGCGGATATAACCATTTGGTAGACATCCGCGACCTCGGCTGGCGGGTGAATTCCTTCTATTATAGTTTGCACGACGTACAGCCCCAGATTTTCTCTTTCGCTAAATTCCGAAAGTTCCTCCAATATGGAAGCGGATAACGAGCCTCTGTCAATGCTTAAAAAAGCGTCCAACGTGGTATTGACCGTTCTGTTCATAAGCGCTTCGTAGGCGGCGGCGGATAATATGGCTTCTGGGTTAGTGCTGGTTTTAACATAGAGGTACAAATCGGAAATGCGATAAAAAATCCTCATGTTTATCGATACTTTTTCGTTCCCGTTTCCAAGAAGAAGCAAATGATCGCCGCCAGCGTGTAATTGCGCCCATATAAAACCGTCGTCGTCAAACGACACCTGCCCGATTTGCATGGAGCGAATACGATGGACATCGAATATTTCCACTCTATCGATGGGCCAAGGCAGCTTAAAGTGTATGCCCTCTCCAAGTATCGAAGATCGATCAAGCCTTCCGTGCCGGTAGACGGCGGCTTGTTGATATGGATGCACGACAAAAATCGTTGTTGACAGGAGCAAAACAAAACCTAGGGCAAGAAACAAACCGGGAAAAATCTTCAAGGTATATTTTATCGTGTACAATGATTTGAGCGAGAAATTCACCCTTACTTCTTCCGAGTCCAAAAAGTCTTCGTTTTCGTCGCCAGCTTTGGAAGGTTTCGGGATTAAGGTGTAATTAAAATCGCCGATAACTTTATTTTTCAGAGCCGAAAGCAGGATATTCGCCGCCAGGGCGACAATCGAATATACCATTGCGGCGTAGAATAGCCATTGCAATACGACTAAAATGTTCGCGCCAAGCACCAAGGTTACCGCGATAACCGCCGCATATATCAGGGAAACAAAAGAAAGCAACGTCAACAAATCACGGGAGGTTTTGTCTCCAGGACGAGAGCCTTCGTCCTTTCTCATTTTAAGGTAAGTTGCCGCGACACAGGGGAATACAAGCATCAACACCGCATCGACAATGTTGTAGGAAAACTGCACATAAGACAAAGGCACAATGACAAACATTCTGCTTATGCGCCATATGGCTATGAATATAAATGCTGCCAGATACAAGACCTCGTATCTGGCTTTTGTGGATATTGCGACTTCCCGGCTGTGCTTTGAAGGCGAGTCCTTTTGTATTTCTATCAAACCGTCCGAATGTTCTGGGCTATCACTTGTTTTTGTTTCTGCGGACTCTTCCGATTTTGACAAAGGCTTTTCATCTAAATAGAAACTCGTTATGCGTACCCATGCGTTGTCAAATATTTTTTTTATGGAAGGTGGCAGAAAAGATGAACCGGCGGTTTCGCCCTTTGCGTCAGTTTTCTCGTCGTCCCGTTTGAGTCTGAACGTTTCTATCCCGTGAAACACGGAGATAAGGACAAGGAAAAAAGACATTGTGAACATGAGATAGCCGAGGCTCAATATAACGGAAGAGATGCCTCCATAGGCACTTGCGACACTGGAAAAGATGCCAGCTGTGATTAACAGTACAATGGGAAACTTTCGTGGTCTTATGGTTTTCAAATCTTTGCCCATTTCAATTAAGTCATTCCCCGCTTGCCAGTATAACACCGCCAACAGGAAAAGGCAACATGCGGGAAAATCTGTGATAATCTTGCCTGCAAGCTGTATAATGTCCGCTAAGTGCTGTCACCACACCGATTAAGATGATGGACGCAAGCACCGAAATTACCGTGAGCCTTGCCCAAGCAAGCCCAGTAAACAAACTGGAGAAGACTATCGCCAGTGCCGACAAGGCTCTTTAAAAGGCGAAAAACGAAGGCCGCAACAAGCTACTAATCCGCTCCCCACGGGGGTGGCACCGCGCCCACCGCATCGATCATCATGCGCACGACTGCGGCGTTTACATCGCCATCGGGCTGGCCACTGTTGCGGTTAAACAACCGAAAGTTACCGCCATCGTCCCAGAAAATCGGAACCAGCCCATGCGCCCTTGCGCTGGACCAGGTGTGGGCGACATAGGCCAGCCTGTTCTGTATGGCGGCTGGCCTGTTCGCGGCGGAAACCAGATCGGGGTTGTAGCTGCGTGGACCCATCTCGCCGATTATCACCGGTATGCCCTCGGCGACGAACGAATCCCTGAAGCCTGCGAATAGATTGTCGATCCATTCTGGGGTTCCTGAACCGTGGGGCGGGGGCCAGATATGTGTACTGCCGTCATGGGTGAAGCCGAAGGGCTGGTAGAAATGGAAATTCACTATAAGCCTGCCAGGTGATGGATCGCTGGGTAGCTGGAACGACAGGCGGGCGACGGGGTTGCTAACCAGCTGATGGGTGGTGTTGTACCCGGAAATTACCAGGAGCCGGTAGGCGTTGCCGCCACCCGCACGGCGTACCGCATCAACAAAGACCTGGTTCCATTCGTTAATGATCTCGTACTGCTGCGAATTGCCAATGCCCCAGTCGCCGACATGCAACTCGTTGAACCCCTGGAACATAAGCCATTCGCCGTAATCTCTAAAATGTTCGGCGATCTGCTCCCACACCCTGCCGAATTGAGCGGTTACCCTGTTGCGTTCCGCTTGGCCGCTAAGCGCCCTGTGAATCGAAAGCCATGTTCCGGGCTGGTCGTTGCCCACGGGCGAGTAGGTTCTGCCGTCGTGGTGTATGTTGAGGATAACGTTAAGGCTGGCGTTTCTGGCCATCGTAACGACCTCGCTGACGCGGGCTAGCCTGGCCGCCGAAACTTCGTAATTCGGGCCAGGGCCGATATGGCCTATCCAGGTCGCGGGTATACGTACAAGGTTAAAGCCCTGTTCGCTCATTCCGTTGAATATCGCCTGGGTTACGATTGGATTACCCCAGACGTTCTCCTCGGCGATTGGCGCACCAGCCCCCCAGGTTCTTACGGCATCGAGGGAATTGCCCAGGTTTATGCCGACCGTTACCCCTTGCTCGCGAAAGAAGTCCAGGGCGGGGGATCTAGGCGGGGTATCGAAAGCCGGCGGGCGCGGCGGCGGGACGAAGTCGGGAACCTGCGGCGGCTCGGTGGGGGCGGGGCCACCGCCACAGGCCATTACCAAAAACGCGCACAGCGCGACAGCAAGCGATTTGATTTTCATACAAACCTCCCTAATATATTGCACAATTCTAGCACGAGAAGGGGATGCTCTGTCAATATTTCGGGTCTACGGTCTTCTGGTTGGGCCGAAAAACCTGGGTATCTTGCAAATAGCAGGGCAATCGGCTAAATTTAAAGTAGGGAACCGGGCTGGTAAAAAGTGAGGTTTTAGTCAGGTCCGAATTTTCATAGACAGAAAGAGGCTTGAAATGTTCAAAGGCGATCTGACTCCGCGAGTGCAGCGTATATTGTCCACAGAAGCCCAGGAAGAGGCGCGTAATTTTAACTCAGACCAGCTCCTACCAGAGCATATCATCATCGCCATGCTTCGGGAAGGGACCTGCACCGCTTGCAAAGCGTTGCTGTTTTTAAGGATAGACATTGCGGAATTCAAGCGTTCCCTGGAGAGTGCCATTCCACGCATATCAGGAATCCTGGTTCATGGCGATGTTCCCCCTTCCAGGCGGACAAAAAACATGGTGGATATTGCGGCTGGCGAGGCTAGGGCGATGGGGAGCGACTTTCTTGGAACGGAACATCTCCTGTTTGCCGCCATGCGGGAACAGGATTCCAGCGTTCAGTCGTTCCTTGGCCAGAAAGCCGTTGACATAGACATGCTTAGGGTGGTCGTGCAGACCACATTTACGCGACCGCGTACCAGTGCAGAATATATTTCGGCAAATGGCTGTCCTTCGTATTTTATCCACAGGGATAGGCCGTCAAGGCATCAAAACTTGCGTGCCGAGGCTGCCGACAAACCAAGGGTTAGGCCCGCATCGTATCCAGTTCTTACCCCCACGCTGGACGGTTTTTCCCGCGATATGACTGCCCTTGCAAAAGCGGGCAAGCTGGATCCTGTGGTCGGCAGGCAGAACGAGATGGGGCGCATTGTTCGCATTCTTGTAAGAAGGACCAAAAACAACCCCGTGCTGGTCGGTGAACCTGGCGTGGGAAAGACGGCAATTGTGGAAGGGCTTGCCCAGCTTTTGGTTTCCGATAAAGTTCCAGAGGCCCTTGCCGGCAGGCGGCTGCTTTCGCTTGACATGGGCGCGGTCGTTGCGGGGACCAAGTACCGTGGGGAATTCGAGGAACGCCTCAAAAAAATTACTAAGGAAATAATCCAGTCGGGAAACGTAATCCTTTTTATCGACGAGATTCACTCGATTATCGGAGCCGGCGGTGCCGAAGGAACGATAGACGCTTCCAGTATGCTTAAACCTGGGCTTGCCCGGGGCGACATTCAGTGCATTGGTGCTACCACGCTTGCCGAATACCGCAGACACTTCGAAAAGGACGGGGCACTTGAACGCCGCTTTCAGACCGTGCTTGTCGAAGAACCCGACATGGACGAGACCCTGCGGATTCTAAAGGGGATTCAGAAAAAGTACGAGGATCATCATAAGGTATCGTATACCGATGGCGCGGTGAACCTTGCCGCAAAGCTTTCTGGGCGTTTTGTCACAGGGCGTTTCATGCCAGACAAGGCAATCGATATCATGGACGAGGCTGGGGCGATGCGAAAGCTTGAAAACAATGTCGAGCCGCCGGAAATTGCCAGTATAGAGGCGGAGATTCTCGGCCTTGTCGAGGAAAAAAGCGCACTTGTGACGGCGCAGGACTACGAACATGCGGCGGTAATACGGGACAGGGTTAGGGCCTTACGCTCTAAACTGGAAAGTGTTCGTATCGCGTGGGAACGCGCCTATAACAGGGAAAGGATTCGTGTTGACGAAGCCGATATTCGCCGCGTGATTTCACAGGCCACTGGCATTCCCCTTATGCATCTTGAGGAACACGAGTCGAAGCGTATGCTACGTATGGAAAAGGAAATTCACAAACGGGTGATCGGCCAGGCCGATGCCGTGCAGCGTATATCTTCGGCGATACGCCGTTCCCGTTCTGGGGTTTCGTCGCCCCGTCGTCCAATGGGTTCGTTTATTTTCCTGGGGCCGACTGGCGTGGGCAAAACCCTTCTTGCCAAGCGGCTTTCCGAATACCTTTTCGGTAGCGAGGAATCGCTTGTGCGGATAGACATGTCGGACTTTATGGAAAAGCACAACGTCTCGCGTCTTGTGGGTGCGCCGCCTGGCTATGTCGGTTATGAGGAGGGGGGGGTGCTTACCGAAAAGATACGGCGCAATCCCTATCGTGTCGTGCTTTTCGACGAAATAGAAAAGGCCCACCGCGATGTTTTCAATTTGCTTTTACAGGTTTTGGAAGAGGGCGAATTGCGTGACAATCTAGGTCACACGGTTAGCTTTCGCAATACCGTTATCATTATGACCAGCAATGCCGGGGTGCGGGAAATATCTCGCGATTCGCGTCTGGGTTTTGCCTCTGGGTCTGGCCTTATGGATATGACCGAAATCGAATCGCAGGCGATGTCAGAGCTGCGGCGGCTTTTTAACCCTGAATTCCTGAACAGGGTTGATGATGTTGTGGTTTTCCACCCGCTGGACATGGAGCAGATAGAGGCGATTCTGGAAATAGAACTTGCGGAACTTTCCGCTCGCCTTGCCGAGCAGGATTTCAGCATTCGTGTTCTTCCCGCCGCGCGTCGTTACCTTATAGAAAAGGGTTGGGATCCCAAGTTTGGGGGCCGGCCCCTGCGCCGTACCTTGCAGAAGGAGCTTGAGGACCCGCTGTCTCGAATGCTTCTTGGGCGCGACTGGCCTGCGGGTACCGTTTTTACGGCGGGTTGCAGGGGGGATGGCATAAAGCTTTCTGGCAAGGCACCGCTTGGGGTCGCTGGTGAAACAGTTGGCAACGAAAGGGAAGAGGAATCTGTCGGGCAGTTGGAGCTTGCTTCTGGCAGGGAGTTTTAGTCACATTCGACGCTTGTTGGTGGGGCCTGCGAAAGCTCGGTGACACGTTGCAGGTACAGCATCGACAGATAATCGGTTTCGTCGGTTTCAACGGCTTTTGAAAAATATTCCTGTGCCGTTTTCCATTCGCATATATCAAGCATTTGCAAGCCCTTGTTGTAATTGATGAAAGTCTCACGATTCACCAGAAGTTCTGGTACCACGGGTAGGTCCTGTATTTCACCGGAACGCGGCTTATAGTCCAGTCCCTTAAAGCCAGTATAGACCGCATAAATATCTACTGGTTTTTCCTTGCCCTTGACGCGAACCTTGTCAATCTTGCGGAGTAGGAAATTATTCTTAATTTCGTTGTAGACATACTCAGAAACGACAAGCGGGTGGCGGTAGATTTTGGTAATCCCTTCGATACGTGATGCCAAATTAACCGTGTCGCCGATAACGGTATAATCCATCTTGTTCTGGAAACCGATGTTTCCCAGAACGCATGGCCCCGAGTTAATCCCGATCCCGATTTCCAGCTTTCCCTTTGGCAGCGTTATTTTTGATGTGTCAATGTTTTTAAGCGCGGCGAGCATTCTGGCTGCTGCACGTATCGCGCCGACCATCGGGTTTTCCATGTGGGTAACAGCCCCGAAAACCGCCATGATCGCGTCCCCAATGAATTTGTCGATATGCCCGCCTTCGGAAATTATCTCGCTGCCCACCCCCGCAAAATAGCCGTTCAGGAATTCCACCAAGTGCTGTGCGTCCGAGTTTTCGGAGATCGTAGTAAAGTCTCTTATGTCAGAGAAAAGCACCGTCACGTTTCTACTTTCGCTCTGCTTCACGTTCTTGGATGATTCGTGGATTATCTCGTCCATTACGTCTGCTGGCACGTAACGGGCGAAAGCCGTGCGAGTGTTCTTTTGGAGTTCCTCCAGTTCAAACATTGAAAGGGCGTTGGCGATAATCGGGGTGGCGGCAGTAAGAAATACCATGATGCTTTCAAGAATAGCTGGCGAGAAATACTCGTTAATAGAATTGCCAATATGTACCGATGCAAATTTCTTTCCCCCAATGGCAAGCGGAATCGTGGTATACGACACTATTTTTTTGCTTTTATCCCCTGGGGGGAAAAAGTCCTCTCTGTTTTGTGTCGCGACCTGAAATTCTGGAAAGTGGCTGTTAAAATCGGATGTACATACCCCGAAAAAATCATCGGCTATTTTCCCAGAAAAACAGGCGTAATTTGCGGTGTAGGCATACAGTGTACCTTTGCCACTGCGTATCATCATCGTTGCGATTTCCACCTCGCAAATATTGTTAAACAAGTCAAAGATTCCCTTTACGACCATTCCAGGCGCGGAAGCCCTGGCCGATAGTTCCGTGAGCATACCTATAATCGTTGTCTGGAAAAGCTTATTGTCCAAAAGATTGTTCACCATTTCGATAATCGATTTGTCGTTGATTTTTCTGCCTTCCCGCTCTATCGTGGCAAAATCTATGTCTCTTGGTGTTGAGAGAATTTCCCTTATCGCATCCAATAGGGGCTGAAAATTATCTGGCGATTTTTCGATGTACATGTCGGCACCAGCATGATTACCCCAGAACTTATCCCTTGTTTCGCCAAGTGTCGAAAACATTATTATCGGAATTCCTTTGGTGTTTTTCCGCGATTTAAGAAAGCGCGTTACCTGGTAACCCTTGAAAAGCGGCATTTCGATATCAGTTATGATCAGATGCGGTCTAAAGCTGTACACCTGCTTAATTCCTTCAAAACCATTGATGGCCCGTTCCAGCGTGTAAGGCCCCGATGACAGAAATTCCATTAGCATGTCGGCAAAAATATCTGAATCTTCCAAAATCAAAATACGCTTGGCATCCTGGTTTTCGGTACCTTGGTCCCTGGCACTATAGTTCATGTCCCCCCTCCTCCTATAAGGTCCTTTACCGCCTCAAGTAAGTTATTGTTTTCAAACGAGCTTTTCACGATAAACCGTGCCGCGCCAAGCATTGCCGCCCGTTTTTGATATTCTTCGTTTGCCATCGATGAAATGACGATGACCGGAATGCGTGAAAGTTCCTCGTTTTTCTTGATGTTTTCGATAAGCGTAAAGCCGTCCATTACTGGCATGTTTATATCCGTACAGATCAAATCGTAGTGTTTGCTCTTGGCGGCTTTCAACGCCTCTGCTCCGTCCGCAGCCGTGTCCACAAGGTAGCCTTCCGAGGCAAGAATCTCCTTTTCGATCTCGCGTGTGGGTCTGGAATCGTCAACGACCAGTATCGATTTACGCAGTTTTTCAAATTCCAGATTACGCTTTTTAAGGTCAATGGTCTTGATGCGCTTTGCCATTTTTATCACCGTGGGTATGTGTAAAACGCTGACCATCTCGTAATCATCGTTGAGAACTATACCAGAAAATATCGGCATGTTTTCCATAAAAGCTGGCATGGTCTTTAGAATAACCGATCTCATACTGGTAATGTCGTCCACCGCCAATGCCGCTATATCGTCATAGGCGCGGATGATGACAACGAAAACGATATCTGCGGGCGAGGCGAAGTCGGTTTTTATCTTTAGCACCTGGCTTAGGTAATAAAGTTTTATCAGTCGTCCATTGTATTTAATCTCTGGGCGGTCAATAATCGTGATAATTTCGTCGCGGCCAGCCAGCAATATGGTGTCCACGAAAGTCGCGGGAATGATGAACTTCATGCCGCTGGCACTTACTGGGAACCCCATAAGCGCGGCAATCGAAAGGGGAACCATGATTGTAAAGTCCGTGCCCTGTCCGTGAACACTGTCCACGATTATACTGCCCTTAAGGGTTTCGATACCTTCGCGCACCACATCCATGCCAACGCCCCTGCCAGAAACGTTGCTAAGTTTGCCAGACGTGGAAAAACCACTCTGGAAAATAAAGTTTGTGAGTTCCTCTTTTGAAAGCGCGGCGGCGGCGACTTCGGTTACAAAACCATCCCTCACCGCCTTTTGCCTTATCTTTTCGTGGTCTATGCCTTTGCCGTCGTCGGAAATAACAATCTTCATGTAGCCGCTTTCCCTGGAACAAATAATCGCGATTTTTCCCGTCTCGCTTTTCCCCGCCGCGATTCGTTGTTCTGGGACTTCAAGCCCATGGTCTATCGCGTTGCGTACCATGTGCAACAGTATTTCCGAAAGGGATTCGATGATATTCTTGTCAATCTCGTTTTCCTTTCCCTCTATGACAAGCTGTGTTTTCTTGCCCAGCTCGTCCGAAAGCTCGTAAACATAGCGAGGATAGCCGTCAAGGATCGTTGAAAGCGGAAGGGTGCGAAGCGAAATTACAGTTTCGTATGCGCTGCGAATACTGTTACCCGCATCGATGGAATAGTTTTTTAATGCCGAGTTAATACGATAGCTTATCCGTTCCAGTTTTCTTAGATTCGCGACCAGGAAGGGATCCCGTGTTTTGTCGGCCTTGAATTTTTCGGAAAGGTCCCTGACAATATCGTTCAGCGCGACACTATCCAGCGAAACGGTCCTTGCGGCAATTTCCAGGGACTGAAGGGAAGCTATGCTTTTAATGATGCTATCGATTTTTTCGATGGGCAGACGAATGCTTTCTGATTTTGCGTCCTTGTTGGATTTTGTCGTAGGCGGGTGTGTGGGGTTGGATTCATTGGTGGGCTTATCATTGGACAAAGCCGTTTCCGCACTGTCCGCAGATATGACCACATCCCCAGATGGTGTTTCGGTTTCTGCCTTCGGAATTGTAAATTCATCGTTTGCCGCCAGAGCGTTCAGTTGTTTTACATGTTCCTGAATTTCTATGCCGTCATCTTTGCTGTGCTGTACAAGGCCTATTCCCCGTTTGATTAAGTCCAGCACGGCGAGTATAAGTTTTACAGCATTTGTGGTAAGTCCTATGCGCTGTTCCTTGAAGGCTATAAAAACACTTTCCAGTGCGTGGGTCAGTTCCTCTATACGCTTGAACTCAAGCATACGCGAGGTGCCTTTTAGTGTGTGCAGGGCACGTAGCAGAGTCGCAAGATCATCATCGACCGAAATGCCATCCTTGATGTCAAAGAGAAGACTCTCACTTTGGGCAATGCATTCAAGCCCCTCGTCAACATATTTGGGTATATATTTTTCCCTGTCTATTGCCATAAATGCTTCCGTGCTTAGGTACCCTTGGGTTCGGATGATCCCAAGGTTGTGTTTTTGATGTCAAGAAGAATGCCAAGCTCCTCGATTATCCTCGTAAGCCCCTCGGCAGAGGCGGTGGCAACCTCGGTTGAACGCAGAAAGTTGCCAAGGCCGTTGGAAATATCCGCCATGGCCAGGTTGATTTGTTCCGTGGACTTTTGCTGTTTTTGCGTAGAAACCGTTATCATCTGCGCCTGGTTTGCGGTAATCTCTGCACCGGAACGAATCTCCCTAAAAATGTCCTCAAGCTTTCTTATGAGGTTGTTCCCTTCGGCGATCTTATCGGCACTTTCCTCACTGGAAATGATCAGCGACGAAGACGAACTCTGGATCTCCTCAAGCTGTTCGCGTATTTTTTTTGTCAACTCGGCAATGTCGTCGGCAAGGCTGTTTACCTCACTGGCCACCACCGAAAATCGTTTTCCGCGCTCCCCGGCACCGGCCGATTCCAATGCGGCGTTGAAGGCAATGACCTTGGTCTGGTCGGTAATTGTGTTGATTGTCTTGATAATCTCCCGTATCTTGCTTATCTTGTTTCCCAGCGCAACGATACCCGAAATAACCCCGTCGTTTTTCCCCTTAATGTCTTCCATTTGGGTAACATTTCGTTTCAGGAGCGAGAACCCGTTATTAACATCGTTTTCCATTTTGGAAGCGATATTGGCGACACTTCCCGTCTTTTCGGCAATCTCCACAGCAATCCGCGTGTTTTCCTTTATCGTACTGTTGATTTCCTGAACGCTCGCCGCTTGGTTGTTCGCCGTGGAGGAAATTTCCTTCGACGACAGGAATATTTCATCGGTTGATTTCTGGATAACCTTTGCCATGTTGCGGGTCTGCTCCACGGTTTTCGATGAGGTTTGGGCGGTGGTTCTTTCGGATTCAATCATGGAATTAAAAAGCGCAAGACGGCGTTTGCTGGCCATTCCGGTAATTACGCCTGTTATTACCATCCCGAACACGCGGAAAGCCTCATAGTATATCGGGAAACTCACGGCCATTTGCCGGCCTTGGTACACAAAGTAGTGGGGCAAGTCCAGCACGTTTCTGTTTGCGATAATCACTATCGTATAAAGAACACCCGCATATATGCCGGAGAAATATGCACAACGGAAACTGTGTCTAAAAGAACCCGCCAAAATAAGTATGCTGTAAAACAGGGCCCTAAACGAAAGAAAAGGTAGCGGCGGGGACACTTCCAGATAAGTGCAACTGACCCAAATGATTGCGCTGATAATAGTCATGTCAAGGACGACACAGACATACTTGAACTTATCGTGAAGCGTTTCACGTTTACGCACGTAAAAAAACAGGAACACGGAATACAACAACAGGATACCGGTAATAATATGCGATCGCCACGGTATCCACTCGCCATCCTGCATATATCTGATCACGGCAACACCAGTCGTGCTAACCGTAAATATAATTCCCATGATTAATCTGACATTGCTTATCAGCTTTTCCCCGCCATGTTCATCGGTCCTGATCAAATCGTCAACTTTACCAATTGTCATGTATTCCCCCTTTCGGCAGCCTGGTAGTGTGCCAGAGTTTCCCTTAATTCCTGCGCTATGCCTTTAAGATTGTCCGCCGCAGCCGACGTTGAACTAGTCGCGATGACAAACTGATTAACCCCTGCGGAAATTTCCTTTAGCGCGGTAAAAACCTGCCCGGAAGCCAGTTCCTGCTGCTTGCTAAGGTTCGATATTTGCTGGGAACGAACCGCCACGTTCTGGGAAACGTCAACAATGTTTTCAAACACCTCTTTCTGCTCGACCATTCTGTTGTACCCCGAGTCAATCACGTTGGATCCGATATCCGCCTCGGATATAAGCGATTCGGAGGCCTCCTGTAGT
>Ga0209755_10006168_pt1 | contig 13361 bp, 14 predicted proteins | sample TergutCo191P1_FD_187301 | JGI IMG/M metagenome (GOLD analysis project Ga0209755, IMG submission 187301) | Cornitermes sp. P1 segment gut microbial communities from Petit-Saut dam, French Guiana - Co191P1 (SPAdes) (version 2) | ecosystem: Host-associated > Arthropoda: Insects > Digestive system... | reverse complement strand
CGACGGGTTTATCGTCCTAAGCACCCGGTACGCGTCGAAAACGCTGCCCTCGAAATCCGCGTCGAAACGGTTGGACAACACTACCTGAAAGATATCCCCTTCCCTGATATGTTCCTTGGCCCTGTCCACCATCCCGCAGTATTCCTCTTTCGTGAACAAGGCCCTAAAGTCGGACTTTACCCTGGCGGGTTCAGTTTTCGCATGTCGCCCGGTTTCTATCAGGTTTCTCATTTCCCTTAGCCGGGCTTTCCCCTTTTCGTATTCGGCCTCCAGATCTTCGACACAGACATTGATATTAACAATCAGGACAATCTTCTGCCTGTGGTTGTCGAACGCGATCACCTTGTCGAAAAGCATCAGGTCGAAATCATTGAAGCGTTCCTCGTCGCGGGCGTCCAGCTTGAGCGAAGGCTCGGCGTACTTGGCGTAGTCGTAGGCGAAGTACCCGACCAGCCCTCCGGTAAAGGGCGGCAGAAAGTCCAGCTTGGCGCTTTTGTGCCCGTCCAGGATTTCCTTTATCTGCATGTTCGGGTTGTCCGTCTCGAAGGATCTAGCTTGGCCAGGCACGGCGTTCGACCTGACGCCCATCACGCCGTCGAGACAGGTAATCTCCATCGATGGGTCGAAGCCCAGGAAGGTATACCTGCCCCAGTTTTTCGTGTCCTCCGCGCTTTCAAGGATAAAACAGTGCCGGCTGACGTTTTTCAGTTTTCCAAGCACGTCGATGGGCGTAACCATGTCCGAGTACATTTCCGCGCTGATCGGTACCATGCGGTACCGCCCGGATTCGGCGATGCCCCTCGCCTCTTCCAGCGACGGTCTGATTGTCATAAGGATACCTCAGTTTCTGTATACAGAAACGCGCGGGTTTTGTCAAGTCCTTCATTGCAAGGATAGTTATATAGTTGGCAAATTTTCAAGCCGTGGGAAACCGCCCCTTGCTTTCGCACGCAAGCCTCACCAACCCCCGCGAAATGAAATAGCCGGGCATTGTTCAATTCAGGCTGAAACGGTTGAAAAACAGTGCAACCCAATGATATAATGATCCGTGAAACACAAATGCCTACACTGCGGCAGCCAAGACTATTGGCTGAACGGAACGAACAACGGGGTGCAGAGATACCGATGCACTGCTGTGGATCAAGGAATTTGCGAAATACGCAAGGTCGGCCGACTATTCCAAGGCCGGCGACGTGGTGGAAATGGACGAACTGTTCACAAGGGTAAAAAAAAGAAAAACTGGGTCATAGTCTGGACGGCGTATTCCCGGCTGAACGGAAAAATAGTGGCCCATGTAATAGGCACCATGCACCGGAGCTGCGCATTTGAGTTGTATCAGAAAACGAAGCGGGAGGTGGGCGACATAAAACGGATATACACCGACGGGAACTACTGCTACCGCCAAGCGTTTCACGAGAAGATACCAGAACCGCACGTCGTGGCGAAAGGCAAAAGTCGGACGCACCTGATCGAGGCGACCAACAGTTCAATCCGTGACAATCTTGCGCGTTTTAACCGCCGGAGCAAGCGCTACTCAAAATCCTATGAGATGCTGGATTGTACGCTGAAACTTTTCTTTATCCGCAAATCATTTCACAATTCAGCCTGAATTGAACAATGCCGCTTGTAGTGTACCCCGTATGTACCTACGCTATGGTTTTTCATGACTGGCACCCACGCGCCTCCTTTGAAAGTGGACTTGGAGGACAGCCGTAATTAAAGAACCGTTGACAGCTTGCGTTTATATGGATTAGTGTAGCCAAAGGCTTGACAATGCGAAAAGGGAGTTCCGAAGAGCAACCAATACGTTAACTATGAAGCGGAGCACGGCAAAGGATGCTGACTCTGCAACAAAAACAGAGAAGGCTTAAGATTATCTGCGTGTTATTGTAACCCCTTCGTCAAATGACCTATTGGTGCGAGTATTTCTAGGAATGGTTACACCGGTGAGCTGGTTATTGATAAATACCCCTGTTGCTATGTGGGTAACGCTGTTGGGAATTGTCACGCTGGTTAATTGGTTGTTCAAAAAGGCCCATGCTTCGATATAAGAAATGCTGTTAGGAATGGTAACGCTGGTAAGCTCATTGTTGCGAAACGTTCCATTCATGATAACGGTAACGCCGCTGCCAATAGCTACGCTCGTTAACATATTATCCGCAAATGCTGCATTCCCAATATGAGTGACGTTATTTGGAATCGTCACACTTGTCAGTTGATTGCGTCTAAATGCATCAGACCCGATGGAAGTAACGCTACCTGGAATAATTACGCTGGTAAGCTCATTGTCATGAAACGCATTGTTTCCGATGCGAACAACGCTGTTACCAATAATTGCACTGGTAAGTCGATTCCCTCTAAATGTGCCATGTCCAATAATTCTGACACTGTTTGAAATGGTTATGCTGGTCAGCAGATTATTATAAAGTGCCTGGTTGTTGATCTTAGTAACACCATCATGAATGGTAAAGCTGGTCAGTTGGTTATTCCCAAATGCCCTCATCCCGATATATGTAACGCTGTTAGGGATGGTCACAGCTCTCAGATTTCTATTGCTAAATGCTTCTAGCCCAATATGCGTAACGGGCAGATTGCGTATTCGAGGCGGAATTCTGACCGTCCGGTTGCCTCCTAAATATTCGACAATCCGTATAGATGTGCCACCGTTAGCAGGTGCCACCCTAAAATCGCTTTCAGGGCAATACTGCTGTGCATAAGCAGAAAACGAAAAACCGATAACCAACACAGAAAACAAAACCACCTTCTTCATTTTCAAAACCTCTCTTTCCGGTTATCTACACAGAGCATACGCCCCGTATCAACAAAATTGCCCCTTTGCGCTTCTTTTTTCGCTTCTGATAGGCAGGATGTCGGTTTCGGGGTTCAGAATTTTGGGTACTATGGTGTTTTGGGTAAGCACGAGCAACCTTGTCATTTCTATGACGCTTTTCTTGTTCTTCTCCGTCAAAGCGGAAAAGTCCTTACTCAAAATTTCATTCGTAATTTTTGCTTCCACTTTTTCCCCATCTGGCCTTTTTAGGCACCTATTTAGTGCATAATATCGCACTAATGTAGACTTGTCAAGGTTTTCTTCCTGTTTTGGTGTTTTGTTACGGAACATTCCCCTTGATTTTTAGCCGTACTTCCGTACTATTATGGTGCTATGGACTATGCCATCAACGACAGGATGAAAGAAGTACGACAGACATTGAAACTTTCAACAAGAACGTTTGCGAAGGGCATTTTTATTAAAAGCGTTGGGTACTGTGGGGACATAGAAGCGCACAGGCTCAAGGTGAACGATCGAATTATAGAGCTGGTTTGCAGCGTCTATGGGGTCAACAAGGAGTGGCTAAAAACCGGCAAGGGCCCAATGTTCAGCGACAAAAAGGTGGACACCGACTTGGAGCAAATGACCATCCTGTTTAACCAGTTGAACCCGCATTTTAAGGGGTACGTTCTAACGCAGATAAAGCAGCTTATCAAACTTCAAAACACAAAAGACGCCGCGCTTTAGACGACCCGCATTGGTCTTGGCTAGACGGCTACCCCCGTTAACGTATATGGTGACCGAATGATACATGCCATGAAATGCCGAAACTCTTATCATGAATTACTAAGGAGATGAAAATGCCTGACATGACCGAAGAAGAATATGATGCCCTTGACGAATTGTGGACAAAAAACCCGCCCAAAGTATCTGGCGACGGGAAGAACGGGTTTTTTATGAAACACAAAAACGAAATCGTCATATTGGACAATGTTTCCGCCACCTGGCTACGGCTTAAATCCGAGCATACCAGCAAATCAACCACCGAAATAATTGGCGAGTTGGTGCGGGAAAAAATAGCCATGGAAATGCCGGCCTAAAGGCAACGTTTCACCACATGCCGTTTGCTCTTCGAAAACCCCCGCCCTGAGGCATGATCTTGCGGGCGGCCCTACAGCCGCCGTATTCCCTCGCGGTTTCTCAAAGCAACCCTTCCTAGCTGATCGGCCTGGCCTTCTTCACTTTCCATTCGCCGATATTGCGCTTCTTGGAATCAAAGGAAACGCCGACCTTGAACAGTTTTTTCCCGCTTCCCTTCCACGGCAAAAGGTACTCCTTGGTATCTATCTGTGCCAATGCTTCATCGGCGGATTTGTCCAGCTTGAACTCGAAGCAGTATACCAACTCATCGGTTTCAACCAGCGTGTCTATCCGTCCCGACGCGATTCTCACCTCGGAACGGCATTTTAACCCAAGCATCGTGAATATCAGGTGTACCGCCGTTTGGTAATAATTCTCGCTTTTCTTGATTATGTCGTAGGGGATTGCCGCAAAAAAGCCCTTCAGCATTCCCATCGCCAAATCGACGTCGCCGTCGTAAAGCGCGTCATAAAGCCGCGTTGACAGGGAGCCGGAAGCCGACTCCGGCACCGGCGCGTAATGTTCCAGCAGGGACTTGGCGAAACACGAGCGTACCTCGTCGTTCGGGTAGTCAAGAGTGAAACGCTCGCGCTTTTCGTCGTAGTCCGTTATGGTCAGATACCCGCTTTGGTACAGCAGGGGTGCCGCGCTCATGTTTTCGATGTCGTATTTTCTGAAATCGTCGTACCCCACCTTTAGGTTGCCCAATTCCACGATGTTTATCTTTTGTCCTATAATCAGTTTTACCAAAAAAGTGGGGGTGCCGGTATCGTACCAGTAGGACAGGAACTTGCCTTCTTTGCCGAAATGCATGAGCAGGCCGAATGGATTGTAGACCTTGAGCGGCTTCTCCGAAAACCTGTAGCCGTTATAGAAACGGCGCAGTTCCTCAAGATAATCGTTGCGCTTCTTTTTGCTTTTTCCAAGAACGGACGCTATCTCGGGCTTAAACACGGATTCCAGTTCCTCCTGTGTTATTCCGCAAATATCCGCATAGCCCGGATCAAGGCTTATGTCGTTTAAGTGGTTCAGATCGGAAAACACGCTGACGTGGGAGAACTTCGTGACGCCCGTCAAAAACACGAACTTTAGGTGGGGATCGGCGGACTTGAGCACGCCGTAAAAGCCCTTGAGCGTATTCCGCATTTTCTCGCGAAGCTTCCCCATGTCTATCGTGCCAAGGAGCGGCTTGTCGTATTCGTCTATGATTACCACGGTGCGCTCGCCATATTTTTGGTGCGCATCCCGAATTAGGTTCAGAAACCGGCTCGATACCAGCTTTCCGCTAAGGGTCAGGCCAAGGCCGGCAGCGGAACTCTCCAAAGCGTCCTGAAGGTTTTTCTTGAGGGTTGCGATTCCCTCGGTATAATCTCCGGGATTCAGATCTATACGGATTACCGGATGCTTTTTCCACTCCCATTCAAGGGAATCGATGGCAAGCTTTTTGAAAAGTTCGCGCCTGCCCTGAAAAACCGCCTCAAGGGTTGAACACAGCAGGGATTTTCCAAACCGCCTGGGCCTGGACAGAAAATAAGCCCCTTCGGAACCGGTTATCAGCCGATGGATATGGGCGGTCTTGTCCGCGTAAGCGTAACCGCCCTCGCGTATCTTCACGAAATCCTGTATGCCTATGGGCAGGAGCCTTTTCATTGTCACATTATAGGGCATTGGCGCAGCCGGGTCAAATCCACGTGGATTCGCTCAAACCGGCGCGCTTTTCCTTTTTGGCCTTGGCGGGCATGGCTTTCCGTTTTTCAGCTTCGAGCTTCTTCGCGCGGCGGGCGGTTCTGTATTCGCGAAGCGCGTCGCGGAAGGCCCAAAACAGGACAAGGCCCAGGGCCAAGGCCCCGAACAGGAACAAGGCGACAAAGCCTAAAACCGGAAGCATCATGCCGCCCTCCAGTGTTGGGTCACAGCCTAAGCTCCAGGCCGCGGGTTTCAACGCGCAGGGTGGCCCCAATGGAGCTGCGCGGCGGAATGTCGATTTCCCTTCCGGCGGGCGTTTCGGGTTCAAGCTCCGTTTCAGGTTCCGGCTCGAAGTTTTCGCCTTCGCGGTTTTCCTCGGGGCGGCCGGCTCCGAGCCGCGCGTCAAGCTCTACGAGCCTGCGTTCCAGCAGAAGCGAGGCGACGTTGCCGATAATCCCCGCCGTGTCCCCCACCGGGTTTCCGCTTCTTCCGGCTCCGCGCAGTCCGGGGAGGAAAAAGGAAAGCAGCGGCTGGGTAAGCGGGAAATCCTGGAAATCAAGCGGGCCGGAGCTTTCCACGGCGATCAAGGCGGACGGGCCGGGGCCGTCCAGCGCGTCGAAAACGGCGCGGTAGGGCCTTTGCCTTCTGCCGGCTTCCAGGGCCCTGCCGGAAACTACGTACAGAACCGGAAGGCCGGCTTCCGGCAGGGAACCCGTGCGGCTTACCCGCTGCGGCCCTATCCCGTGGAACCAGTTCACTACGTTTGTCCGCAGGCGGTACATCGTTCCGGTGTCGGTAAAGGGTTCTACGTGGCGGGGAACGGCCGCATACGATGACCACAGGCGGCTTTCGATTGCCACCACCCCAAGCGCGCCGTGCCGTGCCAGAAGCCCGTCCTCCCCCGCCATAAAGGCCAGGGCCGAACCTCCGGCCCCGTATCCCACAAAGAGAATCGGCGGCGGCTCGTCACGGGCGTCGAGACCAAGCAGGGCGGGAAGCCGGGGAAGCAGAAACTCAAGATCGGCCTTGCGCGCGGCCTCAAGCCGCCTTCCGAGCTCGTTGGCGGAGGCAAGCTCGGTGCCCCGCCTAAAGGCGCGCCAGTTTCTAAGCAGCTTTGCCGGCGCGGGCCGCCTTCGTCCGTCCGCGTCCACAAAAAGCGTGTCGTAGTCCCTGCGGAAGTACGTCACCACCGTGAAGCCTTTTTTCATCAGGCGTTCGCACACAAGCTCCACCGAGGCGGCGGCCCCAAGCTCCGGCGGAACCACAAAAACGACCGGGCGGCTTGCCAGAACCGGCCCGTAAACCCGCAGAACGTATTCGCCGCCGCCGTGGAAGCCCACGGGAACGGCAAAAGAGGCCACCCCTTCGGTTCCCCTTTCGTGCCCGGCGTGGACGCTTGGCGCAAAAACGAACATGGGAACCGCCGCGGCCAGAATCAGAACCATCGCGGCAATCGCGCCCAAAGGCCCCCTTTCACGCGCGTCGCCGCGTCCCGCAAAGCTTGCAACAAGGGAGGAGAGGTTCGCGATGTTGAAGCAGAGGGCCAGAATCAGCATGGGGACAACCTCGGGCCGGAAACCGTAGGCGGGAAAAATAGCCGCCAGAATGCCCAGGGCAATCAGCGGAAGCCAGGCTATTCCGTCCAGGGGCCTTAGTCTTTCAATGAAGGGCCTTAAAAGCGGTATGGCCAGAAAAAGCGTTGCCAGCGCCTCCGGCACCCAAATTTCTTTCATTGACATACAAACCACTATATGCTATAGATTGATTGTGTGCGAGGGGTGCGCAAAGCGCCTGGGGGATACAGGTTTCGGTGACGGTTGGCGATGGATGGAATAAAAATAGACGAAGCCCAAATAAAAAAAGCGATCTCGTCCGGACTGCCCATAGTCGTCAGCACGTTCTGCCTGACCCACGAGATCAGGCTCCAAATGGAAAAGGTCGTTTCCGACTTCCTCTGCTCGGCGGGGCAGGAAAAGCTTAAAAACCACGTCGTATACTGCGTCCACGAGCTCGCCGCAAACGCCAAAAAAGCAAACACCAAGCGGGTCTACTTTTCCGACAGAAACCTAAACATCGCCAGCCAGGACGACTACAAAGAGGGAATGAAGTACTTCAGGGAGGACACGCAGAACAACTCCGCCTACTTCCTGCAGCTCCAAAGGGAAAGCGGCCTGTTCGTGAAGCTGGTTCTGCAGATACAGAAAAACATCATCTACATCGAGGTCCGCAACAACACGCCCGCCAACCGCTCCGAGCTTATCCGCATCCACGACCGCCTTGCCCGCGCCCGCCAATACAAAACGCTGGACGAGGCCCTTTCGCAGGTGTTCGACGAAACCGAGGGCGCCGGCCTGGGCCTTGTAATCCTGATGCTCATGCTCAAAAAGCTCGGCCTTGACGAGGACTGTTTTGACGTAAGCGTAGCCGGCCAGGAAACCGTGGCGCGGATAATAATCCCGCTCAGCCAGGTGCACGTGGAAAACATATCGATACTCTCCATGAAAATCGCCGGCAGCGTAAGCTCGCTCCCCCAGTTTCCGGAACACGTTCTGGACGTGCGCAAGCTTATAGACGGCGAAAACGTGGAGATGAGCGAAATCGCCGCCCGCCTCTCGAAAGACCCCATGCTCGTCGCCGGCCTGCTCAAGCTTGTCAACTCCGCGCACTACATGCTCGGCAAGCGGGTGAACAACATCCTGGACGCGGTAAACATAGTGGGCATCACGGGGGTAAGAAACCTGCTGTACTCCTACGAAAGCCAGCGGATTCTGGGAAGCGACACCGAGGAAAAAAAGCACATGTGGGACCACAGCTACAAGGTGGCCTTCTACGCCTACAACATAGCCAGGAACCTCAAGCTCGGCCAGGACGCGGTAGACGACGTGTACGTAAGCAGCATTCTGCACGACATAGGAAAAATCGTTCTTTCGAACATCCATCCAAGGCTGCTGGAGAAGATACAGAACTTCTGCGTTTCGCGGGACATTCCCTATTCCACGTTCGAGGACATTTCCTCCGGCCTGAACCACGCGGAAATTGGGGCGCTGATCGCGGAAAAGTGGAACTTCCCCGAAACCATGGTGATGTCGATCCGCTACCACCACAACCCCCTTCTTGCCCCGGCGGAGTTCCAAAAAACGGTGTGGATGGTCTACCTTGCAAACATGCTGTGCGAGTACGAAGCCGGCGTGGTAAACTTCGAGCAGTTCGAAACGACCGTGCTGGAAAGCTTCGCCGTTTCGTCCAAGGAGCAGCTCGACAAGCTCTCGGAAAAGTTCGCCGTCAACTTCAGAAGGGGCGCAAACCGTCTGTAGCCTATTCCCCCAGAACTAAAGGCACCCCCGCAGGTTATCCAGCCGTCAGCGGGTCGTTGCTTTTTGCCGCTTGGAACGCTATATTGTCTTTATGACGATTGAACAAACAATCGAGATTCCGGCCAGCCACCGTATTTTTCTGGATCTGCCCCCGGAACTGCCGGTAGGCAGGACGAAAGTGGAGCTTACCTTTACCCCGCTCGGAAATACGCAACAGCCGAATACGGAAAGCAAGGGAAAAATACGCCTTACGAGGCAAACGATCGATGAAATGCTCCAGAACGAGGATTTGAGATACCTGACCGGTCTCCTGCGGAACGAAACAACCGCCGAGGAAATTCGCGCCGAGAGACTCAAAAAACATGACCCTACTGCTTGACACCAACGTAATACTCGATATCCTACTGAACCGCAAACCTTGGCATGAGGATGCGTCGCTGCTGTATGTTTTGGCGCAGCGGAATATGATCACGGGCTATGTTTCCGCATCGTCAATAACCGACGTATTTTACGTCACGCAAAAGGAGCAGGGGAAAGCCACCGCAAAGGAAGCCCTAAAGCGTTTGCTGAAAGTCTTTCACCCGGCCGCCGTAAAAAGCAGGGACATTTACGAGGCACTGGATTTGGAGTGGGAAGATTTTGAGGATTCCGTTCAATTCGTGGTGGGAACAAATCTGTCCGTGGATTTTATCGTAACAAGGAACACCAAGGATTTTCCCTCCGGCCACATCGACGCGGTAACGCCGAAGCAATTTCTGCGATTCTTTGCGGACACGGAAGATGCGTAGCTTTGGGTATCGTGCAGGCACAAAGCCCGACTCCCTTCTCGCTCCCAAACAAAAGCGAACTTTCATGCTTTGCCAAGCCTGCGGTATGTAGCCTATTCCGGAAAAGCGTGCTATAATATCGCCATGAAGTTTGGCGATTTTACGATCAGCAACGGGAAAGCCGGGCCTTTGGGGGCCACGGTTACCGAGGACGGGGTGAATTTTGCCATTTTTTCGCGCAACGCCACCCTGATAACCCTTGTCGTCTTTGAGTCTCCGGAGGCGGACAGTCCGTACGTGGAAATTCCCCTGGACTTCAGGGGGGCAAGGACGGGCGACGTTTGGCACTGCCACGTGCGGGGGCTTAAGGCCGGGGCCAGCTATCTTTACAGGGCGGACGGCCCCTACGAGCCGGAGCGCGGCCTGCGCTTTAACCGGCACAAAGCTTTGATAGACCCCTACGGCAAGGCCCTTTACAACACCGGCAAGTGGGACTTCGGCAAATGCACCGGGTTCGAGCTTGCCGAGGACTCCGGCGACCTCTCGTTTTCCACCGAGGAAAACCTGGCCGACGTTCCAAAGTGCATCGTGATCGACGACCATTTCGACTGGCAGGGCGACGTTCCCCTGAACTACCCTCTGCGTTTCAGCGTGCTGTACGAAACCCACGTAAAGGGTTTGACGGCCCATCCGAACTCCGGCGTGAAGCACCCGGGAACCTACCTCGGCGTTATCGAAAAAATCCCCTACTTCAAGGAGCTTGGAGTCACGAGCCTTGAGTTTCTGCCGATACAGGAGTTCAACGAAAACGAGTTTCCCCGCACGAATCCCCAAACGGGCAAGACGCTGACAAACTACTGGGGCTATTCCACCGTGGCGTTTTTTGCCCCCAAGGAATCCTACGCCGTGGATCGCAGCCCCGGCGGCCCGGTAAGGGAATTCAAAACAATGGTAAGGGAGCTGCACAAGGCCGGCATAGAGGTGATTCTGGACGTGGTGTTCAACCACACCGGCGAGGGAAACGAAAACGGGCCCACTTTTTCGTTTCGCGGGCTGGACAACCCCATTTACTACATGCTCAGCGAAAACAGGCGCTACTACAAAAACTATTCCGGCTGCGGCAACACCGTGAACTGCAACCACCCAGTCGTAAGGTCTTTTATCATGAACTGCCTCCACTACTGGGTGGTGGAAATGCACGTTGACGGTTTCCGCTTCGACCTTGGATCGATTTTGGGGCGCGACCAAAAGGGAAACCTTATGGAGTCCCCGCCCATGCTGGAAAGGATTGCCGAGGATCCCCTGCTGCGTTCCACCAAGATAATCGCCGAGGCCTGGGACGCGGGCGGGGCCTATCAGGTGGGCTGGTTCCCCGGCGGGCGGTGGGCGGAATGGAACGACCGCTACCGGGACGACATCCGCAAGTACTGGCGCGGCGATCCCAAGGAAACCCGCCACCTTGCCACTCGGCTTTCCGGCAGCTCCGACCTGTACCTGCGCGACGGGCGCAAGCCTTTCCACTCGATCAACTTCATAACCAGCCACGACGGTTTTACCCTCAGGGATATGGTTTCCTACAACGGAAAGCACAACGACGAAAACGGCGAGGAAAACCGCGACGGCGGGGACCACAACTACAGCTACAACTACGGCTACGAAGGCCCCTCGGCGGATCCCGTACTCGAGGGCATCCGGGAACGCCAGCTCAAGAACTTCTTCGCGACCTTGCTGGTTTCGCTTGGCACGCCCATGATTCTCGGCGGCGACGAAATGGGCCGCACCCAGGGCGGCAACAACAACGCCTACTGCCAGGACAACGAGATTTCCTGGTACGACTGGTCGCTGCTGGAGAAAAACAAAAACCTGTTTCGCTTCGTCAAGGAGATGATAGCTTTCCGCCTGCGCCATCCCGGTTTTATGCGCCCCGAGTTCTACACCGGGCGGGAGGGCAACTACAACGGGATTCCGGACATCACCTGGTACAACGAAAAAGGCGTGGGCCTGGACTGGGACAACACGGGCTACACTTTTGCCCTGTACATAAACGGCAGGCAGGCGGACGTTCTGCGCGACAAGGACGTAAGCGACTTTTACGTGATGTTCAACGCAAGTCCAGACATGGCGGGTTTTTCCGTGCCGTCCGCGAACGACTTCAAGCGCTGGTTTCGCGCCGTTGACACAAGCCTGCACTCCCCCGACGACATACTGCCGGACGGGGGCGAAGTGCCGCTCAAATTCCCGTACAGGTACAAGGTGAAGGCCCGCAGCATGGTTATTCTTTTGTCGAAAAACGCGGAGAAATAGCGGGGGCGGCCATGAAAGACGGTTCTTTTATTTTCGGCGTCGATTTGGACGGCGTGGTGGGCGATTTCTACGGCTCGATTCGGAAAATCGCCGCCGAGTGGCTGAACAGGCCGCTGGAAGAGCTTACCACCGAGGTAAGCTTCGGGCTGGACGAATGGGGAATAGGCGAATTCGGCGGCTACGAACGGCTCCACCGCTTTGCGGTAACCCAGCGGGACATCTTCCGCGACATGCACCCCATAAAAAACGCCCCTATGGTTTTGCGGAAGCTCTCCAAAAAGGGAATCCGCATCCGAATCATCACCCACCGGCTGTTTCTGAAGTACTCGCACCGCGCCACCATAACGCAGACCGTGGACTGGCTGGACAACTACGACATCCCCTATTGGGACATCTGCTTTATGAAGGACAAAGGCGCGGTAGGCGCGCACGTCTACATCGACGACGCGCCGGTAAACATCGCAAACCTGCGCGAGCTCGGCTGCAACACAATCGTTTTCGGCAACTCCACCAACAGGGACCTTCCCGGCCCGCGCGCCGACGACTGGTTTGAGGTGGAGCACCTCGTGATGGAAGCCAGGGAGGAATGGCGCACGGGCACCGCAGGGCTGTTTGCCTAGCATGCATTTGTAGCGGCAGACCCAAGACGGCCCCTTGACAAGTATGTTAGCTCGAGCTAGCCTGTGCAGGCAGGAGGAAAAGATGGGTAACTTGTTGAAATACGGCCTGGTTTTTGCGGGCGGAGTGGTGGTCGGAGCTTTGGTGTACAAAAACGCCAAGGAGATTCGCGAGGTTTGCACCAAAGCTTTGGGCGGCGTTCTGGATCTTAAGGACAAGGCCATGGAAGCAGCGGAAATCGTGAAGGAATCGGCGGAGGATCTTCTGGCCGAGGCCGACGCCAAGCGCAAGAGCGAACAGTCTGCCGCAACACCGTCGTAATGCGAGTGGTTCTTGTACATTCCCTGCCCGGAAGGGCGCGGTTTCGCGTAGCTTCGGGCAGGGATGCCGCCGGCTTTGCCTCCGCCCTTGCCAAAACCGCAGGGGTGAAAAGCGCGAGCTACAACCCACGAACCGGCAGCATCCTCGTCTTTTACGACGGGCACCTCACCTCTGAAAGCACGATTCTGCAAGCCATTAAGAGCGCCGAGGCCGCAGCTCCTGTCGCGGCCAAGACGACCGAAAGGCAAAAGGAAAAAGCCGCGTGGTCGTACATCGGCTACCAGATTTTCCGCCTGATAAAACCCAGATCGTTAAAACCGATGTCCACCGTCGTCGAGGCCGTTCCCTTTTTTGTCGAGGGGCTGAAATCCCTTTCCCGGTTGCGGCTGGACGTGCCCGTGCTGGACGCCGCCGCGGTGGGCGCGTCGCTGGCGATGCGCA
>Ga0209755_10006167_pt1 | contig 13361 bp, 10 predicted proteins | sample TergutCo191P1_FD_187301 | JGI IMG/M metagenome (GOLD analysis project Ga0209755, IMG submission 187301) | Cornitermes sp. P1 segment gut microbial communities from Petit-Saut dam, French Guiana - Co191P1 (SPAdes) (version 2) | ecosystem: Host-associated > Arthropoda: Insects > Digestive system... | reverse complement strand
TTGTGATTTTACCATATTATCGTTATAGTTGGTACATGGCACAAACGCGGCACACACGCAATTTTTGTATTATCGCTCACATCGATCATGGCAAATCTACCCTCGCCGACAGGCTCATTCAAAAAGCCAATCTTGTAGACGACCGTAATTTTCAGGATCAAATCCTTGATAACATGGATATTGAGCGCGAACGCGGCATCACGATAAAGAGTCAGGCTGTTACCATTCCGTACAAAGCCAACGACGGCATTGAATATATTTTAAATCTTGTTGATACTCCGGGACACGTCGATTTCTCCTACGAAGTCAGCCGCGCGATTAATTCCTGCGAGGGCGCGCTGCTCCTCGTTGACGCGACTCAGGGTGTGCAGGCGCAGACCTTATCCAACATGTACCTCGCGCTTGAGCATAACCTGGAAATTGTGCCTGTAATTAATAAGATCGATATGCCTGCGGCTGATATTCCGCGCGTAAAAAAAATGATAGATAAAGACCTTGGGCTTGACGCTGAAACTTCTATTTTATGTTCCGCGCGTCAAGGCATCGGCATCGACGAACTTTTTGAAGCAATTGTTGAGCGCATTCCTGCTCCTTCGGGCGACAACGCTTCCCCGCTTCGCGCGTTAATTTTTGACTGCCATTATGACCCGTACCGCGGCGTTGTCGTGCATCTTCGCGTTTTTGACGGCAGTTTAAAAAAGGGTATGAAGATTACCTTTATGTCTAACGGTTCTGTTTACGAAATTGAAACCGCCGGTGTTTTTAAACTTGCCTTGGTTGAAACAGGAGAACTTAACGCCGGGGATGTTGGCTATATTATTGCAGGTATTAAAACTGTAAGTGATGTTCGCGTCGGCGACACTGTAACAGGCGCGGAAAATCCATGCTCAGAGGCGCTTCCCGGTTTTCGCGAAGTAAAACCTGTGGTGTTTTCTTCTATCTACCCTGTCGATTCAAATGATTACGAAGAACTTCGCACGAGCATGGAAAAATTAAAATTAAACGACGCTTCTTTAATTTACGAAAAAGATTCTTCCGCCGCGCTCGGCTTTGGTTTCCGCTGCGGCTTTTTAGGGCTCCTGCACCTAGAAGTAATTCAAGAACGCCTTGAGCGTGAGTTTGATCAATCGGTAATTTTTACCGCTCCTTCTGTAAAATATAAGGTGCAAGTTAAGGGTTCAGGCGAGACTTTAATTGATAACCCGATGGAATACCCTGATGAGGGACGCGTAGAAGGAGCGCATGAGCCTTATATCCGCGCTTCTGTTATAACGCCGACAGAATACCTTGGAAACATTATGACGCTGTGTTTGGAAAAGCGCGGAGTGCAGACCAACATGACATACCTCGACGAAAAACGCGTTGAATTAATTTACGATATGCCGCTCTCCGAAGTGTTATTCGATTTTTATGACCGCTTAAAAAGCATAAGCCGAGGTTATGCGTCATTCGATTACGACATAACAGATTATAAGCCAACTGAACTTGTTAAATTGGATATTTTATTAAACGGTAAGCCTGTAGACGCGCTTTCTCAGCTTGTGTTTAAAGGTAACGCCTACGACCGCGCGCGCAAGGTCTGCGAGCGCTTACGCGACGAAATCCCCCGCCAGCAGTTTAAGATTCCAATACAAGGCTCAATAGGCAGCCATGTAATCGCCCGCGAAACTGTCAATGCGCTTCGCAAAGACGTTCTCGCTAAATGCTACGGCGGCGACATTACGCGCAAACGCAAACTTTTGGAAAAGCAAAAAGAAGGCAAGAAACGCATGAAGATGGTAGGAGACGTAGAGCTGCCGCAAAGCGCGTTTTTAGCGGTATTAAAAAGCCGGGATGAGTAGTTAAACCTGGAACCCGTCAGCAATAATCGAAATCTTTTCGATGGAAGAATGTGTTTTAACAGCCAGCCCGGAGACACCCTGCGCGCCATCATTAATATTTTTAATGCCGGATGACATTTCTTCCATGCAAGTCATTATTTCCCCGGCGCTTGTTTTAAGAGTTTCAATCTCTTTTATCATAACGGAACTGTTTTGATCCATTTCGTGAGCGCCTTCGTTAACCTTTTCTGTATGATCATTCATCATTCGTAACGCGTTGATTACCTGAGTAGCGCCTGTTTTTTGCTCGCGGATGGCGTTATTTACTTCGTGAACCAGTCTGCCGGTATCATCGATACGGTTAGTAACATCGATAAAAGCGATTGTCGAGGCTTCGGAATCCTTGACAATATGATTGATGGTATCAACAATCTGTTTAAGTTCGACGCCGATCTTTTGGGACTCCTTGGTAGAATTAATGGCAAGCTGACGTATCTCGTCCGCGACTACGGCGAATCCCTTGCCGGTTTCTCCGGCGTGAGCGGCTTCGATAGCGGCATTCATAGCTAAAAGATTGGTTTTTGCCGCGATGGTAGCAATAACTTTATTCGCGTCCTGCAAGTCCTTTGATTGCTCCACAATTGTACTGATACGCTCGGCGCTTTCTTTCTGGATACTGCTTCCCTTATGTGATGATTCACCTACGGTTTTAAATTGCAATTCCATTTTTTCCGTTACAGCGCTGATTGAAGTAATATTACTAATCATCTGTTCAACAGCAGCGGACGCTTCGTTCATACTGGTTGTTTGGATATAAATCGATTCATCCAGCGCCTTGATGTTATCTGAAATTTTCAATACTGCCTTTGATGAGGTATTTACGCTTTCCATCTGGCTTTTAGTTTTATTTAATACCTGCTCCGCCGATACCGACATCTGTCCGACAGAAGTCACCATACCGGCAGCGTTTTCTTCCAGCTTGTTTCCAACAATGATAAGATCATCTTTCCCGCTTTTTATATCGTGAATACCTTCGCTAAGGTGATCGCTGAAGGAATTTACCATTCCGGCGATTGTACCTAATTCATCTACAGAGCAGACCGTAATGCGCTTTCTTAAATCTTTTTGGTCAGAAGAAAGATTTTCCAGCTGTTCAATTATCGATGTAAATAAAATAGACGCGTTCTTTTTTAAAGTAATACATAAAACAGTGACGCATAAAAAGACAATAATGATTGGAATTAACAATACCAGCCATTTGTCCCCGTGTAAATCGCTAAGACCTCCGCCCGCTTTGCCTATGCCCAATAATGTTACAGAACATGAAAATATCAACGCCATTAAAACAGCCGCTAATGGGATTATCATGGCTTTTAATTCCTGACGATTTTCACGAAGGTCTCTGGGGTAATGAATAAAGTTGCGCGCCATCAATGTGCGAGAAACCATACCATCGCCGGATACATAGACAAAAGTGCCTACCAACATTCCAAAAGCCAGAGACGCCAGAAAAAGAGGTCCTTGCATATCTCCCTGAATAGACAGATATTCTTTTTTAATATAAACACAAGCAAGAAAAGCGGCATGAATTACTACATTCAACCCTATCATTTTTATTGGAATTGCCCCAATTTTTTTTATTTGATGTAAAAACTCCTCTTTATCAGCAAAAAAAGACGGGCCGAAACATTTAAAATTCCGCCCAAGAACAATGCAATAAATTACAAGAAAAATAAGACCCGGTATGCCTAATCTGTCAACTAACTGCGAAAAGGCATAATCAAAATAAATCAGTATCAGAAAGTCCGCAAGCAGCATACTAATCCCGGTAAGGATAATAAGCGCTAAGAATGGGAATCGATAGTCAGTTTTTTTCATAACAACCTCGTATTAAAATATACAATAATTTATACATAAATATTATAATTCCTAATAAGAATATCCATTAATTCAGAAGTTTATACTAATTTTAACATAATGTCAATTTCCATGCGCACCCTATTTAAGAAAGAAATGTCAGTCAAATCGGGCTGCCACGCATGGGAAGCGTCCGAATCTGTGGTTCTAAGCCCCGCGTAATCGGGAAAATGCGCCCAAAGGTAATCACATTCATCAATTAAAACGCCTAATCGTTCTCTATCTGCCGCCGCCTCCCCTGTCAGAATCCCGCGCAACTCTTCAAGCCTTTCTCTTTCGCCTTCAAAAAAGGAATTTATTTTTTCTTTTTTACCACGAATAAAACCTTCGGTTTTTTCACAAACCTCACGATCAGGTTTTTTCTTATTGTCTTCTCCGTGTCCTCTGTGTCCTCCGTGGTTATTTTCTTTTCTTAATTCCTCTTTTAATTTTTCAATCGAAAGTGTCTTAACCCCCAGCGGCAGCCCCGTACCCTCAATATCATACACACGCTCATCGCCGCTAAATTCCTGTTCAAAAAGATTTCGATAATTTTTCATTATTGGGTTTGAGCGGACATTCTGCCCCGATTTAGATACTTCTGTTATCGAAGATTCTTTAAAAGCCGCTCTGTTAAACAAGCGCGAAAGACGCGTTTGCAGGTTTAATTTTTCGCGGTGTCCGGGTGTCCCTCGCGCGTGGTATTTATCAACAGTAAACGAAAAATCCAGTCCCGCGCAAATTATCTTCCCTCTTGTCAGCCGCCGCGCGATTTCTACAGCGGTTAAACCAACTGAGCCAAGAGGCGAAATTACCGCGGGAAGAAGTCCTGCCTGTTTCAATCTTTCAAAAATTCGTAATTGTGTCCACGGTGTAAAAAACAAATAAGCGTTTCCCGCGAGAATTTTTGCCGAAGCCGGAAGCGAAGAAAGATCGACAGCCGCGCAAATATTCCATCCTTTAACGCCTATAAAATCACGCAAGTTCCAGTGCTGACTTTCTAAAATTACTGTCAAGTCAGGGACAATGCCCCTGTCCTTTAACGCGCCTAAACAAGTATCAACACAAATTATTTTAAACTTTCGTTCTTCTGTTATAAGCGGCTCAGAGCTTAATCTGTCAAGAACATCGTCTAACGAAGGCCCGGCGCCAAGAACAAGAACAGGCGCGTCATCAAAGGATAAATCGGCAAGCGAAGAAAAACGCGAAGCAAGCGGAATATTACGCAGCGTATTTCTAATATACAAGCGCCCGAGTTTTGTAAGGGTAAGAACATTACTCCATTCTGTCGCGAACTCCCGCCTTAGAGCGCCGCATAAGGAATCGTAAATTTCAGGGAATAACCGGAACCCGCCTGTAAATTTTAATAATTCCACGTGGCGAAAAGCCCTTGAACCCCATTTTGAATTAATTAAAGTATAAAGTTTTTCTATCTCACAAATATTCGTAAGGTAAAATTTTTTATCTTCGATTAAAGGCGGCAGAATATTTTTTTTCGCCAGCTCATAAAGTTCAGGATCGGCTTCTATACAAAGCACCGCGCAGGAAGGTTCTTCCTTCTCGATTCGTTCCAGGAGGCGCGAAAGCCCGTACCCATACAGAGGCGAAGGACAAAAGAAAAGCGTTCTGTCTTTTACAGATACCGCGTCCGCCGCTTTTTCGGCGCGGCGGACAGGTTCGATCCCGGAAAGAAGTGTTATTCCGTTATGAACAAACGGACGCTCATTCATTTTTACCTGAATATACGTCTGTATGTATCTTCGAAACGATCATCCATCTTTTCGCTGTTAACAAAGTAATACTGTAAAGAACGTTCAGATACAAATTTTACCCATTCGGACGGATAGAATTGAGTTATATATTCTACGGTTTCAGCCTCAGCTTCTATTTCTTCGGTTGGAAGAAATACTAAAACATTGCTTCCCTGAACAAGAGGCTGCGAAGGTGTATTCAAAGGTGTTTTAAAAGCGGTCTTCCAGAAATTTTCATTGCGTCCCATTTCATTCAATATATACGAAGCGAAACCAGGAATTGTAAAAGAATCCAAAGCGACAAAGAGTTCTATACCTCCGTAATTAACAGGGAGAGGACCAAAGCTGCCAACTTCTTTCGCTCTTGAACCTGCCGCGCTTCTAAAACCGGATTCTTTCGCTTGCGCGATAAAATCATTCGCCTGCTCAATAGCCCAGTCTTCCATGCGGCCTCTCGCGAAGTTTCTTACATACACGCGAATTCTTTCCATTACCGACGTATCATCTAACTCGGGCGGAGTTAACTCACTCTCAATTCTAAAGAACGCCCACGCGTCTCCGATATTTATAACATCGCTCAATTCGCCTCTCGCGAGACCAAACACAAGGTCTCTGTCATTGATGTTGGGTATTTCCCAATTGAGCTCAAACACATAACGCTTGCCCATGTCTCCGCCCTTATCAGCGTAAGCGTCCTGAGACTGAACGCCGGCGGCCTCTTCAAATGTTGTGGTTCCGTCTTTTATTGAGGCAAGGATTCTTTTCGCTTCCTTTTCTCCAGTTACGGTAATCTTTGACATATGAATAGTATTAAAAAGACCAATATTCTCCTGCGCGTAAGCTATATACTCGCTTTCCGGATAATCATCTATAAAGAATGAAACCATATCAAAACTTCTCATGGGTGAAGACATTTTCGAAATAAACTCAGCTTCTCCGCTTGAAGTTAAAAGCTCAAAATAATCATTAAAAAACATTATTTTTCCAAGCTCATCCTGAGTCTGACGCCAGATAGTAAGACGAGTTGATTCGGGAGTTTCGTTGTACAACGCCGGAGAAAAACGTCCATTGTTCTGAAACCGCGCCTGCTTCGCTACGGATCTGTCTACAGCTTTTTCGGGTGTCAGGTAATTTGATTTTTTCATCATTTGAAGGATGGCTGTATGAACAACAGTTCCTTCATAAGCCTCGCGCCAAACACGAGCCATGGTCGCCGGATCATTTACATCTCTGCCCTGCATTTGCGCCTGATACTGATACTCCTGAAGCGCTCTTTCGTAGTACTGTGTAAACACATTTCCCTGAATCCATGAAATTGGAATTTTATCGTAATACCCAAAGATCAAGTCCTGATTTGCCATGCCAAGACCGCCCGAAAGCATATCGCCGCCGATAAACGTAACGGTAACAAGAATCAAAACAAGAACAGACCCTATATAAATGCCGGGTCTTTGTTTAAATTTCGCGTAAATCGCCTCGAAAAAGGACTCTTTTTCCTGATTCTGGGGATTTTTAACGATTTTTGCCATAAAGCACCTCTGTAATAATGTTTAACCCTGTCAATTTACCATTTTAATCATGTTTTGTCTATATCTCCTTTATGCTGACAGCCATCTCTTATCTAAAAATTTCTCACTTTTTTTACGAATTTTATCAGAATCGATAAAGCAAAATGGCAAGTTGAACCCATATATAGGTGGAGGTTTTTTATGAAAAACTATTATTTGTTGTTGGGAGTTTTGCTTGCCGGCGCTTCGGCTCTTAACTCCTGCTCAAGCGGGGACGCCGCGGCGTTCTCACGGATGATAGGCGGAGCGTCTACGGCGCTTCTCTATCAGGATTGCAGAGCGGTTTCAGAAGACGAGATTGAATTTACATTCTCTCGGCCTGTAACCGTCAAGGAACTGACCTTGGATCCGCAGCTTTCTGTCCTATCGATAGAAAACGGCTCTACGGTCAGGATCAAGCTGGCGGAGACTCAAACTCCCGGTAAATTGATTACCGCCGACCTGGTCGCTGAAGACGAGAAGAAAAATTCGATTAACGTGCTTGTGTCATTCAGGGCAAGGAACAACAGAATGCCGGATTTAATTATCAATGAACTCTGCACCGAGTACGCTAGCGTGACGGCGGGGCGTAAAGCCGAGTTTATCGAGTTAAAAATGAAATCGGCAGGCAACATGGGAGCGATGCGTCTTTGCATAGTCGGGAACAGTAACGCGAGTATGGAGACAATCTACGAGTTCTCCCCGGCGGAAGTAAAAAATGACGAATATGTCGTCGTCCATCTTCGTACTTTGGATCCGGAAAGCGCAGACGAACTGGGCAGTAATTTAGCGGAATCGAAAGGATTAAATTCTTCGCCCACTGCGCGCGATCTCTGGATACCCGGAAATTCAAAGCTCATGCACAAAACATCTATTGTTTATATTCTTAATCAGGATGATGAGGTACTGAGCGCTGTAATGATTAGCGAAAAACCGGATTTACCCTGGCCCAAGGATTATTTTAAAGAAACCGCCGAATTTTTAAGGGATAAAGGCGCGTGGCTTGAAGGTCCGGTATCAAGCTCGGGAGCGACCAATACGCGTACAATCTGCCGTGATGAAACAACAGCCAACACAAAGTCCGCGGCGGACTGGTACATCACAGCGACAAGCAGCGCGACGCCTGGAAGCGCGAATAATCCAAAACGATATGTGAATTAAAAAATAACTTATCTCTGCGCGCCGAAACACGTTCCGCGCGCAGACCTCAAGGTTTTTTATTAGGAATTAAATTAAATTCTTAAAAAGGTTTTCGATGTCGTGCTTGGGGCAAGCTCCGTTTTTCTGGGCCTGCATTTGTCCGTCTTTATAGACAATAAGCGTGGGAATTGACGCAATCCCATGTTGCTCGGCAAGGGAGCCATTTTCATCAACATTAATTTTACCGACTTTAACTCGCCCTGAATATTCATTGGCAATCTCGTCTATTACAGGACCTATCATTTTGCAGGGACCGCACCAGGGCGCCCAAAAATCAATCAGTACAGGAATCGATGACCGCAAAACCTCAGATTCGAAATTATCGCATGTTAATTCAATACTACTCACTTTATATTCTCCCCTTTCTTTATTCTCTGATTATTAAGAATACCCTATTGACACAAATTTTACAATATGCCATGATCGACTATGGAAGCGACAAAATATTTTAACGAAGGCCTTTCTTACGATGACGTTCTTTTACAGCCGGGATATTCGGAGATTCTTCCGAAAGACTGCGATGTAAAAACCGTTCTTTGCGATGGAATCCACTTAAATGTTCCAATTATCTCCGCCGCGATGGATACAGTTACAGAAGAAAAACTTGCCATCGCTATCGCGCTCGAAGGCGGCGCGGGTGTAATTCACAGGAACTTAAAGCCTGAAGAACAGGCGCGTCAGGTATCAAATGTAAAACGATATCTTAACTGGATTATCGAGTCGCCTGTTACGGTTCCTCAGGGTGCCTATGTGCGCGACGTAAGGGAATTGGTTGTAAAATACGGTATTTCCGGGCTGCCTGTTGTTGACAGCGAAGGAAAATTAAAAGGCATTATAACAAACCGCGACCTGCGTTTCTGTAAAGATAATTCGCTTCCTGTTACCGATGTGATGACAAGTGATGTTGTTGTCGTTGAAGGCGAACCTACTGTTGATAAAGCGCGCGATAAATTTAACGAATACAGAATCGAGAAACTTCCTGTTGTAAACCATGAAGGAAAACTGACAGGGCTTATCACTGTTACGGATATGGAAAAACATGAAAACTTTCCAAACGCCGCGACAGATAAATCAGGGCGTCTTCTTGTAGGCGCCGCTATTTCTCCCCAGGATTTTTCAATCCGTCTTCCTTTATTAATAAAATCAAAAGTTGATTTTGTCGTCCTTGATACAGCGCACGGCGATTCAAAAAATGTAATGGACGCCATTCGTCAAATTAAAAAAGAATTTGATATTCCTGTAATCGGCGGTAATGTGGCGACAAAAGAAGGTACCAAAGGATTAATCAAAGCCGGAGCTGACGCGATAAAAGTCGGCATTGGCCCCGGATCAATTTGCACAACGCGTGTAATCGCCGGTATTGGTGTCCCGCAATTTACGGCAATCTTAGACTGCGCCGAAGAAGCGGCGAAGTCTAACATTCCTGTTATCGCGGACGGCGGTATAAAGTTTTCCGGCGATATAACCAAGGCGATAGGAGCCGGCGCGAATGTTGTAATGATAGGTAATCTATTCGCCGGTTTAAAGGAATCGCCGGGACACGAAATAATTTACGAGGGTAGAATTTTTAAAGAATACCGCGGAATGGGAAGCATGGGCGCGATCGCGGATGGCGCCGGAGACCGTTACCAGATTAGCAAGGACGAAGAACCTGTACCGGAAGGAATCGAGGGACGAGTTCCGTATAAGGGCGAGCTTCGCACCTATATGAATCAGCTTGTCGCCGGTTTACGAAAAGGCATGGGTTACTGCGGCTGCAAGAGCATTGATGAACTTAATAAATACCGCAAATTTATAAAGATAACCGCGGCAGGCTTAAGAGAAAGCCATGCTCACGATGTTCAGATAACGCAGGAAGCGCCTAACTATTCCAGGATGTAGTCTTGGAAATAAAAAAAGAACTTGAATATTGGTACAAAAAGGTTTGTACCGCGGATTTTATCGCCTCTGACCCTGTGCAGTTTCCGCATAAATACAAAAAACGCGAAGATATAGAAATTGCCGCCATCCTCTCCGCGACTATCGCATGGGGAAGACGCGACATGATAATCCGCTCAGGCGAAAAAATGTTCGCGCTTATGGGAAAAAGCCTATACGCTTTTGTTGCTTCCGGCCAGTATAAAAAACTTAAAAATAAAAACATACACCGCACTTTTTTTGAAAAAGACTTAAAATACTTATGCAGAGGCTTTGAACATTGTTACGCTAAATACGGCAATTTGGAAAAATTATTCGCTTTGTCTGAAAATATTTGGCAAGGCATAGCCCTCTTTCGCGAAGAAATGGCAAAGGCAAACAAGGGCGAATATTCGATTCATGTATCAAACCCGGGCTTAGAAGGAAAGGCAGGTTCCGCCTGCAAGAAAATAAACCTCGCACTTCGCTGGTTAGTGCGCTGCGGGCCTGTGGATTTAGGGCTTTGGAAAAAAATAAAACCAAGTGTTCTCTACATTCCGCTTGATGTCCATGTCGCGCGTACAGCCAAGAAACTTGGGCTTTTACAACGCAAATCCAATGACAAAAAGGCAGTGATTGAGCTTACAGAAGCCTTGCGCGAGTTCTGCCCTGAGGATCCTGTAAAGTATGACTTTTCGCTGTTTGGCGCCGGTATAATGCACGCGCAACAATAAATATAACTTTATAATTTAATTCCAATATGTAAGCTATTTTTATTTTATTAACTCAATTATTTCAGATATATTATTAATCGTTTTCTTAGGTTTTATATTGTAATCTTCCAGTTTTAATCCTTTTTTATTTATCCATATTGTATATATTCCCAGTTTATTGGGCGGCTCTATATCCCATACCAGGTTATCTCCAACCATTATTATTTTTTCATTTTCAACTTTTGTTGTTTGTAACATATATTCATACATTTTTATATCAGGTTTACCGTACCCTACTTCTCCCTCAACAAAAACATAATCAAAATATTTTTCAATATCAAAACGTCTCATTTTACTTCGTTGATTTTCGGAAGTTCCGTTTGTCACTGCTCCTATTTTAATATTCATATTTTTTATTTTTTCCAATGTTTCAGCAACATCGTCAAATAAATACCATAAACTTTCATGAATATTGGAATAATTATCCGCAAAATCTTCCAATGCTTTAGTTTCAATATTAAATTTCTCTAACGCCAATTTTAGAATTTCTCTTCTTGTGCTATTAAGATTTTTTCTTCCAATCCTATGCCTTTCGGGATCACCCCAATACCATTTTTTTGTTTTATGTATTTTTTCCAGTAAAATATTTTTTTTTATATTTATATTATTAGTTTTGATAAACTCATCTGCAGCTTTTTCCCAAGCCTCATTTGATACAATATCAAAAGCCATTAAAGTATCATCTAAATCAAATAAAATTAATTCTATTTTCATAATTAAAAATAATATTTTTTAATTATAATGTCAATTACCAAAAAAACTAGAGCCACCTATTATAAAACAGGCAGCTCTATATTTTATTAATTATCTTTTTACAACAGGAATGTATATATCGCAAATTTTTCCTGTTTCACCCATGCAGCGCTCATCGTAAAGTTCATAGTCAACTTTGCCGTTGTCAAATTCATAACCGGAAGCAGGGAGCCATTCAGAATAAATGTATTTCCATGTCCCTTGAATCGATGATGAAAAATTCGCGGCATCAGCCGGAGGAGATGAAAACACGGCATACAAAGCCTCAGGTATAGTGCAGACATGATACCCCTCATGAACATTTTTACCTTCTTTTACTTCAATTCCGATGACGTATGTAAACTCGCCATTTTCGGGACTTGTGGGGAAACATGCTCCGTACTCCGCGTGTCCGTTAAGAAACGATTCCTCGTGCAGTTTTTTACATCTTCCGTCGGCTATATATTCTTGCCAGAATTTTGGAATTTCTTTGTTATTTTCCCCGTCTTTTGTCCTTGTTTTTAAAGCAAAACCCGCAAGCTTAACAGCTTCTTTTTTAACCATTTTTGGTTCCATTACAGTACCTCCATTAACATATAGTAATCCAATTAATGCCTTCCTTAGTTAGAAGTATAATTTATACATTATATTATACTGTTTCGGGATTGCTATTTCTATTAACATTTTTGTCTGTTTTTTATGCAATGCATGGGTATACACGATTATTTATACTTATAATCTATTCTATTTATCATATTCCTTCCTTATTTTTTCATTTATGAAAATCCTAATAAGTTCATAGCTATTTTTATTCATTTTATTGATTTGATCTTTACATATTTTCCTCTTTACATCTATTTTCATATCCATTTTTGAATAATCTATTTTATTTTCTATAAAGTTATTAATTAAAAATAACGCGTATTTAGGTTCTATTGTTCCATTTACCTTTAATTGTGTCCAACTTTCAATAAACATATTATTTTGCTCTATATTCCTGTTTATTTTACACAATTCGTTTAATAATATAAACGTAATTTTATTTGATGAATTTATACGTGTTATATTTATTAGCTTATTTAGTTTAGAGTTTCTGTCTTTTCCATAGATTTTTTTTCCATCTTTTTCTAATAATGCAATATTAAATTGTTTTATACATGAAGAGCCAACTTTTAATTGATTATTGTTATTTGCATTAAATATTATAAATTGCCATCTTAAATCTTCATGCTCGCATAATTCACATGATGGTTTTGATGTATTCATTTCTAAATATTCATTATTATCTATAATTTCATAATTGAAAAACCATTCATTTATTGCTATTTCATAATTTTCCTTTTCTATACTATTTCTGAGTAAATTTTTCTTGCATTTATCTGAATATTTTTCCATTATTTATTTAATTTTTTATCATATTTTGTTTTACTCTATTTTAAAATTTTCTGTATGAAGATTACTATAATGTCTACAATTTTCTGTAGTAAATTTTATAACAATAAAATCGTCGTTCTGATACCATTTTGAATAGGAATCATTCCAAAAATCTGTTTTGCTTTTTTCAACATCCAGTACTTCCATAGTCCCTTTTAAAGTTACTCCACTGAAGGACTCTATATTATAAAAATAAACACAAGCCTTATTGTTTGCTCTAAATTCTTTCACTTTTTCTGAAGGAGAGTTTGTGTGCCAATATAATGTTTTAATGCCTTCCCTTTTAAAAGGAGCTAACATGGCTTTTGTATT
>Ga0209755_10006166_pt1 | contig 13361 bp, 10 predicted proteins | sample TergutCo191P1_FD_187301 | JGI IMG/M metagenome (GOLD analysis project Ga0209755, IMG submission 187301) | Cornitermes sp. P1 segment gut microbial communities from Petit-Saut dam, French Guiana - Co191P1 (SPAdes) (version 2) | ecosystem: Host-associated > Arthropoda: Insects > Digestive system... | reverse complement strand
GTTATCCCAATTTCAGGCAGCTTTGACGCGCAGTCCCATGGTGAAATAATAATCCCGGCTAACCGGCGGATAATTCTTACCGGCCCGGACGGTGCCATGGGTACATTGGTGCAGAGGAATGATAATCAACGGCACTTTGTTGTCTATGGCAGCCTGACGCTGGGTCAAAACATCACACTATGCGGCGGAGCGGATAACACGGACATATCGGGCGGTGTGTTTGTAAAGCCCGGCGGCACGTTTACGATGGCCGATGGCAGTGTAATTCAAAACTGTATAGCCCTATCAGGCGGTGCGGTATTCCTTGAAGGTAGCGGTACGGGTGAATCAACCCGCGCGACGTTTAACATATCCGGCGGAACAATCAGGAATAACAACACGATATACAACAGCGGAGCCGGAGTATATCTTTGGGGCAACAGCCGCATGAATAAAAGTGGAGGCTTGATTACAGACGATGTTGCCGGAAATATCGCCGGAAATGTCTTGACTCTTCCGGCAGGTACAGATTTTAGTCCATATCTTGGAGCAAGCGTTCGTTCCTTAAACCGCCAGGTAAGGGACTACTACTTTGACAACCGTGGCAACCGTACCATGATGAGGGCAACAGGAGAAGAAAACTACACTGTAACATATACCTACGATTTAAATAACCGCTTACTAAGCTCGACAAGAACACCGGCAAACGGCAGCCCGGAGGTAAGCACCTATACTTATGACCACAACGGCAACCAGTTGAACCGAACCACCGGCAACCAGACAGAAACAAGGATATATAGCGTTTTCAACCAGTTAATAAGCGTCACCAGACCCGGAATGACAGCCATTTACACCTACAGGGCAGACGGGTTGCGGCACTCAAAAACTGTAAACGGCAGAATAACAACCCATGTGTGGAACGGCTCAAACATTATATTAGAGCGTAATGACCAAGGCATAGTAATTAACCGCTTTGACCGGGGCCAGAGGGGCAGGCTGGTTGTAAGCCGCCACCATGGATGGTATATTCACAATGTCAGAGGCGATGTAGTCCAAAGGGTTGACGCCAACGGCAATATTCTACGCACTTACCGATATAGTGCTTTCGGGGTGGAAAGAAATCCAAGCAGCCACAACACCAACCCCTTCCGCTTTGCCGGGGAGTATTACGATTGGGAACGCGGCGAGTATTACCTAAGGGCCCGGAGCTTCAACCCCAGAACCGGCCGCTTCACCCAGCCTGACCCGTTTTGGAATAATCGCAACATGACAAGAAACCGATACACTCGAATGCAAGCAGCAAACCTGTTCGTCTTCACGATGAACAACCCGGTACGGTGGATAGACCCAAGTGGTATGGTGGCTATACCCGGCTTGTCGGGTCATATGCAAATAGCCCCCGGCCATTGGATGCAAAATCAAATTGGCGGTATTGGGACTGGAGCAACTGGAATAGGTGCTGCTGCCGCTGCTGCATCTACCACATCTGGCAGTACTACATCCGGCAACTCGTCTGGAGCCTATAGCGCACAGAGGGGGACGGGAAATAACCGATATTACACTCTCTTTGTTGAGCGTCGAAGTGAAAGCTCCGCTAATTTTCCGATAGCAGGCACCTTAATAAATCTTGTTAATAGGCGCATAAGAGGCTACACAAGAATTCAAGGTTCATGGTGGGAAGCCGCTACATTAACGCTTGAAATAGGAGGCTTGTTTACAGGAGCGTTTAAAAGCCCGCTTGCAGCTGCGATTGGACATGGATTAGACCTTGCCGCTGCTTCACTTAATCTCATTGACTTTCTCACAAACACTCAATATCGCATGGAAGAAGCAATATTTAACCAATTTGCACCTGGAACTTTTAACTCAGCCACAAGAGCCGGCGTTGGAACTATGTTCAATTATGCTATGTCATCTATGGGTGCGTCTTTATATATAGGGAGTATTAAAATTAGAACGGCTGGAGAATTTTTCGGCAGTAGCGCATTTGGAGGACATGGGGCAATTCGTCGATGGGATCCACTTGCAGATAGATACTGGCATTTTCACTATGACCGTTTCTATTTCTTCCCTGGAGAAAATCATCTATATTGGGCGTTTCCTGTAATTTCTGGAACAGAGATTAACATTGAGTTTAACTTTCGGCATAGACGCCCGAGATAATTAAAATACAGGGGAGAAGAACATGTTTAAGAAAAAGGCTATCGTATTGTTATCTTCATTGTTTGTCATGCTCTCGTTAGCATCATGCTATAACCAATATGGTTTCGTTGTTACACTTGAGCAATTAGAACAAGAAGCGAAAGAGTTCGGCGGAGGGGTAAACGCTATATCTGCTGGTACTAATCGTTCCTTTGCAATAACCGCTGACGGTGGGTTATGGGCATGGGGTTATAACTCGTATTATCAACTTGGCGATGGCACATCCGTGCATCGCACTAGACCTACAAGAATAATGGATGATGTAATTGCTGTGTCCTCCTCTAGTTTTCATGGAGGTACAACCGCAATAACTTCTGACGGCGGACTATGGACGTGGGGAATGATACCTATTGAACGACTCGCAGACGGTACAGTCATGGACACATTGCAAAGAACAGATGTACCAGTAAGAGCAATGAATGACATTATTTATGTTTCTGCTGGAGCAGGACATATAATGGCAATAAATACTGATGGTGAATTATGGACTTGGGGAGCAAATGCAAATGGACGCCTTGGGGATGGCACAACCACACATCAATACATTCCTATACACATTATGAATGATGTTGTTGCTGTTTCCGCTGGTGGTAGCCACTCAATGGCAATAATGGCAAACGGAGAACTGTGGGGTTGGGGTGGCAATCGTTATGGCCAGCTTGGAGACGGTACAACCATAAACCAGTATTTACCTATACACATCAAGGATAATATTGTTGCTGTTTCCACTGGCCAAGCGCATACCATAGCGATAACTGTTGATGGCGAACTATGGGCTTGGGGGCTTAATCGAGCAGGTCAACTTGGCGACGGCACTACCATTAATCACTATCGTCCTATAAAAATATTGGATGACGTAATTGATATATCTGTCGGCAACCTGCATTCAGCGGCAATAACTTCTGATGGGATTTTATGGATGTGGGGGATAGATAGTCGCGGTCAACTTGGGCGCGGAGATAGTGATGATGTGAGTGAGTTGCAACTCGACCCCGTTGGAATTATGGAGAATATTGTTTCTGTGTCTGTGGGTCATTCGCACACAATGGCGATAACCGCCAACGGCGAGTTATGGGCATGGGGTTCTAATTTTGAAGGGACGCTTGGCGACGGAACTATCTCCCTATTACGCGACAGACCAGTAAGAGTAAAATAAGACGGTTCAAGGAAATTCTACCTGTAGCCGTTCTCTGCCTCGCTTTTTATAGATGAGGAAGCTTGCGAATTCTCGGAAAACATCCTTGTGTGAACCGATGGAGGCGTAAAATTCCCAACAAATCCGAATTTTCAGATTTCAACCAACCTACAGGCGTTTATTTCTAGGAAAATCCAAGGCGGCAAATACTCTCAGTGTGCAATTTTGTGGCTCTACACATTCCACCAAAGTATGGGCAACCACGGAAAACACCTTCCGTCATAACATGCTTATATCATCCCAAACCGGCGGCGCAAATGGCATAAGAACAGAATACACCTACGACTTGGCTGGAAATATACTGACCCAGCGCGTAGGAGACGCAGTAACCACCTTTGCATATGACAATCGAGGCCGATTAATTCGCACGACAGATGCCCTTGGCCAAACAGAGACTTTTACCTATGATAACAACGGCCTTTTGCTCACCAGGACAGACCGCAACAGCACCGAATTTAGCAAAACCTATGACCATATGGGACGACTGATACGGGAAGACGCCTTTCGCTTAGTAGGGCGGAGACATTATTTATGCAGCTATAGGACATATGCATTTACACAAACAGGCGCGTTAAGAAGCTTAACAAGCAGAACTGTTCACAATGAATCAGGAGAGATTCTTGACACCCATGCAATAACCTACTATTACAACGCACAAGGGCAGTTAAGCCGGAGAACTGAAACAGATGGAGTCTCACAAAGATTTGTTTACAATGCTGCAGGCAACTTGGAATTCACCGAGATACGCATAGACGGCATAGTACGTGCCCGCAGGTCATACACCTTTGACATAGCCCAGCGTGTAAGCACCGTAACAACAAGGGATACGCTGATTTCTTCGTATACCTATGACGCCAACGGCAACATCACCGGCAGAATACGGGAAAACGGCCTAAGGACCTACTATACCCGCAATCTGGCCGGCATGGTAATATCAATGACCAATATGCATGGGGACCGTATCCTATCAAGCTTTGAATATAGCTACTATTTAGACGGCAACATTCGGCAAATATTAGAAAACATGGACGGCATGACCCGCACCATAACCTATACCTATGATTTGGCAAGGCGTCTGGTACGGGAAGAAGAAGCCGACTCAATCAGCTCATGGGAAAGACTTCGTACCGCAATCAATAACTCACCGGTAAATACGCCTTTTGTTATCCCAATTTCAGGCAGCTTTGACGCGCAGTCCCATGGTGAAATAATAATCCCGGCTAACCGGCGGATAATTCTTACCGGCCCGGACGGTGCCATGGGTACATTGGTGCAGAGGAATGATAATCAACGGCACTTTGTTGTCTATGGCAGCCTGACGCTGGGTCAAAACATCACACTATGCGGCGGAGCGGATAACACGGACATATCGGGCGGTGTGTTTGTAAAGCCCGGCGGCACGTTTACGATGGCCGATGGCAGTGTAATTCAAAACTGTATAACCCTATCAGGCGGTGCGGTATTCCTTGAAGGTAGCGGCACGGGTGAATCAACCCGCGCGACATTTAATATATCCGGCGGAATAATCAGGAACAACAGCATGATATACAACAGCGGAGCCGGAGTATTTCTTTGGGGCAACAGCCGAATGAATAGAAGCGGCGGCGTGATTACAAACGATGTTGCCGGGAATACCGCCGGGAATGTATTGACTCTTCCGGCAGGTACAGATTTTAGTCCATATCTTGGAACAAGCGTTCATTCCTTAAACCGCCAAGTAAGGGACTACTACTTTGACAACCGTGGCAACCGTACCATGATGAGGGCAACGGGAGAAGAAGACTACACTGTAACATATACCTACGATTTAAATAACCGCCTACTAAGCTCGACAAGAACACCGGCAAACGGCAGCCCGGAGGTAAGCACCTATACTTATGACCACAACGGCAACCAGCTGAACCGAACCACCGGCAACCAGACAGAAACAAGGATATATAGCGTTTTCAACCAGTTAATAATCGTCACCAGACCCGGAATGACAGCCATTTACACCTACAGGGCGGACGGGTTGCGGCACTCAAAAACTGTAAACGGCAGAATAACAACCCATGTGTGGAACGGCTCAAACATTATATTAGAGCGCAATGACCAAGGCATAGTAATTAACCGCTTTGACCGGGGCCAAAGGGGCAGGCTGGTTGTAAGCCGACATCATGGATGGTATATTCACAATGTCAGAGGCGATGTAGTCCAAAGGGTTGACGCCAACGGCAATATTCTACGCACTTACCGATATAGTGCTTTTGGTGTGGAAAGAGACCCAAACAGCCACAACACCAACCCCTTCCGCTTTGCCGGAGAGTATTACGATTGGGAACGCGGCGAGTATTACCTAAGGGCCAGGAGCTTCAATCCAAGAACCGGCCGCTTCACCCAGCCTGACCCGTTTTGGAATAATCGCAACATGACAAGAAACCGATACACTCGAATGCAAGCAGCAAACCTGTTCGTATTCACGATGAACAATCCGGTGAGATGGATAGACCCAAGTGGTATGGTGGCTATACCCGGCTTATCAGGTGGTATGCAAATAGCCCCCGGCCATTGGCAATCAAGTATAGGAATTATTGCGTCACAACCTGTAAATCCTAAAATACCTATTAAAGGCAACTGGCCTACTAACAATTCGTCTGGTGGAGGCTCGTCTAGTTCTGGAGGGTCATCTGGTGGAAGTTCGGCTGGAAGCGAAATTACTCTGACTTCGTCAGCCTACGTAAGATATAACCCTGTAACTGGCAGAAGGGAAACCGTGTATTCAGGCCTAATAGCACACTTTCCCGGAGGCTCAACTGTAGCTATGGAATCTTCAAGTGTAACAAGTACAGGCATGTCATTTTTGCCATACACTCATCAGTTTTTAGCAAAAAATGATGCTATACTTGCATGGGGGTTGACATTTCATCCTCGCACTACACATGCGGTAACATGGTATTCATGGATTTACAGGAATATGAATACAGGTGTATATATGTTTGGTACGGCTGGCGACGCGAACTTGTTGAGTCGCCAGCGACAAGAAATGGGACTTGTAGAAGTTGGGTGGATTCACACCCATCCAATTACTGGCTTTGAGCACGATTTATTGAGGGAACAGTTCTCAGGCGTTTATTATGTCGGAGGTGTTCGAACTGGAGATGGAACTTTTACAAATCAGATTGGCGTACCAGGGTTTTTAGTAACACCGCGTGGGATGGTCAAACGACTAGACCCAAGCTGGGCGGGAAATACAAGGTGGATAGATAGTCGCTCTCCATACGTAACCACAATCATATCCAATATATTTAACAGATAAAGGAGATTATTATGAAACTTAAAATTTTACTAATCACAATATATTTAGCATTTATACTTTCTGCATCTATACCAATATATGAGGCGAATTTAAATGAGAGAGTGTCAAGATACGAGATAAGTATTTCTGCGGGAAGTGATGGAAGTTTTGCGATACAACCAGATGGAAGCCTTTGGGCTTGGGGTTCAGGAGTTCTTGGTGATGGAATCACCACCAACACTTTTACACCCATAAGAATAATGGATGATGTTGTTTCCGTTTCAGCAGGCGAAAACCATACGACGGCAATCAAAAAAGATGGAAGTCTCTGGGCTTGGGGCAATAACACTTTTGGGCAATTGGGGGATGGCACAACCGTATCCAGACATAGCCCTATAAAAATAATGGAAGATGTTGTGGCTGTTTCGGCGGGTATGGGTTATACAATGGCAATTCGAACCGACGGTAGCCTATGGGCGTGGGGTTCAAACATGTGTTTACAGGGGAATATTGGCTTGCTTGGAGACGGAACAACCACAGACAGGCACATACCGATTAAAATAATGGAAGATGTAATTGCTGTTTCAGCGGGAAGTCAGCATACAATGGCAATCCGAGCCGACGGAAGTTTATGGGCTTGGGGCGCAAATTGGAACGGTCAACTTGGAAATGACACAACTACAGGCCAACATCTACCAATTAGGGTAATGGACGGAGTGGTGGATGTTTCAACAGGTTTTTGTCATACAGTAGCAATTAGAAACGATGGAAGCCTCTGGGCTTGGGGCAATAATCATGCTGGTCAGCTTGGCGATGGCACTACTACAAATAGGCACTCTCCGGTAATGATAATGTATGATGCAACTTCTGTTTCAGCAGGGATTTTTTATACAGTGGCAATCAGGTATGACGGAAGTTTATGGGCTTGGGGCTATAATTCGTCCGGTCAGCTTGGCGATGACACGCTCAATAACAGGCATTACCCTGTAAAAATAATGGAAGATGTGATTGCCGTTTCAGCAGGGGGAATTATTTTGTCAACTCATGTACGAGGACATACACTGGCAATCAGGTATGACGGAAGTTTATGGGCTTGGGGGCATAATGAGGGCAGTCAACTAGGTGACGGAACATGGATAAATAGAAGTAGTCCCGTAAAGATAATGGATAATGCGATGCTATCAAGTAACAAAGGAAAATTTCAAAACTTAATCCATGTAACTTGCAATTTTAGTATGGAGAGCCTATAATAGGCGTATAATAAAAAAGCGGGAAGCGTTGGGCAACGCTCCCCTAGGCACTAACCGCTGTAAAGGCGGCAGGCTTGCCGATTTTTATGATATTAAAAAATGGTCAGCTTACCTTTGCGAGTAGGGCTGACTATTTTTTATGGTTTTTCGTTTCGATATATACAAGCAGGGCCAATAGAAATAACCCTGCATGAAACAATAAAGCCAACGTTTCATATACCGTCATATAGCAGCCTCCCTTCAAGTTGGATTTTTCAACCCTCCTTTCCGGTCAGCAAGCCCACAAAAAACACCCTTACGCGCAGTGCTTGTCTGGATTATAGAAGCATTGCTCATAGTAAGTCAAGCATGTAAAAACCGAGTTGAAAAACCTTTGTCCAAATCATCTAAATCTAAGAAGCATTCGCCGCGAAATGTTTATTTTGTTATTGCTGGTATTCTAATCAAGCTAAAGCCTATCTGATATATTGTCGGATGGGCTTTTAGTTTTTAAGGTTTCACTGTTTGCAAAAAATATTGACAATACGAGACAATGGTGTTACATATTTTTACAAAACAATGCAAAATATTCCAATAGTCATTGAAGGGGTTTTTCTTGTATGAAAAAGCATATTGTAACTGTAGCTGGTGAGAGAATAACAATTGCTCTTGATAATAGCGGCATGTTTCAGTCAGCATGGGGTATGCATAGACTAACGCCTGCATTTTTTGGAAGGTAGGGAGGTATAAATAGTGTTTGAAATTTTATATAGAATTTTGCAAAAAGGAGAAGATTTGGAGGCATTGTGCGAAGATACCATCGGTGATGGTGGTGATGTGTTAGGTTTTTTTGCAATAAATGTTAATGGGTATCATTACGGACATTATCACAATTACCCTTTGCAGCCGGGTGAGTTTTGGTCGGAATTGATTACTAGCTGGTTTCTAGTACTTATTCGTGCTTATCAAGAGTTAAACCGTTCGGGCTATGTGTTAGTTGACGTTGTTGATTCTTGTAATTCTTGGATTGAGTTTAGAAAAATACAAGATACGGTAGAAATCAACATAATCTTGGCAGAAAAGCCAGATGGTTCAACTGAGTTGCGGCTAACGCCTCTTGAGGAGTTTGAATATGACAAGTGGTATATTCAATTTGTCAAATCAGGTGAAGTCCATGATGAGTTGGTAGAGCGGCGCAATGAATCGGTAAAATTAAATAGAATCGGCTCGGAGCTATTAAGAAAAGCATCGCAATATTTAGATGAGCTTCGCGAAATCAACCCCAAGCTGTTGGGCAATAAAAGGATTGCCGAGCTTGACACACTTGTTTCTTGTTCAAAACAAAAAACGGAATACTCATAATGTGTATTTTTTGCGACTGCATACATTCAGTCAGTCTATGAGTAGACAAATATTGTATGCGATTGGAGTATTCATTATCCTTTTCGCGCTGGGGAATTTACGAATATTTATTACTGACTATGTATTTAGTGACAAAGGGTGGTCTTTCAACAAATACTGGAAATTCACCTTTGTAATTGCACTCATAGCAGCTATAGCCGTGTTTGTTTATTTAAGAGTAACAGGACAAACGCAGTTGTAGGTGATTATAATTAAACACTTACAAAAATATTTTTTATAGTTAATACGGTACGCGGACATACATGTATATCTTTGGGGCAACAGTCGCATGAATAAAAGTGGAGGCTTGATTACAGACGATATTGCCGGGAATACCGCCGGGAATGTATTGACCCTTCCGGCAGGTACAGATTTTAGTCCATATCTTGAGGCAGTCATTTATGCCGGAAACCGCAATGTAAGCGGACCGAGCAGCTGGTGTTGGCATTGTAGTTACAGGTGGAAATCTATATAGGGATGTTACGGTGCCTGTAAATAGGGCTTTAAGCGTTACAGCCTCTTATGCCGCAAACTTACGCTGGTGGACTAACTTGAGTTGGTTTTATAATCAAGTCAATTACTTAGCACCGTGGGATATAAAAAGGCCCAGCGTATGGGTAAATACAATTGGCTCAACATTCCCGGGAACGTATACTATAAATACTCATGCTACGAGTTTCGATACTATATACTTCCGTGAGCAGAGAATGACACCTGAATCACTAGGTAATTGGACTTATGGTTATATAGGCGCGGCAATGGGAATTCCTTTAAGGATACTTTTGGGTGGTTCATTTTATGCAGCTGATTCCCCAATGCCGTCGAACAAAGTTTCTGCACTTCCTCATCCTTTCGTTGGACCTTCTGTTAGCGTACCTAACCCGCAATTTCAAAATGAAATGCAGGATTGGGTGTATATCAGAAGAGGTTTCCATGCGCGTCGTTAGCAATTAATGCTAAAAAGCCAGCAATGGGGAGTTCACCCTATTGCTGGCTAATTAAGAGGATTGACTTATGCGGAGGTTTTGTTGATGAGAAGAAAAATAGTAACTATACTAGCATCATTGTTAGCTGCAGGTGTTTTGTTATTTTTTGTTTTATTCATAATCGGAGGTGGTATTATTTCGGGTACATTATTTAATCCTCGCATTGGCCGAGAGCAAATGGAGAGGATATTTGTTGAAGACTATAATTTGCTAGTTATAGTTGCTAACTATTTTGCTGAGTTCGAGAGCACCTCAATTCGGTTGTCTTCTGGAGAGGATATGGGACTAAGGTTTGAATTCTCTGATAATTACGGAAGACAACATATACCAATTGAGGATGAGGATGTAGTAAATGCTTTGAATGAATTGAAAACCCGTGGATATAAATCAATCAGTAAAAGTAATAATTTAGTTGCATTTATACGATGGTCATCAATGAGCAGAAGTAGAGGCATCGCTTTTGCAATAGGTGGTTTTCCAGAAGAGGATATCCTGCCGTTTTTCACAATGATGATACCTTTGTCTCGCGAAAGCTGGTTTTTTTACGAACAAGAATAGGTGAAAAACAAAGCCCCAAAGATATGGCATTGTTCGAGTTGCGGACTTCGGGCGTATGTGCAGACAGCATATTAGCTTCTGCGCCAATAGCGGGAGAAGCGGGAGAAATTTTATCCCGAGCAATCCGTTATCCCGAACATTGCCCGCGAACAGCGGGTATTGCTGTATTTACAAGAAAAAAGTTCGGAATAACATTGGAGCATTTACATTCAACCTCTATGATTAGAGAGGCAGGCACAGCCTGACTAAAATCACAGAGGTGACGAATGTAATGATTAAGTATGACGTAGGCATTGTCGGCGCAATGATGGTGGCGAAACTGAAAACCGAGCCGGGCTTGACGCACATCAAGCTCTACCGCATTAGAGCTGTCGGTCTCGGTACGATAATACGCCATTTTGAGAAAGTCGGCAACATGATGGTGGATAAACAAATCTTACGAGATTTCCTTGACGATTATCATACCAAGCATTATGCAGATGACGGACAACTTGTACAACGCTGGAGGGCAATAAGACGAGCAGCGGAAATGTTAATCTACTTCTCCGAAACAGGGGAAGTGGATATGCCCATCCTCCCAAGTTGGACGAAACGAAACTGCTCGCTACGCATCCGGCCATCGGAAAAACAAATGGCCGACAAAGAAAACATTTACAGTCTTATATGGCGCACGCGCAGGGCATTGAAAAAGATTGGCTACGCGCCTAAAACCCTTGTGTATTATGACAACAGCGGCTTTACGAAGATTTTGGAAGCGCACGTTTTTGCTGGAACAGAAACCTATTCGCAAGAAATCTGCGCCAAAGTGGTACTGGACACGCACGAGATGGTTAATCGTGGAATCCGTCACCGTTATCAAGGAGTGCGGAAAGCAGTAGCATTATTAGAGGAATTTCGCCGTTATGGTACGCTCACGCCCGGCACGTTAAGCCCTTTTGAACACAAGGAATTAACGCCAACCTTTGCGACTTTATTGGATGAATACGGAAACGATGTGCTTTTTTCCGAAAAACAAAGCGAGGTCACGGTCAGAACTGGAAAAAGCATCATCAAAGGCTTTTTACTTGGGTTAGAGGAACTCGGATTTACTTGTTTTGATGATGTTATGTTATCCATTGTTGGGCAAGTAGTTACAAAGACAGCAACAAACCATTATAAGCGCGGTGCGGAATCACTGCTCCACTATGTTAAGGACTTCTTGAAACATCTTCATGATTACGGCTATATCACAGTTGACCTGAGCGTGGGCGTACCCAAAATGGCATCGTCATACAAAAGAGTGTATCAAGGCTTCACAGATGATGAAATCGTCAGGCTTTTGGCGGCGGTTGACAGGAATACAATAATCGGCAAAAGGGATTACGCAATGATGGTGCTTGCCGCACAAACCGGGCTTAGGGGCGTTGACATCATCAAGATGAAAAGAACTGATATAGACTGGCGAAAAAGGGAAATTAGCATCATTCAATCAAAGACAGGCGCGGCATTATGCGTAGCCCTTGAAGTTGAAAGCGGAAACGCGCTGTATGATTACTTGTTAAACGCCCGACCCGAAAGTGACATCCCAAATGTATTCCTTAGATACCACCATCCAATAAAGGCAATGGCACCTCATGCAGCGCAAGGCGTTGTAAAAAAGCGTATGGCCATCGCCGGAATCAAGCCCGATGCACGTAAGCGGTACGGTTTCCATAGCTTCCGCAGAGCCTTTGGGGCAAAGCTGCTTGAAAGCGGTACTCCTGTACATTTACTATCCCAACTGCTGGGGCATTACGACTTGGATTCCGCAAGACCCTATATATCAGCAAGTGAACAAGGGCTTTTAGCATGTTGCCTACCCCTCGACTTCAACACAGAAGGGGGCGGCGTACAATGAACAAAGTATTTACAAGCCACTTTGCCGAACGACTTGAAGGATTTTTGGCGGAAAAACGCGCATTGGGGTATTCATATAGTGGCACCACGTTTTTTAAGATGTTTGACCACCTATGCATGGCACAATTCCCCGACGACACAGAGCTTACGACAGAGATATGCGACAAATGGGCAATGCGGCGCGGTAATGAATCCCCGAAAACGATAAACGGGCGGTTGCCGTTTATCCGTGAATTTGCGAAATATTTAATTCGTAACGGAGAAAAAGCCCATATATACCCGACCGGCACCATAAAGGGCAGTCAGCGTTATATCCCACACATATACACCAACAACGAGTTGATTACACTATGGAAATCTGCCGAAAGGGTTGTCGCCACAAAGTATTATCCTGCCGCGCACATCATTGTGCCAACATTATTCCGATTACTGTACTGTTGCGGCATACGCCCAAGTGAAGCATTTAAGCTTACGATGCAAGATGTTAATCTGAAAAGCGGAAAACTTTTCATTGCACAGTCCAAAGGAAACCGCGACAGAATTATTATGCTCTGCGGTGAAATACTGGAAGCTTGCCGTGTGTACAACGAAGATATGAACAGCCTTATCCCCGGCAGAACATTTTTCTTTGCCCGCAACATTACAGATGCTTGTAACTATGG
>Ga0209755_10006165_pt1 | contig 13367 bp, 11 predicted proteins | sample TergutCo191P1_FD_187301 | JGI IMG/M metagenome (GOLD analysis project Ga0209755, IMG submission 187301) | Cornitermes sp. P1 segment gut microbial communities from Petit-Saut dam, French Guiana - Co191P1 (SPAdes) (version 2) | ecosystem: Host-associated > Arthropoda: Insects > Digestive system... | reverse complement strand
CTGAACTGTTTGCTACAGTATATTCAAACTAACAGCATACCAGCATGTTCACAAAGGCTGAGCCAAAAGCAGGTGACTGGCTCACTCTGTATTCCATACCTTACGTTTCTGTCCACGAGGTAATTCCATTTTATTGTAGAGTTCTAAAGACTCAACTCCAGGCCACACCTCCGGAGTAACAGAGCCACACAGCTGAGAGATGAATGTCAGTTGCTGTTGCTCTGTATTTCCTTGCATGATGGGACTTCTGGTCCACATCTCTGCCATGATACAGCCAGCACCCCACAGATCAACTGGTGGCCCATAGTTGCGGTCACCCAACAACAATTCTGGTGGTCGGTACCATAACGTTACAACACGGTTAGTGTATCTGAAAAATAAGTACAGATCTGTGTGTAAAATAATGTATTCATGTTATGTAACAGGTTTAAACTATAATAAAATGTCAGAATAAAACAGTATGAAGTGGAGAAGAATCAGAATTCACAATGTATAATTCTGAAAATTACCTATTGACTTGGCCGTTTTTGTTTGCACTAAATGCCCTTGCCAAACCAAAATCTGCCAATTTCAGTACACCATTTTTCGTAATAAGTACATTTGCAGCCTTCATATCTCTATGTAGAATCTGAAAAAAGTAAGAAAAAAAATGCAATAATGACTATTTTGTGACTGAAACAGAAAACACTGCAGATATGTCACATTATTTAACTCTTAGCCACCAGAATTAAATCTTTTTTGCCGGAATTAAATCCCCCCGCCCCCGACCACTTCAGTGGCTGTTCAGCTATTTAAAGGGCTCACTGCGCAACATATATATATATATATATATATATATATATATGTCGTTCAGCGCCTAAGGGTTAATTTAGTTTACTTACACAGAATTTGTTCATAAAGACATCGCAAACTTTGTTATCAGAACATAAAGTCATTAACAACTGATCAAGAAACTGAATGCATAATATAGTGAGTATTTTTGTTGTGTCCCACAGAATCATGTCTATCTGCTGGGAACTAAAGTGCATACTTCTTCTGCATTCTAACTTATCTTACTTCACAGAAGAAGCTACCTGCAAATTTTGCACCTTCTAAAAATATTTCTTGACACATCACAGAACTCCTTGTCTTCAAATATTAGCAATTTGTCTTTGAAAGGTGTTTCTCAGTTCATGCAAATTAGTGTGGACTGACCACATAATTCATGCACTGGTCATGCAACATCACAACAAAGCATGAAAAACTTCAATGATGGTAGCCAGTCTCATTAAGCAGTGCTAACCATTCAACTGCAGTATTTGGTAGTTATGATATGTGTCACTGGTATTTTGCTGAATATACATCGACACACAGGTAATGCAATCCTTGTACAGGCCTGGAGAGGCCCTTAAGGTTGCAGAAGGTCGAGACCCCAGAATTTCTAGACAATCGGCACATGGAGACAAGGCTTTCAGCCCTACGCACTGGCTGTCTTTACCCCCACAGGAGATAATCCTGGTAACCATTTCTGTTAGAGGATGCGTTGAACCCTGGGTCATAATGTGGCCCAAAAGGATTAAGTCTATGAAAAATCCCAATGACCCCAATGGGAAACAAACCTGCAGCCTTCCAGCTTGTAGCACAAAGCCTCAACCAACTGTGTCACCATCCCCTCTTCTCAAAACACAAAAATGCAAACTCTGAGCTTGCTGTCTACACTTACCTTATTACTATGAATGTAGTATAAGCCATTAAGTAGCTGCTGCATTACTTTCTTGACTTCACCTAAACTAAATTTGACATTAACATTGGACAACAAGCCAGCTAGGTCATGTTCACAGAAGTCAAACACAAGGTAGAAGGTTGAACGATACCTGTTGTATTGAGTAGCTGTAACAGATCATATGGAACACGTGTTACAAGCGAAATGAGTAACATAAGCCTATTCTTTGTTAACAGAGGGGAAGCACACTTACAGCCAGAAAAAATAATAATAATACAAAGATGAAATGCGCAATAGATTTTTTTAAAGCTCAAATATACAAGCAAACAATGCACCAATTACATGGTCATACAACAGTGCAGTAAAATGTCTTCTAGTTTCAATTTACGCAAAAAAAGGCACTACTAACCTTTTGTTCTGCATATTTCTATCAGATTAACCACATTTTCATGTTTCAGGAGCTGAAGAATACGAATCTCCCGTAAAGCTGTGATTGGAAACTGGAAGAAAATAAAGAGTAAAATAATAAAAACAAATGCCTTAATTTCTAATAAAAATGTTTCTTCCCAAACTACTTACTCCCTCTTTTTCATTATCCATTAACACCTTCTTCATAGCAACAAATTTTTTGTTGGTTTTCTTGTCCTTGGCCTTGAACACTTCTCTGAAAGAAAAATGATGTAATAATTACTGAGAAGATAATGCATCACATTTACTGAAAAATTTTCCCATGCCTAGCACTGAAGAATTACATTAAAAAAAAAAAAAGAATTAATGATGGTTGAGATTTGGAAGGCACAAAATTGAGATGTCCTCCAATTCCACAACATCCACACCAAGTTTCCAAAGGTATATGGGGGGAAGAAACCATAAGCATATCTTCTTGAAATACATGCTAGTATTGTCTTACCAAACTACTAAGACCATAAATATCTAATGAGGGGGCTCAACATACCACCTGATGGGAGAGTAGTGAACAGGAATCCTGCCAACACCAACAAATTTCATTTTATTATTTCCTATTACAGGATGTAATACAATCAGTAAGTTCAGAAACATTCAAACTGCTGAACTTTGATTCCTCCCTGCCACAGTGTTTCAAAATCACAAAGCTGTACACCCCACCACAATCAGTTATCCACTGCTATGATTATTAATCACGTATGGTACTGACTAAACCTGCCAAGGGAAATATTAGCTCAGAATCTTCATCACCTGTCTCCTCTCACTTGTATTCTGGGTTTTGTTCTGTCTCTTGTACTCCCTTCCCATTTTCCATTTATACCTGAAACACACGGCTCTGTTCTCAAGTTCCACTGACAAATGTCATTTCTTTATACAGCACCCTTAGCTTACCTGGCCCATATCACTGGTCACTTCTAATCAGCTACCTGATCACACAGAACTTAGAAGATCTCACCAAGCTGCCTACACCAAATCTGCTGCAGAGGTTTTTTATGTTCGCAAAAGTTCTAATATGTGGTCTGTAACCACATCAGTCAGTCTTCAGATACAAAAGAAATACAACTGCAATACCATATTCCTATATGTTGCATACACTAATACTAATCCTACTAGATGTGTAATAAGTTCAAAGAAAGATTTCACACCAATATGGTATATTCTGAAACTTTTTATCATTTCTCCAATTATGAGCACCTATGCTTCCCTCTTCTTAGCAAGATAGCGCAACAGCTCAAACAGCAAACACATCTATGAACTGTTTATACTAAAATATATTGAAATAAAATGTGTAGATGTTGATTCACAGCAAACTGTAACTACAGTGAACACTACAATATCTGCCACCATGCAAAACTGTCACGTCATCACTGATACGGACCAGACAAACTAAGGATCCTATATTATAGAAAATTAATCATACATCACTAACTGCAAGAATTAACAGTTATGGAATAATTCCTAGGGTAGCAAGGCAGGCCACAGCCACTGATGGAGGGAAAGTGTGCAGTGTAGGTAGGATGGGGAAGATTATAGCCACTTCGAACTGCCAACATTTGTGTTTATTCTTTTCTTGACCCAAGTACAGACAAGTGCCAAAACTCAAATATACAAAAATTAATACATAAAATCCCAGCCAGAGTACATGAAATATGATACAACCACTTCAACAAACAGAACACCATATCCTAAATTCAGTCTCATATATTATTGGTTTAAGGCGATCGATATGTGCAATAACTAAAACCCCACATCCCTGACTACTTCTATACCTAGAACAGTGATGTATCCTTTCAGTCCAGCCTGCCTATTCTTAACACAAAATGGCATTAAGTTATCACAGTGTAATTTCCCATTAATATAAGTCAGTAGTCATGCAAATACTGAAACAGTAACAGATCCATTCTTTGCAGAGCCGCAAACACCAATGATGAGAGATCCTTCAAACTATCTTTAAGGTTACAATCATGTGGAAACAATAACATAAGCACAATAATGTAAGTAGCGACACAACACCACATCCAGAGAACTTGAATCCTAACTAAAACTTGGGCAAGCCATGCATCTGAGTAGCCTGTATTACCCAAAAGTTCCTTGTCCGATCTTCGCTACTTTTTCATATTTGGTAGCTTCATCACAGAAAGGGAAATCAAATTCTTCAATATATTTCTCCTTCTCTTTGGTGTTCATAATTGTTGATGGATTGTTCTCATTACTCCTGCTACTTGACATCATACTGCGTAACCTGCACTTTCCGTCAACTAAGCACAGATAACACGATGTACCAAATCTAAGCGAAACAATAACAACATGCTTTCACAATTCTTCGTAACACTTCGCTCCACGCCATGAAACAAATCACTCGCGGGCAAAGATAACAGACGATCTGGGGGGCCATCGCCAACTGTAAACCCATCTGTCTGTGATACAATGGCAAAGTAAGTAGCCTCTGATCCATGGTAAGTAGTAATATGTGTGCGACAGTTCAAATTGGTTTTCGACACACTGGCGTAAACAAGGGTCATGGTTCTCTTTCCCTGCAAAATGCAACAGTCCTTAATCATTTATTAATTATGCACACTATGAATATTATAAGGGGCCGGGATAGCGTAGTCAGTATAGTGACTCGCTACGGGCTGAACGGTCCGGGGATCGAATTCCGGTAGATTTTCCGCACACGTAAAGACCGGTTCTGGGGCTCACCCAGCCTCCTATACAATGGATATCGAGTTTTTCCCGTCGGTAAAGCGGCCGGGTCGTGGCGTTGACCACCCACCGCCGTCTAGCACCATGGTTAAAGGAAGAGTAGGGCTATACCTCTACTCCCACTCTGGGCTTTTGTGGCCTGTTCTAAGGTGAACTTTACCTTTACCTTTATGAATATTATAATGTACAGGTATTCTTCTTCCTTAGACGCTCTCACTTTATGCGAGTTTTCTCACAATAGAGCCTTTCCAATTTACCTTTACCTTTACCTTTATGAATATTATAATGTACAGGTATTCTTCTTCCTTAGACGCTCTCACTTTACACGAGTTTTCTCACAATAGAGCCTTTCCAATTTATTTTCTGCCACTTATAATACATACAAATTGTGAAATCAAAATATTTTTATTGCACAACTGTTATCACCAGGTTTTTCAAACCACACGTACCACCTACATGAATTCACCATCAGTATCACTAACAATTTAGCTCTACATAACATTATAATCAGTTTGTCTGTAGTGTACACCAAACACCTCCATCTCCATCTGCCCTCTGCAATCACCTCCTCACTTCCTTTTGTCAGACATCCTTCAAACCTGTTGTTCCCATCCTTGTCCCAATCTTACTTTATGAATACATCCTTTTAGTTTCATATGCAAACCATTTTGGATCCTGAATTCACTCAGCATTAAACAGTAACAACATTATAGTACCCTGTTACATGTTCCTTTATCCTCCAGAGTCCTTATCATTGAATTCTCTCTAATATTTTCATCATTTGTCCTATCTTCTCTGGGTTTTTCTTCTGTAGCTTTTAGACATCTCACCATTGGCACCATTTGTCTACCTTCATCTGTCTCTATGTTTCTGTTCCATGTGATAGTATGGACATGTAGTAACTTCTAAAACATTTTTCCCTTCTTAGGAATTTCAAATACATATAATTAAAAAACAGGTAAACTGTTTTTGATTTTCTAAACATTCCGTAGTCTCTTCTCATAAGGTTTGTTACTCATCTACATTCTACACTCTTATAACTTTCCACTTTGTACCGTACAGAAGCCTGGACACCTCATGAAAGATAGTAAATAGGCCACAGGCTGGATGACCAATGAATAGTGGCTTTGTTTCCCAAAAGGGAAAAAAGGTCCTTTTCTTTTCCAAAGTATCCAAACTGGCTGCTGGGTCTACATAAGCTCTAATTCAGTGAGTACTGCGGCCCAATTTTCCATGGGTATATTCAATAGGGCATGAAACCAACCATTCATTCCATCTACAGCCAAAGTTAGGAATTGGTTGGGGTATATCTCCACTTCTTCATAAACCTTAAATAATACTTCTTTATTTTTTCTGTTTTGGGATAGGACATGGATGCCAGAATAATATAAGCAGTGATATAACGCACTGGATGATCCAGAAAGCTCTATGTATTTCCTGGAAAATGACACCCATTAAATTTCACTAGTCCATCAAACAGCAGCACCCAGCATCAATTCCAAGTATTTCTGATAACCAGTGAAATTTAGATTTGTATTACATCGCGAACTGTACTCTTCTTGCATTCCTCACCCTTGAAGATGGGACCAATACATTGTCCCCATTTGCTACTACTTGCTGCTTAATAGCCCAGAAGGACACAGTTCTCATTTACTTTATGGCAAAAGCTTGAAATCATGCATAGTTTTGTACTACATTATTTGACATGACCAACAGACTAAATACAGGGTAATATAACACGAGCAAACAGTTAAGATAGTGATATCAAAAAGTCTATGTAATTGAGTATTGTGAAAGTAATGATCAAAGGAAGGAGAGATTGTGTCTTGGTTTTCCTTACATTATCTCCTATAGAGCTCTCTCCAATAAAGACATTTACATCACATAAGATACATTACTAAAACAGTTTCTACAAAAATAAAACTCCACACAACACATCAACTACATTCTGAATACACCAAACATAAACATATATGGTTAGCATTTGTTCTTTAAATGTGTATGGTAATGGGTTCAAATTTTTTTTTTCTCAGTAAGGCAAATATCTTGCCAGTTCCTTATCCATATAAATTCCCAGTCATGATCATCCTGTAAATGCTGCATTAGAATGCAGATCACAAATCTAAGAAACAAACATTATTATTAAAAAAAAGTTGCAATGTGAATCACGCAATGTGTCTGCATCACCATACAAGTTTACCGCGTAAATTTAATCCTCTTGAACCCTATTAAGACAGAATGCTTCATGCTATAGCAATGCACTAAGAGTTTATGTAAGAAGCAATGTGATATTACCCAGCTACAGAACTTACCATGTATGGTATTGTGATCCAGTTCAATTTCCTGAATGCAGAAACACACTCTACAGCTGTATTTGCTTACTAGATACACACAATAATTAACATAATCATAAAGGAAACACCTCCTTCAACTATTGCCTGTTTACATGACAATAAGGCACTGTCTCATCAGTTGTTTTCAGTTTTCTCAAACTGGCACCAAATGCAAATATGCAGAACTGTGCAAGGACACAAGTTACTACAACAAACGAGCACCTTTTCCATACAGTGTTTCTAAATGCCAGTTTTCCTCTCCTTGTGAAAAACATCATACTTTTTAAGATATCACAAAACACTTGAATTACTCCTTTTGAAAGGCCTAGCATATTATACAAGATGCTGTATTCTAGTTCCCAGACTGAACCACTAAGGAAATACATACCTACCTTCATTACTGGTCACAGTTGTCCCATTTTGAGTCCATGCAACAGGTCCAGTATTTCTGCCAATGCTGGAACTGGTAATTTGTAATTGCATATAGGAATGTCAGCATGTGTTCCTGAATTTCAGGGACATCATTGCAATGAAACTCCCACAACTGCAACTTAATCTTGAACACAAGGCAATCACAACCATTGTGAGCTGATGCAATGGCATGGTGAACCAACCAGGCCTGGTTAGGCCCTTCTTCCAGATGTTTGCAGCAGACCTGGCCTGGAGGAACAAATTCCTGATGAACAATGCCCTCAGAATCGAAAAAGTCACTAACCTGGCCATCATGAGACATGGTGAGAATGGCTGCTTTGACTGAAAGGACTACTCTTTGGTTTCTGGGTCACAAGGGTAAATCCAGTTCTGTTGCCTCTGTTTCCATTGCAGTATTCCAAGTTGGAAGAAAATCTTAACGCAAATGTGCTGTTCATTCTGAACAGCCATTGGAAGGTTTACGGCTGCAAAATTCACTAGACTGACTCAGAAGACAGCAATACTGTGGCAGCAAGTGGCAGAAAAAGCTACACTACCTGCTACTGTCAGTGCTATTGGTGATTTCAGAAAATCTGGATACACTTTTGTATACACATACACTCAGCCTCCTCTTACTTGCGTACAAAGATATGGGCCAAAGCGGCCTGAGCGTAACAGCTCCATACATTGGCACCAGGTGTTGCATGATGGCCAGCCAGATGCACAGGCTACTACAACATACCCCGGCATCCACCTGGCTGTACAATGGCTCAAGCAGTTAGATGCTGACCTCTTACTGCAGAAGTCCATGTTTGATCCCAAGCAAGTCCATGTGGGTTTTGTGGTGGACAAAGTGGCAACTGGATGAGTTTCTCTTGGAGTATTTCAGTTTTCTCCTGTTAGTAACATTCCACCAATGCATCAACTCTATTTCATTCATATACCTTAAATATGGTTCACAAAAGATATTATTTGGCATTGTGAAATGTATATATATATATATCATCATATATTTTATGTCAATTCACAACACAGCAAATTGTCACATTTTTTCAAATAACAAGTAGTGAAAACTAAGATGGTTTTGGCTAAATGACATATGCTGATCATACATATGCCAGCCAGGTTGTAACATGCAATTTTTAGGCGCGCTCACACAATTGCAAGAAGCAGCTATTAGCTCCTTGTCCGCACGCAACAACTTGGCTATCACTGGATGCAGTTTCATGAAATTTGATATTTGAGCATTTTTTTAAAATCTGTCACGAAATTTTGAGTTTTTTTAAAATCAAACAATGATAACAGGTACTTTACAAGACAAATATACATTTTTGATCATACCTGTCATTCTTTTTCAAGGAATGAAGAATGTTCAGACAAATTTATACAGAAAATCAAAACACACATTTAACAAAAAGTAACTTCTTTAGAAAATCATGCTGTTTATGAGATAATGTGAAATTAGAGTAGAGCTGGAGGGGCCACAGATGACTATTTGGTGCATGCGCATTTCATGCTGTGTACTTAAGGCTCAAACACACACTCATGGAATATGTAACACTTACTGCTTTTCCACTACAACAATGGTTGCAAGAACATGCCTCAATGTTACATTACACGTACACTGCCTGTCTTGTTATCTTACACTTGTACAAGCATGCAAGGCCTGAGAATGTATGTAATGTGTATTATCCAAAGTAAAATAATTTTGCTACTTGTCAAAGTAAGTCTTTATTCACTAATAAAACATCATATCCTCACATGATACATGCGATTAATCCTCCAGCTCTGCCAGCATTCACTAAGCGTGGCTTATTCCTTTAAACCCATGTATAAAAAATGGACATTACAGTTTTCTGCAAGACTATGATTTGAAGCAAAATATTTGTGCCCAGATATGCAACTCAGCATATCATTATTATTCAAAAAGTTAGTGATCTGTTATTGTACCATAACCTTGTTGACCTGTGTTATGATTCCACAAGATGGCAGCACTGCGGCTCTGTCTTGAGAACATCATTTCACTACTCTGACAATGACAGATGCCAACAAGTGTTACAAACTGTAATTCGCTACTGACCAAGAGAGTTACACAATTTCATAAATCAGTCAAAACACAGCAGTGTTAAGTACTTTTTATTATTGGCCATATAGATGTACTGGGTGTGGTGGGATTTATGCTGATGTACTAATACCCGGGCAAATCAGTTAAGGGAAAGAATGCCTGTAGAATATTTCTCTTTTGGCTTTTAGGTATAAAAATGTGGGTTACAGATTAAGTTATGTGACTGCAACATATCACCTGTAGCTATACTTCTTCACTGCTTCAATAATTAAAAGGAATAAAAGCAATGAAAAAATAATGTACTTGTATCATTTAACAGCCCTGAAGTAAAACAAGATGTCATAGGATAAAACTATATGAAGCAGAAAGAATCAGAATTTACAATGTATAGTTCTAAATAACACAACTTTAAATTGTACATTTACTGACTGCATGGAACCATTACCATGAACCAAATTAACCCTGTTAACATGAATTGCCTTATTTGATGGCCTGCTCACTACATACAGGCATTTTGAGAACAAAGAGCATATTATATAAATTAAGTCAAAAAATTACACAGTTAAATCTGATGTCTTTACACAAAAATTACTTTCTTTGTGTATCAAAAAATCTTTTCACTTCAAGGACCACACTTGTATGTTGTTACTGTCCTGAGCAGCCATGTTGTCCACCAGAATAACAATTACTGGAACTTATAAAGCTCCTCTTCACACAAATTATAATAAATTGTTCTTTTGACTGCCATGTCCTACCTGGACAAATCTCTAATATTCCTGCATTGTGTCACATTATTGACCTTTACCATTATTAATACACTTGTTCATGGTGATAAATCCGGTTATATTCCATTTCTCTTTGTATAATGCTTTCCTGTGGTATAGGCATTTCCATCACCAATCTCCACATCATTTTCTGTCATTTTAAATTTGTCATCAACTCTTATATGAACAACTTCTGCCAACTTGTACTTTCTGACGTCACAAATGCAGTTTCCCTGTCCCCAGATTCTGTTATATTCTTCTATGTCTTTGGGAAATGAAGCTGAACTGAACTGCTGGTGAATGGATGTAACAACTGCAATCATCTTCAACCTACTCAGTTTGGGAGGCCCCACCAACAGCTATGCTACCACTGGCACAGCTCTCACGATCATATGACCATGCAAGTTCCATCACTGCATCAAAGTAGAGACATCTTCAGGAGGAAGAACACAATCTCGGGATAGTGAAACTAATTTGTGAACTCAGAAGACACACCAGGATTGGGGAAAGTTGTCCATGGAGATGATGGCACATTTGAACTGTCAGAAAATGATTTGGTGATTGGCAATGATGATGCTAATACCAGTTCAAGGATGCTGTGTCAGTGTATATATTGTTCTCCTTCAGACAGCAGCATCTCCAGTATGGATACTGCAGAACCTGTTGAGCTGCAGTTATTACATCCATCTACGAGCCTCATTTCCCAAAGACAGAGAGGACTGTAAGAACAGAATGTGGGGACAGGGAAACTGAATTTGTGAAAACAGAAAACAGTCTGAGATTGGAGGATGTTGTCCATAAAGGAGATGACAACACATCTGAAGTGCCAGAAGATGATGTGGAGACTGGCAATGAAGAAGCTAATAAGAGAAAAAGGTAATACACGGAGAAAAAGATATGCAGTAAGGTCCATTAACAAGAATGAGCATCATGATAATGTTAAAGATCAATACATGTGGCACAGAGCAGAAGGATTAGAGATTTGTGCAGGTGCAGCATGACAGTCAACAAAAGAGCATTTTAATAAGAATATGATACCAAACATGAAATTATATAACATGTCTGAAAATGAGCTTCTTGAAGTTCCAGAAACCGTTCTGTTAGTGGCTACTCAGGACAGGATTATACAGGTCTCATACTTGAAGCAGTTGCATTAAGATTTTTCAGTACAAAAATAAATGTTTTTTTGTGTAAAGACTTAAATTTAATTGTGTTTTACATGCATTTAACCTGGTCATCTAAAAATCTCCACAGAATAAAACCACTGCACACAAAAATGAGACAACACTTGTATTACAAATTACAGGCAATTAATAGAGAAATAGTTCTCTATTAATTGCTTTTTTTTCTGAAGTACTTGAGGTTATGCACAAAAGCTGCAGCTAACATTTACATATTAATAAAATATTGGTCCCAGAACAATTTGGTTACAAGAAAGCGATGTCTATTAAAAACACTAACTACAAGAGAACAGTATATCCAAGTCTCTGGCATTTTGGAGGAATTTTTCTGTGATTCTGCAAATTTTTTTCAGCGTTTAAATCATTAAATTTTCTAGCACAGTTACACTTTTATGGCCTTCAAGGACAAGGCACAAGGTTACAATCTTATCTGACAGGAAGAAAGCAAAATTTACTATGAAATCATCTAACAATGCTCAGAATTTTCTCATACTGGGGAATATTAAAACAAGTAGTTCCCCACAGTTCAGTTCTAGGACCCTTACATTTCATAATTGATATAAATAACCTTCCTCCAACCTTATCACTAAAGACACAGGCTTCATACTTTCTAGTTAAAATGCTGACAATTTATCTTCAGTGGCAAACATAGTTTGGTCCCATATGAGTGAATGGTTTACTGCCAACAAGTTTTCCCTAAATCTACATGACATAAGTATAATAAAATTCACAACAAATAATGCTTTCATAAAGACCGAAGATGTGAAATATGTGCAAGAATCTGTAAATACAAAACTCCTCGGTTTACAATATATAACCACTTGAAGTAGAACAGCCATATAGATCAAATGACTCCTCACTCAAGCGCAGCAGGTAATGTATTTAGCTCTGTGTTCCATATCAGCAACACTGACACTCTCCAGAGAACTCCTTTGCCTGTTTTTACTCTATTATAAGATATGGAATAATTCTGGGGGTAATATGTTTTCCAGTAAAAAGATTTCTACTCCAAAAAAGAAATTTTTAGATTCATCATTGGTGGAAAACCTAGAAATTCCGGTGGAGGCTAAGAGATATTTTACCTCTTCCATGTTAATACACATTTTTATGAAACCTACGATGCTGGCCTTGGTACTCTGTAGAGACCTATAACTCTTTACATGCTGCCAACAGTGGTGGACTGTGCATTCCTGAATACATTTAAGGGTAATATAAATTTTAAAGCTTTCTGTCCTGGTAGTTGAAATTTAAACCCCAGCATGGTCAAAGGTGTAATGAAATCTACTGCAAACAACCAAAAACAATTTCAAACAAATTCAGTCATACATAGCATTTATCAACGAGTAAGTTAAATCTACTTACACCAGTTGCCAAACTTCGTGCTTTCAGAAAGTATGTATTATGCTGTGATCTGAGTAATTGGCAGTAAACTGAGGAGTGTGGCAAATGAAAGGCACAATTTAAAACAGCATTAGTAATATACTTAAATGCACATGCCTTTTAGTCTGTTGATGAATATATAATATTTAAAAAGAACTCACAATCTTGTTACCAGTTGCATATAATGAATTTGTCATAGCATTTCAATTCTGTATGTGCAATGCATACGATATACGGGGTTGTATGTTTTATAGTTTTATGATATATTCCACATCCTTTTGTTACTTTGACTAAATTATGGATTTAAGGAATGTAAAACATATGTATGTATATAATCTAGATCAACATGGCGTTGTCAATATT
>Ga0209755_10006164_pt1 | contig 13368 bp, 11 predicted proteins | sample TergutCo191P1_FD_187301 | JGI IMG/M metagenome (GOLD analysis project Ga0209755, IMG submission 187301) | Cornitermes sp. P1 segment gut microbial communities from Petit-Saut dam, French Guiana - Co191P1 (SPAdes) (version 2) | ecosystem: Host-associated > Arthropoda: Insects > Digestive system... | reverse complement strand
TCGGAACCTGTTCACTTTTGGACCCATGCTGATAGGAACTTTTTTGCTTAATTAGGGGTGGGGAATAACCAGGAGAAGTTTGTGACATAGGTTTTGGGACAACTGTATATATATATATATATATGTATATATATATATATATATATATATATATATATATATATATATATATATATAAGAAACAGTACTGGACCCAATACCAAACCCTGTGGAACACCATGTTTCACATGTACCCATTTGCAAGATAATTTATTAGGTTTGCTATCTTTCATTGATATTCTTTGATATCTATTTTCTAAGTATGATCTCATTAATTTGTTAGCTATGCCAGAGATCCCATAATACTTAATTTTAGCCAAAAGTGAATATAATATGGTATTATATTAGCTATTTATGGATTTCAAGAATGTCTATGCTTCATTTAGAAGCCAGGTATTGTGTAATATTCTCACTGAGTTAATTACACTCATAAAACTGGTTAAATTACTAATAATGTTTTAAAATGAAACCTATGGCAAAGTCTGGGTAGGCATACATTTACCTGATACAGTTCCTGTGCATAATAATCTAAACCTAAGAGATATACTCGTATTATTGCCAGTACACTTCATATTTGCTTTAGAACATGTCATTAGGAAAGTCCAAGTAAACCAGAGAGGATGGAAATTGAATGTTGCACATCAGCTTCTGGTTTGTGCCGATTATGTTACTTTTCAAGACAGAAATACATATAGAGAAAAAAGTTAAAGTTATCAGTCAAAACACACTATATATTCTCTTTCAGAGGCATAGGTTACATGTTTCAGATTCATTAATCCATCATCAGGCCCTGTACCCAAGATGAATAGCAAGTATCTTGTAATACCATGCGACATATGTATTGTCATTGTTTTTTTATGTGAGATCCCACATCTCAATTATCATTACAATAAAACTGTAGAGTCCAAATATACAACTACTAAGGTTAAAATTTATTAAAAACATCACCAGTAACATACAAAAAATAGGCAGATTAAAAAGTGTTAAAGTATATGACAGAGGCATAAGAAAAAATGATGAAGTCTTCCCGATTCTATTTTACCTGTGGAGACATAGGTTAGCGGTGTCATATATATGTAGTACACACACACACACACACACACACACACAGTCCATGGGCAGATGCACAAGAAGAGCAAAGATGTATGATGTTACCATTCCTTTTGCATATATGACATATAACATGTCATAGAGTACAGATCAACAATGCACACCTATGCTTTTCATTTACATTTTGTATAATCACATTCATAAGAATTTTATCTTCTGTTCTATCATATGGGCATGAGTATTCCCATTCTTAAACCAATATTCAAGACAAACAGATCAACATGGAATGTAACACTGTATCCAGTATGTTTTATCTTTTCATAATGCACTTAGCAACCCAAAACATATACACTATAAATAAAATGCAGGAAGTTTGGTAGTCTGTATTAAAGGGGTTGGTATAAAAGTAAATGTTCAGAAAATAAATTTTTATGAACAGAGTGCAGGACAAAATCCAACAAAGAACACAACACATATTTTCAAAGCATGTACACCACTTTGGTTTTAGATAGAGTATATTAGAGCCTGAAGATGGTCAAAATATGAGTGAAACCTGTAGTGTACATTATTAAATTTAATATAATAAAATTTTTGTGTCTAACAAAAATTTATGATTTATAGCCAGTTAATAGTATTTCATCTTCACATTTTCCATCATGAAAACATAGAATAAAAAAAAACAGAACTATGATTTTGTCTGATGTTGGCCATAGGTGTGAAAGTTCGTGTCTCACATTAAGGGATGAAGAGAGGCTTGACATTTTCAAAAATATGATGCTAAGGAAGGTATTTGAGCCTAACAGGAAAGACTTAGCAGGGGGTGGAGAAAATTGCATGCTGAGAAGCTTCACAGTTTTTGCTGCTTGCCCAGTATTATTAGGGTGATCAACTCAAATATGAAATTGGCAGGATATGTTACATGCGTGAGGGCAGGGGGGGAATACATATAGGGTTTTGTCAGGAAACCTGGAGGAAGAACACCACTGGGATAACTCATATGTAGACTGAAGCATAATATAAAAATAAGTCTTAAAAGAACTAGGATGGGAGGGAATGGTCTGGATTGATTGGGCTCAGTATAGTGTCCAGTGGCAAGCTGTTATAAACACAGTCCTGAAGATTCAGTTTCCATAAATATGGAGAATTTCTTAACCAGGTGAGAATGTTACTCTCAAAAAGAATTCTGCTCTGTGGTTGAGTGAGTGTGTGAATGAATTAGTTATTTAGTCAGCTGATTAGTTAGTTTATTTAGACAATCAGTTATTAGAAGAAACCTTACTCATTGACCAACTATTGTATTTTGATTGTTGTTTTATTATGGTGTTTCAGAGAATGAGGGCAATATCGCACCCCGGATTGAGCACTCCATTCCTAATGTGAATTCCCGGGCTGGAAGCCCCACTGATCTTGTGTGTGTTGCTCAAGGCTTCCCCCCTCCCAACTACAGGTCTGTCAGATCAAAGCTGTAACATGCTTGCAGTATGCATGGTATTGTCATTGCCTGTTACTGACATTGCACACAAGACAGCTGCAAGGTGACATCACAAGTCTACCTCATGGAATTCTGCATGTTTTATGTAAAAAATTTGTTGGTAAGCAATGCATTTGCAGTACTGTAGCATCAGTTTAGTAAAACTAGGGAATGCTTGTTACCACTCAGTTTTGAATCATTTGGATTTTTGTCTGCTGTCTTCAATTATAAAGAGTAGAACATACAACTACTGTAATTTTACCTGTTTGTATGGGTGTAAAACTTGGTCTCTAACATAAAAGGAAAAACACAGAATGGAAGTATTCAAGAACAGAGAGCTGAGAAGAATATTTGAACCTAAGATGAAGGCAGTCACAGGAATATGGATAAAACAGCATAATTTTAACTCAATACCACATATTATTAGGATAATCAGATACTCAGAATGAGATGGAAGGTGTACACAGCATGAATGGGAAAGAAGAGAAATGCATACCAATATTTGGTCAGTAAACCTGAAGGAAAGAGACAATTTTGAGAGCCTAGGCATAGGAAGAGAATAATACTTTTATGTTTCATAAAGCAGTAGGATGGGTGTGAAATGCATATATTTGTCTTGAAACAGGAACAAATAACTAGCTCTTCTGAACACCGTAATGAACCTTTGAGTTTCAAAAAGTGCAGGAAACTTCTTGACTAGCTGAGCAAACTCTGGCTTCACAAGACAGTGCTGCGTGGGGCTGACTTAGTTGAGTTGTGTTAAATTGGGCTAAGGAAGGTTTACTCTGACACGGTATGGTGTGGTTTGGACTAGGTCTCATCTGGTGTAAACTGGTACATCATTCCAGTCAGTCTAGTCCATTTCAATCTAATCCAGTCATGTGATTTGCTTTTTGGAGGGTGATTGAAAAATAATTAACTCTACATTCTAGTAAAGCTTTTTTCAAGGAAAAAAATCGTATCATAGAGAAAATATCCAAGGAAATATCCCAGGTTCTCAGTGTTGTGTAAAGAACAATTGTCAGAATATATCATTTTGTAGAGAGAGCTTCCTTCTGTAATATAGAATAAAAATTACACATTTTATCGAAAGAAAATTAAGTTACCATAGACAATGGATTAGATGCAAGACTGCCTGCCTGAATAATTTCCAAACAGACATTCCTACAAACACATAGGAGATATAAGACTAAACAAAGATGACTCAAGCTACACCAGAAACATACTAGACCCAGGACATGACTCCAGTGAAGACAAAAGGAAATAAAGACAATAATGGGAAAAAGGCCTACAAGAGATACCACATACATTTATACAGCAAAGATCAAAACCTAAATGATCACAATACCAAAGCCACCAACACCCTCATCAGCCATGCAGCTGAAAGAGAGAGGATCCATGAAGCAATAGACATACACAAACATAATCCAAGAAACAAAAGTTACAAACAATAGCACAGATGGTCTGACACAAATAGAATAACAATACAGGGTACATGAAGAGAAGCAAAACTCAGACTACATGTTTATCTTAGTAATTAACCAACTTGATGCACAAAATTTGTTTTACAATAAGTTTATTTCATGCCTCTACATGTTTCGAGCACATGTGCTCATCATCAGGAGGTAAAAATTGTATTATACAGCCTCTGGTATACAATTTGACCTCCTGATTATAAGCACATGTGCTTGAAACATGTAGAGGCATGAAATAAACTTATTGTAAAACAAATTTTGTGCATAAAGTTGGTTAATTACTAAGATAAATATACTAAAATGCAGTCAGCAAAACATCAAAATTCAGACTACATGACTTCTAACCAGGAGACAACGTAAGCGCATTCTGCTCAAGTCAGCATACCAGCAGCCACAGACCGCCAAGACACAAAGTACAATACATACAACTACGCACAGCTCCACAAATCGTATGTGCTCAACAAGCAGTGACAAGACAACATGGCCAAAAGGACAAACTTGTGGTTAACACATGACAAACTTGCAAAAAAATTACCACATCCACAACTTATGAAATAACAAAACCTGTGCACTGTAAAACCACCATCAAACGCTTAAGAGGCAAATGTACAATAGCGGGTGCTGTAAACAGGATGCAGTGTAACAGACTTAGAATATGTGTACCTAGTGAAACCAATGTCAAGCATGTACAACAACAGGACACTGAAGATGGCATAACCCAACGCTGAAACGCATATGCCAGTACCAATAAAAAGTGGAAAAGGCATTTGATCAACAATACTTCACATACTTCTAGGCACTATATGCTTAGTTCCTTCTCTGTCTGCAGATGGTACCGTGACCTGGATGGAGTGCTACAGGAGGTGCGGTTAGGTATGGTACTTGTACGCCCCCTGCAGTCCGTTCTTCAATTCCCACGCATTCAGCCTGAGGATGGGGGACGATACGTCTGTGTAGTGAGCAATCTGATGGGCGAGGACCGCCGTGAGATCAATCTAAATGTAATCACGCCCCTAACAGCCCATATCCGCCCCCAGCAGCAGATTGTAGATGCAAGTACTCCAGCTATGTTCAACTGCTCTGTGCTGGGAGGCAGTGGAAGCATTCATATTTCATGGCTGAAGGATGGACGCTCCTTACTAGACAGCCCCTATGTCAGCATTTTGCAGCAGGGGGAGGTACTGCTTCTGAGAAGTGTGCGCAAGTTGGACCGTGGAATGTACCAATGTGTGGCACGCAGCAACGATGAGAGTGCTCAGGGCAGTGCTGAACTTACCTTGGGAGGTGAGCAAAATGCTTGGTACTTGCACTAGAACATTCAATATTTCCACCTCAGAGATGAGTTTATACATTACTGAATGCTTTATCAACTTATAATTTGTTATAACCAGGAATTATTTAATAGGTTTTAAATATGGTCATGTGCATCAGTCTTCTGTGACTGCAGACAATATACAATTTAAAGTAATATACAAAAAAGCAACAAAATACTCCACATGAAGTAGGTTAGTTTCAGTCAGAGATACTTCCTATTTTTTACCATGTTGGTATATTTATATCATTTATGCATGTACACAGTCATAATTTGTCACAAAATTAAAATTTCAAATTAATTTTGTATAACTTAGTTAACATATAAGAAATATTGATAAGTAGTTTCTGGCATACCAGACGTAACAGCTGTATCACACTGATTTGCCTCTTAGCGTCTTGTTTATATAAAAAGTTTCCACATAAGGAGGATGTGAGTGGTTTTTGATTAAGTTATATATATTTATATACTGATTTATCATCAATTAGGTTACTGAATTTACACTCCTGACACTTCCTCAGTTTCCATTATCAGACCAAAGTTATTATATATTCTCAGGGTTCACATGTTATTTACAAAACTATTTCACTGTGGGTTTGTATTGTGTAATATATTTTCTTCTTTTTCTTTAATGGCCCTACCGTTCAATTTCAGAACTTCGCCTACTCACTGGACTCTCGCATTCAGCTCTGTTTTTGGCCTCTCTTTCCATTTTGTAATTATGAATTTATTAACATCTGTTTGTACACAATACCACCATCTGCTTTTTGGCCATCCTCATAGTTGACTTGCCTGAGGATTACTGTTAAATAATTTACTTACTTTTCTTTTACTATCCATTCTGTTAACATGACCAATCCCATTCAACTGACTTATTCTGACTAATTAAAGTATATCTAAATCTCCAAACATTTGCCTTATTCCTATATTATGTCACCTTCTCCAGTTTTTATTTACTTTAATTCCCCCCAAACAGTCTTCTTAAAATGTTTCTTTCAAAAGCAGCCAGCTGTTTGGCAATATCTTTATTTAGTATCCAAGATTCTGCTCCATATGTTTACAGTGGTCTTATTAATGTCTTACAGCTTTTCATTTTTTCTGCTCTGAGTACTAACTGGCTCTTTAGTAGAGGTAGAAGTGTATTAGTAATTATTTTTTTTAATCTCTGGTCTTAATTCATTTTTATTTATTAAAATTGTACCAAGAAATGTGTAGTCTCTCATTTATTTCAAAATTGTATGTACCACGTTTCACATATTCATTTCCATTGTAAGGCTCTCATGAAACTATCATACTTTTTTTTATTATTTCTAATCCCATCTTATTTGCTTGTTAGAACAGTGAGGTAAATGCTTCTTCAACATCTTGTAATCTTCTTCCCATAATAATCACATCATCAACTTATGCCATAATTTGACTACCTTTGTCAAATATAGTTCCCGAAGTTTCTACTTAGATCTACTTAGATCTTCTAACTGCAATTTCCAACTCTATATTAAACAGCAAAAGAGTAATTGCATCTCCTTGTCACAAACCTTTGTTAACTTTAAATTCAAAGGAGAATGTTGACTAATTTTAACCTTCCCATACATATCATTATTTAAAATTCTGCACATTTACTAATTTTTGGGGGAAGCCTAGTTTATACATTTCACTCCATATTTCCTTTCTCCCTACAGTGTCACATCCTGCTTGAAAATCAATAAATAGATGAGGTACATCATATTTTGTTCCCAATATTTTTCCAATATTTGTCTCCTAGTAAAAATTTGATCAACAGTTGATCTTCCCCTTTGAAGGTCCCCTTGCTATTCTCCTATTATTTTCTCAGCATCAGGTACTAATTTTGCATATAAAATATTTGCCAGAATTTTATATGTTGTACACAGCATTGTGACTGCTCTATAATTATCGGACAGCATCATGTCCCCTTTCTTATGAATTGGACATATTATAACATATTTCCACTTGTGTGGCTTGACCTCTTCCTCCCATATTTTAAAGTGAGTTCATTAATAGACTTCTTGAGTTCTTTTCCTCCCTCCTTAATCAATTTGGCCTGAATTTGATCATGTCCAGTTTCTTTTCAATTTTTCAGTTTACTTATTGCCATCTCTATGCCTGCCTCATTTGGTGGTTCAAAATATGGTTCTGCAGTTGTACACACATTGTCCACTCTTTTCCACTGACACAGTCTATTCCATCTTGCAGTTCAAAGAGCTTCTCATAATATTCCAAACACTTCTGCAGAACTTACTCTTTCTTGTTTGCTATGTTACCTTCCTTATCCCTCTCAGTAATGTTTGTGATAACAATCCTTTTCTTATACTATTCACTTCTTGATAAAATTTGTTTGCATCATTGATACTGTAGGCAATTTCCATTTGCTCCAGCTTTGATTTAAATAGTACTCTCTCTTTGTCTAAATATTTTATTTGCTTCTTGTCTTTTATCCTTATATTCTAGCTCATTTTATCTAGTATTTCCATTAATCACTTTGTTGTAATCTGTCTTTTTAGCTTCTAAAATTATTTGACATTCTTCATCAAACCAAATATTTCTTTGTGTTCTTTCTTTTTATCCTATTATTTTTCCAGCTGCTTTATTGATTCCTTTTTTTATTTTGTTCCATATCACATTTATATCTTCCACTTCTCCTAATCGAGTATTTCATACATTTGCTGTTACCTCCTTGATGAATTCTTCATTTACTTCTTTCTTACTTACCCCATTTCTTTATTTCACTTTTCTTAGTCTTCTCACTTCCCGTCATTTTCACTCTACTTTTGACCATCACTGAAAAATGGTCTGATTCTATTTCAGCACCTCTCACACTTCTTACATTGCAAACATTCATGCAGTGTCTTCTATCAACCAGTATGTGATTTATCTGGTTACATGTTTTGTTTTCAGGTGATGTGTCAGGTGACCTTGTGAATGACCTGATATTGATACCATGTTCCTGTCACAGCTAAATTTCGTCCCAGTGCAAAATTTACCATTCATTGTCCAGTGTCATTGGTTTTGTTGTGAAGGCTGTGCCCTCCACCTGCTGGATATAAATAGGACTTTTTTCTAACTTTAGCGTTGAAGTCCTCTAGTATTGTTTTCATGTAGTAATTGGGAACTTCATCATATACCTTCTTCGGCTACTTCAGTTGGGGCATGTTTTGATATCAGTATCAAATTTTAATGTTTAAGTTTAACCCTAATTTTACAGATTCTTTCATTTACAGTTTCAAAGTCTAATAAATTATGCATAATATGTCTACTAATATAAAATCAAGTTCCAAGTTCATGTTTGTCACTTTTATGTCCACAATACAAAGTCATGTAATTCTATTTCATCATAGTTCCTATCTGTGGCCATCTAATTTCTTGCCGAGCATATATATCAACTTCATACTTATCCGTTTCTTTCACCAGTTCATTTATTGCTCCTGGTCTGCACAATCTGCATACGTTCCAAGTTGCTATCCTCATTTCAGTAATCTTTTTAACACTACCTAGGTCAATTCCACTCAGTCTGACTGTTCCAAGGTCAAAATTTAGGTTTCCTAACAGTTAACTTTTCACAATGATAGGTTGTCAGCCTGTCACCAACCCCAGGGGCAGGGAGGCCCAACAATACCCCCATGCACTGGGTACCCATTTTGGTCTCCTTTATGACATGCATGGTCTGCAGTGGGACTATTCTTTCGCCTGGTCACCACATGGGGAATTGTATAATGTGTATCACCACACAAAATAGTGAGAATCCTGTCTTAAATGTCCCCAGCCCACAATGTAACTTGTTCTCAGTGTTGGATATTAAAAGATGGAGAAAGTGGCAACATTTGCAATATGCTAAGCCACTCAATTCACTTAAGTTACATATATTTGAAAGATGAAAATAATTACAACAAAATCCTGAATTTACTTCCCTTCTTTATTTGTCTCTCTTTCATGTTATTATTTTCTTCTTACATCTGTCTCTCTCTCTGTCATTCTGTCTCATGGTTTCTACATCCAATTCTTCTTCCCTTCCACTCCTATATTTTCTTCTTCTGTCTTTCATTCCTCTTCTCACCCTTTCTTTTCTTTCCTTAGTCCCAGAAGTACACAAGTTTAGTACATTTCCCACTGTTACAGCCATCTCCCCCGAGCTACAATTAACATTCATAGAACAGACCTTGCAGCCAGGCCCACCAGTGTCACTGAGGTGCTCTGCCTCAGGGAATCCCCCACCACGAATCACATGGCTGCTTGATGGAGGTGAGCTCATGCCTCGGGGCTATGTCCTGGGCAGCTACCTGGATTCTGCAAACAATGTCATCAGCCACATGAACATCTCGTCTGTCCGTGTACAGCATGGTGGCTTATACACCTGTGTTGCCAGGAATGTTCTTGGTGCTGTCCAGCACTCTGCCATGCTCAATATCTATGGTAAGTTACTTCAGTACAGAAAAGTAAGCACAGAAACAAGTAACACTTATGATTTACTGTATTTTACTAACATGAATTTTGATGCTTCAGAAATTTACTTGTTCTGGAAAAAAGTAGTCCTTTTTCATTTAAATCTCTAGAGAAGCCAGTTTTAGGTAGAGGAAAAGCTGATAAAATCTTGGTTGATAAGCTGTGTCAGTTCAGAGTTGAAGTCCAGTGGCACAGAGATTCACACTGTCTCCTTCACCATTCTTAATGGATGGACAGTCAAGAAGACTGTATCATTTTTAGCACTAAAACTGATAAACTTGAAACATTAACTGTCATGAAAGTCAATTAGTTTGTATGCATACACACTACACCATGAAGACAAATTTTCTTGCTTATAATGTTTTATTACAGTACACCATCTTATTGCAGAAACCATTACATTATTATATCTCCAACAGACTATCGGCTTATCACTTTTGTATTTTTTAATCATCCACATATCCACTTGTCATCAATTCTGAAACTTTTATTGTGATTCATCTCCAAATTTAAGAATTTTATGCCTTACTTTTTCCTACCTAACAAAATTTTACAATACTTTTACATATTGTAAAAATTTTCCCCAAATCTGATTTCTATATAGGGACCAGACCTTGCCCATAAGTTTTATTTTCAAATTTGTGGCTATATGCAATATATGCAATACGAGACAGATGATGGTTGTTTTACCTAACTGAAACATGTAATGTAATGTAATGTAATTTATTTGCATTCTATAAATCCAAATTAGGGTAAAATCCTGTGGATATAGACATAGTCACATACATACTGTCTAACTTAATATACACAGTGTTGAAGAATCTTAGCAATAAATAAAAAAATATACAAATAATAAAACACCTAAAACCAATTTTCAATTCAGTTTTCAGTGGAATATCTCTGATAATTAAAATAATCTTCACTATTATAAAAGGAATTTATGAGTAAAAACCTCTTTATAACATTCTGAAACAGTACTATGTCATTAGCTAAGTCTTTGATATTGTGAGGAAGGTTGTTACAAATTTTAATTGCTGAGTATTACACTGCCTTTTGGAACTTTGTTAGATTAGCTGTGGGTGGATGTAAGTTGGTTTTAAATCTTGTGTGAATGCTGTGGATCTGATTATTTATATAAAATAAATGTTTGTTTTTATCATAAATATTGACATTGAGAAGATATATTGAGAATATAAGGGCAGTATTTCTAATTTTTTTAACACTTCCCTACTTGTATCTCTCATTCTTGATTTTGTGGTGATTCTAATCTCCCTTTATGAATTTTGAAAATCTTATCACTATATGGTTGATTTCCCCCAAAAATTATCCCATAACTCATAACTGAATGTATGTATGCAAAATAGACTAATCTTGAAGTTTCTGGAGACATTATAGCTTGTATCGTTCGAATTACAAAACATGCTGTATTCAATTTGGACATCATATGGTCTATATGAGCCTTCCACGATAGGGAGTCATCAATGATCAAGCCCAAAAATTTTGTATTTGATGAGCTTTTGCCATAATTACCCTGGTAGTTAAGTTTCAAATCATAATCTGAGCTATTTTTTGTATTAAATTGTAAGTAATGTTTTTTATTGTAATTTAATTTTAATTGGTTTACTGTAAACCAATTATTAATATCCCCAAATATGTTATCTATTTTTGTTTAAAAATTTTCCATATTGGGACTAGTTACTATTATACTGGTATTGTCCACAAAAAAAAAAAGGATTTTGGTTCCAATGGATGCTAAATTTGGCAAAGTCATTTATATAGATAAAAAACAATGGGTCCCACAATCGATCCTTGTGGTACCCCCTCGTTTTATTTTCTCCCAGGTGGATTCAATACCATTATTATTACTTGAAATTACTTTTTGATATCTTCCACCTAAATAAGATTTTAGTAAATTGTAAAATTTTCCTGATACTTCATAGAATTTCACTTTCTTTAATAGCACAGCATGATTAATACAGCCAAATGCTTTATGGAGGTCACAGATTATTCCTCCCACCATCTGCTTGTTGTTCAATGCTGTCAGTATTTCATTTAGTAATATATAAGAAGCTTTTTCTGTTGACACTTCACTTAGAAAACCATATTGATGCTCGTTCAGGATAACATTATCGATCAGATGATCAAATAATCTTTTGTATAACTTTTTCAAAAATTTTAGAAAATACAGGCAATAGGAAACTATTTTGATCACCAACACATATACATTTTATACAATTTACAGCCACAAGTAAGTCAATTTCAGATATTGACATTACATATGATAACCAACAAATCGTTCCTATAACAAAAACAAAATTCCTAGGAATATTTATAAATGATGAATTTACTTGGAAGAAACATATAGATTGCATTAAACCTAAAGTAAACAGAGCTTGCTATGTAATGATATCTCTCAAAACATAAACGTCACATAATTCTATGAGGTTGGTTTCTTATACCTGTTTTCATTTATAAGGGTTTCTAGGTTAAAAAAAGAATATCATTAGAATTATTCTGGGCTGTAAAAGTAGAGAATCTTGTAGGAATCTGTTTAAGGAATTAAAAATCTTACTCCCTCCATCTCAATATATATATAATCTTTTTGATTAATAATAAGGGCCAATACATATTAAATTCAGAGGTTCATAGCATGAAAACAAGACAACATTGTAATATTCACCCACCTTTACCAAGTTTGATAAAATATCAAAAAGATGTTTATTACTCAGGGATTAAGGTCTTCAGTAATCTTCCTTCACACATTTAGACAATGTTCGGTAATTCTCTCTGAAAAATTTTTTACATACATACTCCTGTCACTCTGTAGCTGAACATTTTCACTCAAATCATAATTAAAGCTTTCCAACATGATTAACTACATACACGTATGTTATATGCTGACTGTTGTGGCACACCTTTAATACTAATTTAATGTTTATGTTATCAATTTGAATGCTTAGTAATTGTTTATGCTCTGATTTGGTAAACATGCAGTTGAACAATCTGTTCTGTATAAGCAGAGAAACAAGAATCTATATTTTGTCAAATGGTAAATTACACCACATATAAATCACTGTAAATAATTACCTTACCTTTGTCTTTCAATTTCAGCTCTAACCACATACAATGTATTAGTTGAAAATATAACTTTGATTATTGTGTCTTGTCACCTTGGGTGTAACAACACTATTTCTTGAAGAATCCTTCCTATGAACAATTATTAGTTGCCTCATGCAAGCTCACTTATCATACCATCAACACACTGTTGATTTAATAGTTAATGAATAATGGTAGATCTGATTAATCACACACAGTTCTGCAATACAAAACTTAAACAATTAGTGCCACACTTGTACCTGAACTAATATCACAATCAATGTTACAATAAGAGTTGTTCCCATGAACCACAAATACTTTCTGCCTTGTGCAGTAATAATTAAAGTATTTACAAGACCGAGTAGTTGATGCGTCTTGCTATGTCAGACCCATGCGCTGGACTGGAATGATAGCGTGGGTACGCTCTCAAGCAAGCAAGGAACAAAGAAATTCCTAAGCGTCTATGATGC
>Ga0209755_10006163_pt1 | contig 13368 bp, 10 predicted proteins | sample TergutCo191P1_FD_187301 | JGI IMG/M metagenome (GOLD analysis project Ga0209755, IMG submission 187301) | Cornitermes sp. P1 segment gut microbial communities from Petit-Saut dam, French Guiana - Co191P1 (SPAdes) (version 2) | ecosystem: Host-associated > Arthropoda: Insects > Digestive system... | reverse complement strand
ATTTGTATAGACTTTCAACGCGAGACAGGTTAGTGGGAGCCGTGGTAAAATATGGCGTAGCGGAAGTTGAATCAGTAACTCCGACAGGTATAAGCGTTGTAAATGCTTCTTTGCCGGAATCAGGAGTTGCCATTCAGCAGAATGCAGCGGCACCTCGTAGTTGGCGCAACAACGGGAATGGGACATTCACAGCGGAAGGCGGGGCTACGCTTGGGGGTTTGTTTGGCGGGAACTGGCGGGAAAGAAGCGGCTGGCCTGACGGTCGTGTTCCAGAGAGTTTGAGAGTGGGTGAAACTGTAGGCAGGAATGAATTGCTTATAAGGCATTTTGATGATAATCTGGCAGTTCCGATAGTAAGCCGATTTGGGGAATATGCCCTTGCCTGTATTCGGGCGTTTATTGTACACAATGTGGCGTATCCTGTAAGAAGGGTCAGCGACAGTGAGGTAATAGCCTTTTTTGCTGAATATGGAGTGGAGCTTATTGTGAATGATTTGTCAGGGGACAAATTCGATGCAGTGATACTTAATCTGCCGCATGGGAGAACGGGAAGGATTGCTGCGGTTCGAGAATGGGGAAGAGCAGGATTTGAGGCGGCTAGGGATTGGAAGAGGGCTGGGGTTGATGCAGTAAGGGATTGGAGAAGGCGGGCAACACCGAATATTGGTGATGATAAGTACGTTGTAGCCGATGAAATGGTGGAGATACAACAAGTTCTGCTGTCTAGTTCTGCGCTAGTATTTCCAACTGAATCAAGAAGAATAACTGATACATTTAGAGCGGGGCATGATGGCATTGATATTGGCGGTATAATCCCAGGAGAGCCTGGTGATCCAATATATGCGGCAATGGGCGGAAGAGTTACGATGGCTTATATTCCAACTTGGTCTAGGTCTCAATCCACCTATATAATAATCAGAGGAAATGATGGAAGAGAATATCGATATGTACACATTGCTATTCCAGAAACTATCCAAGTAGGGAACAGAGTAACAACAGGGCAACAGATAGCAACTATGAGCGATTTGGGTTCTCCACGGCAAGTTCATTTGCACTTCGAGGTATTAGTGAATAACCAAAGAATTGATCCGCTATCGTTATTTCCTGGTATGGAATTTACATTTGTGAGGAGATAAAAGATGGCTAAAAACCACAGATTATTTTATGTTTTTATTTTTGTGATGTTAATTTTCAGTTGCCGCGAAGAAAATGATGTTTCTCGCTTTCAGGAGGGGTATAGAACGGAAACTGGTGTTTTTGAGAATGCAACAACTGAAACCAGACCGAATGAAGAGCCTGCTCAGAATAATCATGCAGAATTTTTTCTATCGCCTAGGTATGTTAATTCCATACATGGACTGAATCGAAGAGAATACCCATCTACATCGAGCAGGAACCTCGGTACTCTTTTGCATGGAGCAAGAATTGTTGTGAGAGGAAGGAGTGATTTTAGAGAAACTATTGGCGGGATAACCGATTATTGGTATGAGGCTTTTGGTGGAGTTGAAGGAGGCGGGGGCGGAAGATATTGGGTCTTTGGGGGATTTTTATCCGTCTCGATGCCTTATGATGCTCCTTCAGTTCTTGGATATTGGACCACGGATCGGGGCGAAAGATATTTTTGGTTCTTTTCACCTGGTAAATTTGCAAGCTTTGGAATAAGGGAAACAGGTGGAGAGTGGATAGGTGATTGGTCTTTATCTGGAGATAACCTCACAATAACAACAAGACAAACCGAATTTCATTTGCTGGAAAGCGAAGTAATGGAAATTATTGTAACAGTAATTAATCGCGATAAAATCCTTTTGACATTTGCCGATGGCAGGGTTGAGACATTGATTAGGAGTACTGATATTGTGTAATGTAAATGGAAGTCAGATATGAAAAGGACAGTACTAATACAGATATTTTTTTTACTACCCTTTGTGGTGGCTTCTGCGCAGCACTCCATAGAAGGTGTGTGGAGCCTAGTACAAAATCCAAGTATGGGTGGCGCTGCTGAGCATGAGTTTTCATGGGGGAGAAGGATTTTTTCACGCAATTTTCAGTTTATGGTAGATCTTCACAGCGATCCGCCAGCACTGACACAGTTTGCGATGCTTCCAAATCGCATTGTCAGTGTCTATGAAAAAGGCACCATAACAAAATTAACACTCCGTACTGATGACTATATGGATGTTACCTTAACTTTCCATTTCAATGAGAATGGCACGATGTGGATGGAGCAACCCTATGCGGCGTTTTTCGGGCTTATACCAACACCAACAAACGAGCCTCGTATTCACTATAAAATTGAGGGACCTGAGTTTGACCTAGCTGCCGAGGCACAACGACGTTCTCTTGCGTTTCAGAGAACCCATACTATAACTGGAGACTTACCTTTGTGGGAAAAGGATGGTATGGGACGTGAAATAAAGACGCTTCCAAAAGGCAGTGACATTCAATTGCTCGAACTTGACAAATGGGTAGAAACAATACAAGGAATCACCGGCAAATTTGCATACATAGTTACCGTCGATGGTACGGTAGGCTGGCTTTTCTCAGATATGTTTATTCCACCGGAAGATTTTGTTGCGGAAGTGGCAACTACCAATGAAAATTCTGTAATTATCGAGGAAATAACAGTTACTACAGGTAACGGATCAAGGAGGATAGGACTTGGGTTTTTCTTTTTGCTTATGCCGTTGTTTGCGATTATTCTATTTCTGCCAAGGAAGAATAAGACTTAAGGCGAAGTGTCAACAAATTACAAAACAGCGTTGTTTGCCTGTATCAGAGCGTTTATTATACACAATGTGGCGTATCCTGTAAGAAGGGTCAGCGACAGTGAGGTGGCAGCCTTTTTTGCTGAATATGGAGTAGAGCTTATTGTGAATGATTTGTCAGGGGACAAATTCGATGCAACGGTAATTAACTTGCCGCAGGGGAGAACCAGAAGATTTGATGCGGTTCGAGAATGGGGAAGGGCAGGATTTGAAGCGGCTAGGGATTGGAAGAGGGCTGGGGTTGATGCAGTAAGGGATTGGAGAAGGCGGGCAGGAACAACGCAAAATTATAATTCAGAAACTAGTGAACACATCTTTATTGGAAATCCAATTATTGACAGAGACGGAAATACTCTCAGTGGGGTATTTATGCCTGACACTGACAACACAGTAGTAGCGGGGCTTTTACGTCAGCATGATGAAGCGTTCAGAAATCCAGATGGATCGCGCCATGGAATAAGCCGTGGTGGCTGCAACTACATGACAGTGTTGGCATTTGCGCAAATGGTTTCGGGTCAAAGCTTTACGTCAGATCAGATATTGAATATCTGGAATACAGTTGAAGACAGCGTAATGAGTACCACCTATGGAACTTATGGGTGGGTTTATGATTCTGATGAGCTTGCTCGTATTGCCCTTGATGCACTTGGGAGAACCGATATTGAGATAAGGTTTTTTAATCAAGGAGCCACTAATACAAGTGCAAACGATATATTCATAGGATACAGAATGGGAATGCCCACTCCGCATTTTGTCGTCGGGAATACGGCACAGGAAGAGATATGGAATCCTGGTAATGCTAACGATCCAATCACTAGAATGGATAGAGTGTATTTGCGAGTGCGATAATTAATAAAGGGCTATTCGAGAAGTAGGTTGCTTCTCCAATAGCCTTTGTATTTGCACACCGTTTCAACGAAACGGTGTGCAAATATTACAACAATGTTTGGAGGTATTGGCTATGAAAAACAGTGGTTCTGTTTACTTTTTTGCGTTATGCGCACTATTCGCGTTTATTTCATGCACAAGGGAAGCTGTAGGAACTCAATCGCTCGAAGAGAACCTGCCTATTCAAAATAACGTTGTTTTGCCGGTAGAAATACTGGAGAACAATTTTACTGCCGCAATCAGTGATTTAAACGGAACATGGGTGACAGAATGGTCGTATGACACACTGATGGGAATGGCAGAGGAAGAAAGAGGAAGGTATACGCGCAACCTTGAATTCTCGTGGGGTGAAGGGAAAAGGCTAGCCCATAGCCAATATGTACTGGATACAACAATAGGACTATTTTTAACAACAGTTTCAATTGACATAACCGATGAAAGACCATTTGTTAGTGCCGGAATGTTTGGCTCTTTTATTATAGCGAGTATAACACAGCCTAATACGAATTCAATAAAAGTTTACACATTTAGCGGGCATCCGGATGCTCAGGAAAGAGGTAGGGATGTTGAATTTACTTTTCATTTTATTAACAGTGATACTGTCCTGATAGAATCAGATGAACTCCGTAGAGTTCGTGAAGAAGGTATTTTTTGGCGACGCTTGTCAGGAGCTGATGAGCGGCAGGCTAACGCTGTTTTGACAGCGGAAAGACCTGAAAACAATTTTAGTGCTGAAATTGTTGATTTAAACGGAACATGGCTACCTGAATTTTCATATCATGCGCCAGAAGAAGGAAGAGAAGGATGGCGTATATTTATGCAGGAATTTTCATGGGGTGAAGCAAAATGGATTATTCATCTTTCACTTAATATTGACATAACAGCAGAGAGACCTTTTATTTCTGAGTCGGTACGACCTGAGTTTATTATAACGGATATAACACAATTTGGGGTAAATACAATAAAAGTTAACGCTGCTCACGATCGGTCAGAGGATCGTGTTGTTGAACTTGTCTTTCACTTTGTCGACAGGGATACTTTTTGGATAGACACACATGATTTCCGTGGACTCAACTACGAAAGAGGTGCCTTTTGGCACCGTATATCTGGGCCTACCAGAGGAGATTGAAGCCATGAGAAAACTGTTTATCGTTAGCACTCTGCTGGTTTTTTCTTTTGTTTCTTGCGAAGATACTTCTGCGCAAAGTTTGACCCACCACTCCATAGAAGGCATTTGGAGTATTTTTCCCGATGTAGTGGAAATTGGAGAAGAAGGATTTCATCGCTTTAATCTTTCATGGGGAAGGAGAGGGTTTCCGCGTATTGTTGATATCGTTGTGGATTTACACAGCGATCCCGAAGTGTCAGCAAATTACAAAACAGCGGCGTTTTGCCTGATTTCGGACAGTGACTGTTACTCTAAATGCTTAAAAAATTCGTTCTTCGCACCGCTTACAATGTCAGAGATAATCTTTTCCCCATGTTCAAACTTGGCAATTTCCGCAAACAAATTCATAGGAATATCCCGCAATTTGCCCACGTACCCATTAGCAGTTTTTTCAAATACAATAGCGACATCATTTTTCACACTTCAGCAAGTCATCGAGGTGCTATCAAAACCCCAAACCCATTTAGAAACATCAATCATTTGCGTAGCCCTCTTATTATAAATATACGAACAAATATGCCTTTTGGCAAATTTATTGTTTTGCAAATCAGCAAGGCAGTTTGTGCTAGATATATTTTTGCACCTCAATATGCCAATCCCCTGATCACACTGTTTCCCTGTAGTAGTGATTATGCAGCCCCCAAAGTAGCGACATTTGCTTGATAGCCCCGATCTTTGGAAGCACTTCCGGTGGGGCGTTCGGAATTCCTTTCAGTCCCTGATGCGGGCGGAAATTGTTGTAGTACTCGATATAATTCTGCATAATCCTGTTTAACTGTCCTTGAGAAAATATGACAAAGTAGTCCAAGCATTCCCGGCGAACAGATCGGACAAAGCGTTCTGCATAAGCATTCATGTTTGGCGAATACGATACAATCGCGACATCCTTGAAATTATACTGCTCATATGGAAACCAGCGCAGCTCAGCAGAATTATCATGAGATAGTCTGGTGGGATACTTGTATGGATAATTTTCTGAGTTCGTCCCCGATGCGTCTGGTACCCCAGAGTGGGTTTTCCTTCTTCATTTTCAAAATCAACATCTTGATTTCTGCTGAAAGTGGCGGTCTGCCTGGCTTACGTTTTTTATAAGACCAATGTTTGGCGACAGCGTTTTTCCAGGCTGAGAGAACTGTTGCCGGTGACACAACGGAAAAAAAGCGGGAAGGGTTTTTGGTCATTGCAAAGAAGGTATGGACAGCCTGTTTTTCATGCGGAAAAGATTCAGGAACAGTTTGACAATCACCATAGGCAACAATAATCGTTTTGTAGAGTTAGGTACAGATACGTCTTGCCTCCAATCCGGCACAGTATGAATAGCCCATAGACGAGAGGGCGACAAGCGCGATAGAATACAGCACAGAAAAAGGAGGAAAGAGCAGGATATGGAAAAAGAGCGCGATTCAGGCAGCAAGATTGAAATCCTCATCCGGGCAAGATACCCGCTTATTTATGTGGTATCCTTCGAAGAAGACCGTGTTATTAAGCGGCTGAAAGGTATCACTGAGGAACGGAAAAAGCAACTTTTCTGTTGGACGATTACCAATGGACTTGAACTTCCAGACGGATCACGAATAACAGAGCTCAAAGATCCCATCAAGGTATTGGAATATATACTGCAAAGCGATGCCAACGCCTTGTTTATTTTGCACGACTACCATCATTACCTAAATGAGCCTGTAGTAGTGAGAAAACAGCGAGATCTTGCCCGCGCCTTGAAGCTGACGCGGAAAAACATCATTTTCCTGTCCCCGGTGTTGAAAGTCCCCACCGAGCTTGAAAAGGAGATAGCTGTCATCGACTATCGACTACCTGATAAAGAGGAACTCACGGCAATCATCAAGCGGATAACCGGTAGCCTTGGCAACACTGAAGACCTTGAAGCGCTAAAGTCCCCTGAAAAACTTGCAAAGATAGCGGAAGCCGCATTAGGCTTAACAGCAGAGGAAGCGGAAAATGTTTTTGCCAAAAGCCTTGTAGAAAAAGGACAGTTTGACATAACGATTGTTCTGTCGGAGAAGGAACAAATAATTCGCAAATCCGGTGTGTTGGAATACTACCATGCTAGTGAACAGATGCAGGAAGTAGGCGGTCTTGAAGAGCTAAAGAACTGGCTTGTAAAGCGAGGAAAAGCGTTTACACTCAAGGCTCGCGAGTTTGGACTTCCTGAACCCAGGGGTATACTGCTGCTAGGAATCCCGGGATGCGGGAAGAGTCTGACGGCGAAGGCCATAGCCGGAATGTGGCAGCTTCCGCTTTTGAAACTGGATGTGGGGAAGGTCTTTTCAAGCTATGTGGGCAGCAGTGAGGAAAATGTACGGCGAGCAATACACACAGCAGAATCGATAGCTCCCTGCATCTTGTGGCTTGACGAGATGGAAAAAGGCTTTTCCGGATTAGGTTCATCCGGGATGACGGATGGCGGTACAACAGCGCGAGTGTTCGGAACATTTTTGACATGGCTTCAGGAGAAAAAAACAGCGGTGTTTGTGGTAGCCACGAGCAACAATGTAAGCCAGCTTCCTCCAGAGTTGCTGCGGAAAGGGAGGTTCGACGAGATATTTTATGTTGACCTGCCATCAAAAGAGGAACGAAAGGAAATAACGAAAATCCACCTTGAGAAGCGCAAACGTGCCTCTGAGAAGTTTGACCTTGATAAGGTCGCGCTCCAGACGCACGGATTCTCCGGCTCTGAAATAGAAGAGGTGATAGTATCCGGGTTGTACGATGCCTTTAACCGCGACGAGGAATTGGATCAAGAACATCTTGAACAGGTGATTCAGACAATGATACCCTTATCGCAGACTATGGAAGAGCAGATAAAAGGGATACGCGATTGGGCGAAACTGCGGGCACGACGGGCTAGTAATATCCACTGGGAGGAAGAAGGCGGAGCAGTGCGCCAGTTGGAAATGTAGCGCCGTACATCTTATGAAGATACACCGCCTGCTTTCTGTATCGCAAGCTAACGGTCCCGGTTACCGCTTTGTAGTATGGGTTCAGGGTTGTTCCCGACGGTGTTTTGGCTGTTTTAATCCTGATACCCATGATCACAATGGGGGCTATGAGATCAGTGTTTCAGAAATTATCAGCCAGATACCGTTTGCCGAAGTTAGCGGTATCACGTTATCCGGCGGGGAGCCGTTTGAGCAGCCTGAAGAACTTGCGGTTTTACTTGAAAAAGCAGCACAAAGAGGTCTTGACCGGTTGGTATATACCGGTTACACCTACGAGGAACTGACTCTGCATGAAAATCGCTGGATAGCGAAATCTTTATCGTTGATAGACATACTCATAGACGGCTCTTATAAAAAAGAAATGCCGCAGGATATGCTATGGGCAGGTTCCGGGAATCAACGTATTCTGCAATTACGTCATGGAAACATAGAAAGAAGGTACAAAAAAGAGGATGTAGGGACGATAGCCGGCAGCATTGATGGTGAGTTGATTATCGATCAAACAGGTAGTGTCATAGTAACGGGAATTTTTGACAGTAAAACAATCCTAGGTTGAAATTTTCTTATAGACCATTTTTGTTACCCGTGGTATACTTGATGCCACTTGTTGGAGGGCATAGGCAGTGAATCGGAATTTGCTGGGCAAAGGATGGGCATTCCCCATTTCCCCTGATGTCAAAGGGGGCGTTAGGTTTTCCCGGTATGAAAAAAGCATAGAAGAATCCATAAGGATAATTCTTAATACCACGCCTGGGGAGCGGCTGATGCGCCCTGAGTTTGGATGCATGATAAACGAGATGGTTTTTTCGCCCAACCGTCCCCAGGCTATAACCCAGGCGGAGCATTATATACGGGAGGCCATAATACGGTGGGAGCCGCGGGTAATCCTAAAAGATGTCAAGGGGTCGCCTGATCCTGACAATGAAACTGTGGTTAACATAGAAATCCACTATGAAATACGGTCAGTTAATACGTTTTTTAACATGGTTTATCCGTTTTATTTAGAGCGAGGTGAAATTGATTCCCAAAAGCAACTTGGATGACAGGACATTCGACGATATAGTCGAAGAGGCTATACGTTTGATTCCCCGCTATTGCCCGGAGTGGACGAACCATAATCCTACAGATCCTGGAATTACCTTGGTGGAACTGTTTGCCTGGATGACGGAAATGACGTTGTATCGACTTAATCAGGTTCCAGAAAAGATATATCTGTCTCTTTTAGAACTGATGGGTCTTTCACTCATTCCGCCTCAATGTGCCCGTGCAGTTATTCGTTTTTTTCCTGTAGAAGGATACAAAAAGCCTGTCCAGATTAAGAGCGGAACCCAGATAGCAGCTATCGCCAGTAATGATGATACGTATATGTTCGAGACTGAGCGGGATGTCTCTGTCTCAAGCTCAAAGCTTGAAGCCTGTGTAAATCGCAGCGGGGAAAAGTGGACTGATTATTGTGAAGACCAAGAACTAAAGCAGTTTACACTTTTTGAGGCAACCCAAAACGTAGAACATATCCTGTATATTGCCTCACCTTCTTTTACGCACCTTGATTCCGAACATACTGTTCGCGTTTCTTTTATGACGGAAGCGGAAATAATATCCGTAAAGGACGAAATCGTAAATTTTCTGTATTGGGAGTACTGGGATGGAAGGGCATGGGTACATATTTCGCACAATCAGGCATATGAGAAGAAAAAAAAGAAAGACAATGTAATCTATTTTTCAGGACCGATACCAATCACCCCTTGCCATGTGAACGGGCATGAGGATTTTTACCTTCGTGCTATATTGGCGGAAATACCTGAAAAGCAAAAAACTTTATTGGTACAGGATGTAGAGCTACAAACCCATTTTGGCGGCTCCGGTTTTTTGCCTAATGCGTGTATAACGAATTCCGGCGCACAGTATATGCCTGTGGATATTAATAACAATTTCAGAATTTTCTCTGAAAACCCGTCCTACAACGAAGTCTTTTACCTTGCGGCAGACGAAGTGTTTTCCCATCCCGGCAATAAGGTAACTATCCTTTTTACGTTCAGTGAAGTATATGTTTCCGGAGATAATAATGAAAACGCGCTTTTTTCCTATGAGTATTGGGATGGCAGCAACTGGAAAAAGCTGGGCGAAAGCCCAAAAGACCCTTCCCGTTCCAATCCTCATGGGTTCAAAGATGGAACCTTTGCTTTTAAGCAGTCGGGAGAAGTACAATTCACTGTGCCCAAGGGTATTACGCCTAATGCCATCAATGGCGATGAGCGTTATTGGTTGCGGATACGGCTTGTTACTAAAGATTTTTCAATAGGCGGAACCTACGTACAGGAAGAAAATGGAAGCTGGGCATGGCACTTTTCCTCCAGGGTTCATTCACCTTTGTTCAGCAAATTGCGAATAACATATGATAAGGGAGTAGAACGACCGGTACAGTTATTCTCTCAAAGCAATTTTATTTTGAATGATATTGGCTTTCAGCAGCGGGAAGCCCGAAAAAAAGAAAAAGATGAAGATGAAGCGGTAAAGCCTGAGTTTGCCCTTTTTGATATTTTGCAGGATACCTTACCTTCGTTGTACCTGGGGTTTTCCGCTCCTTTTCCAAAAGGGAATAGTTCGATTTATATCAAAATAAACGATGAACGGTCTCCCAGACCCAAAGCGGAGCGGTTTTCATTTTTTAATGCGGGATTGTTGCCTCATACCGTTGAAAAGCGTTTGCTGGATTTATCATGGGAGTATTGGAACGGAAATGAATGGACGGAGCTGGCGGTCAATGACTATACCGATTCGTTTCATGAGTCCGGCTTTATTGAGTTTGTAACACCAGCGGATATGGCGGTCAAAAATGAATTTGGAAAAGATCTCCATTGGCTTCGCCTCCGACTTGTCTCAGGCAGCTTTGAGGCTCAGCCTGTAATAATAACCATTTTTAACAACGCTGTGTATGCACAAAACAGAACAAGCCACCGGAATGAAGCAATTGGTTCAGGAACCGGTGCACCGGTACAATCATACTCACCAGCCTATGGTCCTCTTTTGCCCGGCATGGAGTTATGTGTCGATGAAGGTTCGATTCCTCCGACCAATGAATTGGAGATCATGCGCGCCGAAGGAATAGCAGACCCTTACAAGATTGAGGGAGAGGCTGTGTGGGTGCGATATAAAGAAGTTGATAATTTTTACAGTTCCACATCGTTGTCCCGTCATTTTGTAGTGGACTATCAGGAACGTAAAGTGCATTTTGGAGATGGCCAACGTGGAATAAACCCGCCCAGACGCAAGTTCAATATTCGTATCGCTTCTTACAGTACTGGCGGTGGAGCTGATGGCAATGTGGCCGCGGGAACTCTGCGAACCCTTACCCAAAGCATTGCATTCATAGCCGGGTGCGATAACCCTTTCCCTGCCGAAGGCGGGGCGGACATGGAGACTGTGGATAACCTGAAATCAAGGGCAGCAGGAGTTTTTAAAAGCCTTCAACGGGCGGTAACAGCAGAGGACTTTGAATGGCTGGCGCGGGAAGCTTCTGCATCGGTGGGCAGGGCGCGGTGTCTAAAAGAAAAAAATGCTCAAGGCGAAATTGTTATTGTCATTATTCCGGTTATACCTTCGGGAGAAACTGTGGCCTGTAAACTGGTTCCATCTCGCGAACTGATACGCAGAGTGAACAGCTATTTAGAAGATCGGAAGCTTGTCGGAACAAAAATCCGTGTACAGGCACCAGTCTACCGCGTTTTTACCATCAAACTGACAATCATATTTCGTAGTGATGTGCTTGATGTGGAGCGAATGAAAAAGACAATTGAAGAAACATTGAGGACATTCTGTCATGCTACTATAGGCGGGGAGGGCGAAGGATGGGAATTCGGTAAATTAGTTACGGCAGGGGCGGTTTTAAAACAGCTTGAGCAAGTTCAAGGAATTCTTTCTGTTGATGAAGTCAGACTTCATGACATGGACACCGGAATAACCGTAGAAAAATTGGTCATAAAAGAAGATGAAATACCGTATTTGGAGGAAGTCCAGATAGAAAACCGGAGGGCAATTGAATGAATCAATCAGCCATACTAAAAGCGAGTTATGAAGCGGTTTATAATAATCTGTCTGACTTGGCCGCAGAGACAAAATTATTTGCAATGAGCGGGGGAGGGGCGTTAGAACATCCAAAAGAAGGAATTCATTCACATCCGATAGTATGTCTTGGCATTTCTGATCTGAGCCAACTTCATATTGATAAGAACGGGCACACTGTAGAAATAGACGAAATGCTTTTTGAAGTTCCAGCACAGATTGGATATGTCCTCTGTGTAACCGTTGTTTCAGAATACTATTCCCATCTTCTTGAAACGGCAGGTGCTCTGATCCAATATTTTAAGGACAATAATATTATCCGGCTGGAAGATTACAAGTGGCACGAAGAACCTGAAGGAAAAATAGTTATAGAACCTGTGGTTCGCAATCTGGAACCATACAAGGAGCCCCAATTCCATAATACACTTCCCACCATTACTCTGAAATATCGGATGGAAATGGGGATCAATTCGCAGAAGGGCACACCGTTTAAACGAGTCGAAAAGCAAACAATTACGGGTAATCTTATCAACCAGTAGAAATCATAGAAATCACGTTTTCCGTTATGCTCTTTCCGTGAAAAAACGCAAAAAATCCTTGCTTTTTTCCGTTATTATGATATGATGATTCAGAACGCTAGTTGTATGTCTTACTGTTACTAAAGGATAAAGCCGATGTTCAACGTAAGAAAAGAGATAGCAAGATTGCTTGAGGACAATCCGAAACTTCTTAAGTATACAATGGATCCTCACCTGTATAGCGAACATTTGGAAGCCGAAGTCCCAAGACCCAGGTTCGGCATCGTAAGCGATAACCGTGACCCCTTGCATCAGGGAAGGATAAAAGTACGCTGCGATACTATAGCATTCGGAAGATTAACCGAATGGATACCGGTACTGGCCATTGGAGCGACAAATGGTGCAGGCTGGTGGCAAATTCCTGATGTCAATACACCGGTGTTGCTTGGCTTTGTCGGGAAAGGATTTGAAAACCCCGTAGTGCTTGGCACCGTCTGGAGCGCGAAAAGACCGCCGCCAAAACATTCAACGGAAAAAGTAAGAGACAGCAAAGTATACCAGACACGCAAACACCGAATGGAGTTTATAGATGAAGAAGGCAAAGAAAGCATAACAATAAGCACCGCCAAAGGGCAGATGCGTGTAGAACTAATCAAAGACAAGGGGATAAGATTAATAAACGAATTAGGAGACATCAAAATAAAATGCCGGAAGTTAAAGATGTTTGGGGAGGAGAAAGTACAGATAGACGGAAAAAAGAGTGTAAAGATAGAAGGCAAAAATATAAATGTTAAAGCCAGCAAAGGGATAAAGATAAAATCCGACGGGGAAGTAGGATTTAAGGCAAGGAACATAAAGATACAATGCAGCCGCGGAGCAGTGACAGGCGGTAAGCAATTGGCAGCGGCGCAGGATAAAGTAATGGGCTTTGACATACACGAAATGGTAATTCCATCCGGCAATGGGACAGCCATAGCAATGCTGCCGCATCCGTTTTTGGGAAAGCTGCT
>Ga0209755_10006161_pt1 | contig 13373 bp, 11 predicted proteins | sample TergutCo191P1_FD_187301 | JGI IMG/M metagenome (GOLD analysis project Ga0209755, IMG submission 187301) | Cornitermes sp. P1 segment gut microbial communities from Petit-Saut dam, French Guiana - Co191P1 (SPAdes) (version 2) | ecosystem: Host-associated > Arthropoda: Insects > Digestive system... | reverse complement strand
TTAAGTACCTGTCAGGATAACTGGTCTCTGATCTGAGATGTGAATTCAACACCTCTTGAATAGCACAAGTGTGCTAACCATTTGACCATGACATTTGGTTAGATGCTTGTTATTGGACAAGAAACTTCCTGGAAATTACAGGAGCATCGTGGTGGTAATTATTGATGACTGGGAAAAACTTGAAACTTGATTTATCACCGTTGAAAATTCTTGTTGGTTCCTGAAGAACTTCCAATGATCTTTTTGCTTCTAAGATATCAGCAACCTACTGAAGCCTGTAACTGCAAAGGAAAAATATGTTATGTTGGGAAGCACTGGCTACCTAAAAAATTCCACAGCTATAAATAACTTTTTACCACTTTCTGATATCTGTCTCACCCAGAGTGGTACTAGATGAGGTTACTTTCACTAGTGCAAGTGGAAAACATAGGAAGACGGCAAAGGAATGCTCAAATTGCCTTTAAAACGTGTTTCTCTAGTTTACAGTAGGAATTCTTGAACTGACAACTGGACAGTTTCCACTGAGGAAGTTCATTTTGGGAACAGTCAATTATCCATTTAACTAAAACTTGTTCTACACCTTCACTAAGTACTGGCAAAGGTCCTATAGAAGATTATGAAGATTTGATACTCCAATGAAACTTTACTGTGGACCTTCAGATATTTTACTCTGGGTGCCGCTTTTTTGGCTATACCCCCTCGAATCTCTGGTAAAGCTGCCTCTAAATCTGCAGGGTGGTAAACATATTTTTTCCCCCACTTTCTTCTTAATCCTCCCAGATGTAATCCTACTCATGTTTATGAATAAAAAAATAGGAAAATGTCATCAGGCAACATTTATAGCACTGCCAGTAACTTAAGAATTGACAGTAGTTGGTACACCTCATACTGCTTTGGCACCCCAAGTCAGCAACTGTTAAATATCATTATAACCACACGAGAATTGAACTGGTGATTTGTCCATCAATAAGGTAAAGCTAAATGTAAAAAACATAACTTGAGAAGACACGGCAGTTTATACAGTTATTGATACAGGATGACAATGACTATAATTTTATATTTTATATTACAGTTGTTGGCAACCCCCATCTCTTTGACAATAATGGTTAACACATTCAAATTTACATCAGATAATACAAAGCAACTCTTCAGAAATTAGAAAGTAATATGCTTAAGACTTACCTTAAGAAATTGCCTTCCTTTGCTCATGCTGTTAACAGCATCTGATTTCAAGCACCTGTGATGCGAAATTAAGCACTACTGTTTGGGAACTCAGGTACTGCATGGAAGACCAAACATCCATGAACCCTAATAATCACTCAGAAATGGCGCCATCTCACAGCTGAAAACCTTGTTAGAGCACGAAATATGAAAATATGCCAATAACTGTCACATTGCCAATCACTGTATGTTTTCCTCTAGTTTTACAGAGTCTGAACCAATGAATGCAAATGTATCATTCCTGCAAATCAGCAATTAGAACATCACAGATCACACTTAACACATATCAATAAACACCTGTTAAGAAGCAATGCAGCGAGTTACAGCTGCAAAATTCACTACACTGACTCAGAAGATACAGTCAGTGGCAGAAAGCTGTGTTACTTACCATTCAACTTCCTAATGGCCTGTTCAGGAACCTTTGGGTATGCCTTCGTAATTCGTCAATTTTTATGGAATAAGTATTCAGTGTTTACTGATGGGAAACCACCTCAGACTTGGGAATCAAGATGCAAGGATATAAATGAACCAGACAATATACTTGACATCCAAATCTTTATTTGTACATGTACGGCAGACACCTGTCGAGTACATGAGAAACAACAACCCACACCAACATGGCTGCCATACATGGTCTCTAGGGAGGACAATGACCAGTAAGGGTAATTTTTTGTTTGCTCCAGTTCAAACTGAACTTTTGTTTTATGACTACAAGCAATTCTTGTGAAACAATTTAGACTACATTATATTAAACTCATAACATAATATTGCACTTTAGCAGGTAAAAACCAATAATAATTACAACAACCTGTAGAAATACTCTGGATTTAAAAGATGAGCTAAGTACATGGTTCATCAACATGAGTATTTGAATTAAACGCCTGCAAGTCTACTGGTATAACAGATACTGCAGCTCCATCCGATGGAAGACAAAAGCAACGACACTTCTATACAAGCACGGTGGTTTTATTATAGACAGCAAAATAGATCTCTCCTATCGTCACATTGGCTATACAAATTGTGCACCCCTGGACACATTCTATGTATTAATACATTATCTCACTTTGGACTCACCTAGTAAGACATTCTCACTAAAGTTTTAGTACTTGTGCTTCATAGAAAATCTGTTAAAATTTTGATTGCTTTTCGCCGTGTAAAGTTAGTGAGTGGAACAAGGAAAGTGAAGGCACAGAGTGTCAGAGAAGGATCAACAAGACCATTGGGGCTGCAATCTCATATTAAAATATAACATCTTGATATAATTATAGTAAATATTGTTAAAATATGTGTGGTGTTTATAAAATTTCAATTTCCAATTTTATAAAATACATTAACCAGAGGTAAATTGATCCTACAATAAACAAACCTCCACTGGTAGAGCTGTGCTAAACCACATGGAAAAACAAATTTTCAAAAATCATTTCCTATTATATTACCACATTCATTCTAAGAGATTTCCAATATAGAACCATTAGACAATTCCTGAGCAGAGAAGTTCTGCCAAAATTTGCAGCCCCAAAGATAAGGAGTTGTGCAAAATTGACATATGAATGCAATCGGTCAGAACCCAGAGTGGACAAGCACGTTTGAGGCACTCGGAGTAAGGCATCCTAAGTGGAGATATGAAGGACATGATCTGCACTTACTGTGAGATGTGCATTAGTAGTTAAAATACAGTGAAACAGTTGCGCTACCACCAATTGATTTAGAAGGCTAATAGTGAACACTGTGGTAGGTTAACGAGGTGTCAGAAACCTGACTGTTTCTCCCAAGTCATCATGGACACAGTATACACAATTTGGACATACAAGTACAGAGTTACATTTTATAATAATCTGATCCACGGTATGGTTATACTGTCCTTAAAAACACACACACACAATTTTTATTCAGGGAAAAACGTAATTCATTCCTCGGAGAGAATTATGATCAAGGATGAGACCTTACAACACTGGTGCCAGCCTTTACATAAATGTGACTCATAAACTGAAATAAAGAACAATACAAGAGACCAAATATCCACAGGGTAGGAATTTTATACAATAATGACATTTGGAATACACAAGTATACTTCAGGAGTGTCTGTATACCTATTCAAATAACGAATGACTTGCTTTGGCCAACTGCGACTCTACCAGTGGCGGTCTCCTAAGCTAAAACCATTCTTCCAATTTGTGTAACTCTAGTACCATGTTATAACAACAGCAACAATAACTTTATTCGGTCCCTACAGTATGGCCAACAAGACCAAATTACTTCTGCTAGTTGGAAGAACCAACCAGGATTCATTATTAAAGATATATATACGTATATATGTATAAGAATAGTGCATTCCATCCAATGTTGGATGCCAACAACTTTGGTGACTATGTATTAGTCTCGTGCAGTGTGTGTGATGTATTGAAGTACAGAGGAAGTGTCTACCAATACTGCAAGCCTTGACCTGCCTATGATCATTAAGCACCAATTTAGCATGGCAACACAAAACTTAAAATACATACATTACATTTAAAAACCATACTGCAAGTTACTGAAATTAATATTGTCTCAGAAAATATATATAACAATCACACTGTACATAATAATGTGATACCAGTTTTCATGTACTTGGTTACAAAAAAACATCTCTGTGATTTAACAGTTCCAGTATGACACTAAGAGAACCTGACTTTACACAGCAACGTACATGGTATACACACTAATACTCCACCTGGCTGCGGAAACAAGAAACAAAGCATGGCTATGGGGGAATGTTCGCATGCTCTCTTGGTAAAATAGATGCTCATCTGGGGGCTACACAGTAGTCACGCAGCACTGCACACAACAAAAATCAAGTACAAAAACATCTCTTTACACAGTTCTCTGTGAGTTAATGATATATATATTTGCATCTCATAAAACTATCTACAAAACAATTTGGACTTCATCACATGGACTGCTTCACTGTCTTCTGCGTAGGAATGAGGCAGCTGTGAGGGAGGGGGGGACACGTTTCCACCGAGCACATGCACTTGCCAAAGCTTTACATGCAACAGACGGCAATCATTTTCCGATTAACAAATTTAAGTACGCTGAAGGTACACAAACGTGGAACATGACTTATCTGAGTGGTTACATATCGGCAAACAATTCAACATTATACATATTATCATTTTGCTATTCTGATTCTTTCTTTTAAGAATGAATGTAATTTCCTGTGCAAAAGCTACATGGTGGATGTGTTTATTACTACTATCACTTATGACATGACTGCACCGAACCAACTTCTTGTTGAGCAAAACCCAAAATGATGCCAGCCAACCATTACTGTTACAGGCACTAGTATTCACGCACTGTCTGCCACATGCCTGACTGACACCTCTGGTGGCCACAACGGTACACCGGATGGCACATAATCCTCTTGTCACACAACTGCAGCATTTAATCATGGTTCACATGTGGAGATCCAAGACTGAGGTGAGGTACTCCCATGTGATGGGCTGCTTCACTATGAGGCCCAGCCCTCATTGATCCGGGTCCGTTTCTGCATTGGCCCACTGTCATAATCACTACTGCTACTGTGCCGCGGATCACCCGGTGATGATAAGTTCGTTGGGGTTACAGTTCCTGTCCAGTGGAAAAGCACAACTCACATAATAATAGCGAACAAGTCTCTAAAATCTGATGTATTTAAGTAGTCAAACTGAATCAGAATACAAAGAATTATCCTCCTCATACAGGAGTATGCAGAAGAAAGAAAGGTACAAAACAGAACTGGTATTTACACGACACAATGAATCAGCATTATAGCAGTCTCAGTACTCTGTGTCAGGATAACAAAGCCAGACATCACTCTCCCAGTCACATCGTGATAATATGTAACATCCCTGACCATGAACAGAAAGCACAGCCGAGTCACATCTAGATTGTGTACCATATTAAAAACAGAGTATTCCCTTTATTAATTTGAAAGCATTACACATGAAAAAATGGGGAGCTGGGATGGTGTAGTTTCAATAGTGAGCACACACTGGGCTGGGTGATCCAGGGTTTGAATCTTGGGAGGGGCAAACAATTTTCCCTTCTCCAATGCATCTCGACTAGCTCAGAGGAACATCCAGCTATTTATTCAATGGGCACCACGGTTCTTTCCTGGGCATACAGTGGTAAGGGCATGAAGGTAACCACTCACCTCCAACTAGCACTGATATTAAGAATGATTATTAGAGCTACGACTTTACTCCTCTCAAAAGCCTTCATGGTGTGACTAGTGAAAGTGACTACCTTTTTTTACATGACAGAAGAAATCCATGAAGTTAATGAATTCTAAAGCATACTCTGTTATAACACATGAAGTGTTCAGTCCATCAGATAAAGTGAAGACATTCTCAACATTTTGTGCTAAACTTGCATCACACAGTATCACCTAATGTGAGTTAAAATATATAACACACTATTCGCAAGAGAGGAAAAGCACATACCACGAGAATATCCATGTCGTCCAAACATACATACTAAAATTTTGCCTACTTAATTGCTCTTATGTTGGCGTACTACAAACATAACTCTACCACAGGAAAAGTAATCACACTTCAATGGGTTGGGCATTTATTGTCTTCACGTTCCACCAAATGTTCATTAGATCAAAAAACGTTTGAAACTAATGTTGCAAAACTTGATACTATCTCTGTTTTACAATATTATTCAAAATTTTTTTCAAGTGATAAGACATTCTTGCAGAAACTGTAAGTTCTATTTCAGCTTCAGATAAAGTAAGAGGTACAGTGGACCAGGAGGAACTACAGTACTGTTGTGTGCCAACTTTTAATATATACCCACAACACCAAATAAAATAAAAATGTGATCAATGACCTGGACATGAAATAACATAACAAACAGAAAGGCACAATGTCTTACTTAGTTCTTGTACTCTGTGCATACACAGCAACATAATATAAAATGGGTTACAGTGTATGTCCGCTACCATTTTGGAATCACTGCTAATAGTGTAAATTAACTCGGCAACTGGCTTCCATGAATCATATCTTAAAAGTGCCAACCTGGTGTAGGTGTGAGGTGACCAGTGGAGCTTGGCCGTGGCAATGTGTGCCCATGACCGTGGCTCTGAAGGTGGCTGAGTGGGTGGCCAAGTGCATGCGAGTGGCTGCTGGCATCACGAGGAGGTGAGATGGGTTCACTCTTGATCTTCACAGGCAGTGGAGATGTGGAGGGTGGTGGTGTGCTGCTGGGCACAGCTAAGTGAGGCAGACCACTGAAAGAAAGGCCACCTTAACATGAACAGCTTACTTATGTGAACTCCACCTAGGGTACAGCCTCAAAACAATTCTGTAACTATTATCTCAGCTGCACTTACATTTCTTGTTAAGTAATCTGGAGTACACTGATGTAAGTAGGTAACTTATAACTTATTTTGTGAAATGCAACTGTATAACTGTACAATCCTGTTTTCATTAACACCTGATATTTGATTCCCATAGTAATTTTTCACCAGTGACTGAAAACTGAAATTAGATACTTGTCCTCAAGAATATTATTTCTTCATAAGAGATATTGCAACACACCCTGGTTTATGACTTTAATCCATAGTATAGCTTAGAACTTACAGTAATCAACCAGTAATCACTGTCTATTTTATGCATTCTTTTTTACTGAAGGGCACCCTCAGTAACTTAGGTTATATATCATCAAATGGTAGATGGTTGTGACCTCATTTTAGGCTGGGAGGAACAAGCAAAAATTATTGAAAAACAAGTCAGTCAGTCAGTGACCATCCTCATTGGCTTAAACATTTCAGTTACCTCAGAGCAGAGGTGTCTGACATTAATGCATGTCAAGTTTGCTGCAAGAAGGAAAACAGACATCTATGAACTGAACTTCAGGTGACTGCAAAAGCTCACAGCCATTTCACTATTACCTGCCTATGCTGTGTTCACAATGTGAATACAGTATAACATAATGTTACCTAGTATGAGCTAATGATGTGGGCAGCTGATGACTCCAGCTCAGTGTACCAAGACCCATCTCAGATCCCACACTGAAGTCCTGCCCACCAAAAGCAGATAACGAACCTGGGTAGCCTCCCAAACCAGGTATGGACGGAGTTTGCAACGCAACCACAGGAGTGTTTAATGTTGACGTGCTCCGACTTGGCTGAATAAACACACAGATGTAACAGATATCAATATGCAATATGTCAAGAACCATAAGCAATAATGGTAACAAAAACTCACTAGTCAAATATAATACTGTACTACCTACATTTTGACTGCACACAATTTTAAACAAGAAAAGTAAGAAATAATAATGGATCCCCACAACTGCCACATCATGGATTAAGAACATGTTCATAAATAAACGTTCCATAATTCTGCAAGAGACAGATAGGTCGCAGTGATAGTTAACCGAGCAGGTGCAGGATCAGTCACAGAACATGCATGCACACACACACACACACACATATCACACATCATTGTTGTTGTCATCATCACAGTCATCGTTACTGTCCTCATCCATGTCACTGTCATCACCACCACCATCATCATAACAATGATGCCAGAACAATGTAAAATGTGTTTCACTTTCACACACAACTTACTTCATCAGTAGTGATGCTGTGGCCCTGAGGTGTGGGAATTACCACTCGGAGGTTAGTTCTCCCAGCACCCGGTGAGTGTTGCTTTGTGTGTTGCAGATTCTTGTTGGAAAGCACTGGACTGGGTCCAGGTCCAGGGGACGGTGAGCCACCAAGTGGTGATGAAGAATTAGGGTAGCCATTACTCATCTCCAACATTCCACCGGACGGATATACTACACACAGCACAAACATGCAGTAGTGATAGTTGTGTCCCTTACGGCAATTTAAGAATTTCAAAGAAAAATTCAAATGAATACACCAATAACTACATGTATGCTTTCATATTTAATCACTGTCGTATTTTCACTCTTGCAAACAAAGACATTTCAATTTAGAAGTATCAGCTTCAAGGACCTTCACTATTGTTTCATGTTTTAATATGATTAAAAGCAATCCCATTACAGGCCTGGACAGACCCTGAGGGTTCCAGGAGGATGAGGCTCCCAGATTTCAAGACATTCAGTACATAAAGGTGGTAAGGTTGTCAGCCCTACGCACCAGCCGCCTTTATCCCCCAGGAAATATTCGTGGTACTCATTTCTGTTAGAGGCTAAGTCGACTCCAGCATCACAGTGCAGACGGAATGATTACGCCAATGAAAAATTTCAATGACAGTTTTAATATTAATACAAGTAATAAAAAGCACATGGTAAATAAAACACTACAGTTCAGAAATATGTTCAATCCCTGTCTTCAAGCTAAAATAATAAGACCTACTCAGTTGGACCTAGTAAGCAAAGCTAATCTCAACCATTTGCTTGTAGGCTGACAGTAAGCTGTCGCTTCTCTCCTCATCTTCCAGTTGTTCGTCACTACATTAAATTGGCTGTACCAGTCATATACAGTGGATTTTTTAAAAGCTTCATCTTCATGAACTGCAATGAGGCTTACCAGAGCTTGTGTTGCTGATCTCCTTAGCTTGCAAAAGAACCTGAAGGTCAAGCACTGTTCAAACTAAGGCTGTCGTATATACTCTGGTAACATGACTGGGACCATAGTAATGTTAACACTAACAAAGGGAATAAATGACAATGAAAAGCACTGTATGAGAAGTTCACTCTGTTGGGGATCAGATAAAATGTGAACTTCAGAAGAGGATAATGATGCCATGGACAGTGAACCACATATCTGAATATAAAACATGAGTTCAAACCATCTTGTAGCATCACAGAGTTAACACCTATAAAAATTCAAAATTCCAAGCAAACAGACCAACCACACTGCTACTGGCACGTGTGCATATATTGCATTACAAACCTGTGTCTGTCTCAAAAGAGGGGTCATGGACTAATGCCAGTATGAGACTAAGAGGAAGTAAACAGAAAACAGCACAATGCATGGAGTTTGTCTACACGATGGTTTACAAACCTGTGTCCGTCTCTGAAGAGGAAGGCCGCGGACTAACACTAGTATGAGGCATCTGGGGACTAGTCTGCAGCATGGATGAGTCCCCATAGCTGCTGTTTACTGGCACTGTCACTGGAAGAGAGTAGTTTCCTTGATTCATATTGACCTGTAACAAATGTGCATATTTAGAATCACTGCGTCTCCATGACAGGCAAGCTACAGTTTGGGCTTTCTTTTACTAAAACAACTACACCATGTTGCTAAGTTGTATGACCACGCTGCCTTCTCTGCCCCACAGCATGTGAACGTTCTCAAGTCAGTGACACTTACAAATGACCATCACGAAGAGCTTTACCTTTCATAATGTTTATGTATCCTGTAGGCCCCAGATGATTAGTCACTCCAAACAGAATTTCAAACACACAATGAGCAACTCAGCTGAAACTACATCTCCAGGTCATCATTGTTCCTGAATGGTTCTCTGAATACTCTGCTGTCTCAACACCCAGCACAGGCCAGCCAGAAGCATCAAAATTACCCACAAGGGCACAAAGCAGGAGGCAGACAAGATTAAAACAAGTTATGGGAGAGGGAAAGCAATGTGGTTCTGAAACCTGAGCAACATGGCGCACAACGTAAAACTTGCAAACCTCTAGAAATTACAATTGACCAGACACAGCAAGTTGGCTCAGGCTGTAAAGCTATCAACTTGTGTTTGGGAGAGGCCCATGAAAAACTCAGCGACAACAATGACAATTGTATTTTGTGGTTTTCCTTGGATCACAAGTGCTTTCTTCCATATTCCAAACAAATTATTCAATGATTACCTCACCAGTCAATGCTGTGCTGAGTTAACCAGACAAATAAACCAGAAATAAACAGACAAAATGTTCGGCTACTTTTACGAGAAAATTTATACTCTCAGTTCTTGAACTGTATAATGCTTCTTGTAGTTATAGCTAACGATGCCAGGCTACAGTGTTTCTCAGTCATTCCCATATGTCAGCACACTAAAATATACTTCAGTGTGTCAAAGTACACCAGGGTATTGCTTGTGGTAAGGCCGAGAGCTAGTGTGTACATACACATGCATACACGTTATTGTCCATATTACTGATATTTACTCAATTATACTTTCCATGTTTATAACGTTCTGTAATATACAATACAGTTTGCAGTAAAAAAGGTCAAAAATGAACATTTCACAAATGACAAAAGAGAAGACAAAGACTTATTAAAAATGACTATTCTGAGAAAGATCAGCCTGCCACAAATAATATGAAAAACAACACAAATGTATAAGCTTTGAAGTGTTCACAGCTGTAAAGATACACATCATGGCGAAGTGTGGAACAACAATATGTAACATAGTAGGTAGGCGGGTACCATCATTTCACAGGAACACACACATCCACCTTTATCCTCAGGATGCAGCCAATATGCTCCTCTGAAACGCTGGTGCCAAAGCACCATAACCCAGAACTGGGAACTTCAATCATTATGTGCATGAATAAAGCTCCACATGTCCAACACTCACAATGCAGCAGACAAGAGAATCTTCGGTCTCAGTTAACATATTTCATTCTTTCCCCAGGCTGGCACACATTTTCAAAAACTTCACTGCCCCATAAGTGGCACAACAGGAAGCTGAAAGCCTTCCAAGAAGATGGAGCACTATTCCCTGTTAAGAGCTTTGTTAACACTGCTGCAAATGATAAGTTTCCATGCTGTTGACATGGTTGAGGTAGTCTGATGTCAGGGGTCCCTTGACTTCAACAACATCAAGTGTAGCTCACGGAGCAGATAATGTTAAAAGAACAGAACGCGGGATTATGACAGTTACAGAACCATAACACTGGAAATGTTCAATATGTTCCAGCTGCAATAGTGTGCCTATCTTAGCATCTACCACATTACACAATGTATACACGTGGAACTTTATAATGCAAATTATGAGTTTCATAACTTTCATTTCTATAACAATGAGTTACATACCACACTTTCAAAAACAAGCTCTCTGACACCAGGCACACTCTGTGGCTAAACTCTCTACATATGAGTTATGTACAATCATACCCTGTTCCCATTAATCTGATTTCTCTGCATCATCATCTCAAATTCCTCATTTATCTTGCTGTACTTTGCTTCTGTTCGTGGTGTGAGCTGGTAATCAGTGTCAGGCTCTGGGCTGTCTGGGCTACATGTGCCATTTTTATGTTCTTTCTTATTCAAAGCCTGCAAAGATGACACCATCTATAACATAAATTACCACTACAACACAACAGATACTGAGTGATCAAAGACCACAGACAGCCGTGTTTTTCCAGGGCTCATATTATGTGAAGCCATTGAACACCACGTCTTCCATGATAAAAGTTTCAGACCCAATTACACGTTTGATTAAGAATTTTTTGAAAGAAGGAATTACGTTTAAATGTAATGAGAAGGGGAGGATGGGAGAAAAAATCATGGTCACATGGCTGACAGAAGTCTGCGACAGAAGACCAAGTGCTCTTCTAAAGGAAAGAGGAATAGTTGTTCTACATGCTTTTAAAGGTCACTTACCCTTTATCCTGTCAGGGTGGGTAATTAAATTTTAGTGCATGGTTTGTAACAAGCATATTACTTGAACAGAAAAAGATAAAATAATAAAATAAACAGCATTTTTGGACAATAAAACATTACACACCATGTCTCAAAAATGCAGTACATTTTCTTGTCGCCTAAATATATAAAATTTATTTCTGGTGGGGTTTTCACAAGTGCGTTGGCATGGTTTAAAAGAAAAAATAATAGTGATAATTCTATGTAAAAAAATAAACAGTAATCATACCAGAAAACAGAACTTCTCAGTTAGAGGTTCTTGGTGTTGCAGTTAACAAGCCATTCAAAGAACAACTACATCATCATGGCTGCTATCTGGGACCTGACCATTAACATCAGCAGGAAACACAAGTACAACCGAAGCACTGACTGGACAGTGGATTAAGACAGTTTGGAATAACATTTCACCAGGATCCATCAAATTGGGCCTAACTGCATCCTTCTACATCCTTTCCCATTCATTGCTTAACAATCATCCTACCATCCAACACTGCATAGTATGCATTACTGACACCATAATCAAACACACCACATATAAAAAAATAAATCTTATAAAATATGGTCCAGTTACCACACTGGACTATACCACGTAGCCAGTTATAATCTCTTAACATGAGAAAACTTGAAAGGAGATTTCATTAACTGCACGCTATAAAGCAAGATAATCTAACTCACCTCTATGATGTTCTTGTTGGTCAGCGATTCATGCGGTTCATTGTATTCAGTGTACTTAAGGAGTACCTTGTCCATATCTGTGCTAGCATATTGGTACAGCTTGTTGGAGCTGCTGAAGATGATGAGTGCAATCTCACAGTCGCAAAGAACACTCAACTCATAAGCCTTCTTCATCACACCAAATTTCCGTTTGTTGAATGTTACCTACACATACAGACAATTGCCAAAATGACAACATCATGAGTGTTTGTTAAATGCCAGCATGCAACTTAACTGATGCCAGTTTGCAAGTTATAAGTACTATTACATTACACATACATACCCATGTGCCCACCAATGCACACACAAGTGTGTGTGCCCACACACATATTACTACAACTGGAAAATTTACTACCTCACAACTATCTAAATCACTTATCTCACCAACTAACTGTACTCTTTGTGAGATTTTGGGTTCCCACAATGATGAATACTAACCTTTTGGGATGTGACGCCATGTAGCTTGGTAGCAAGGTATCAAAGTTTTGGGGGAACCTGCTGCCTGTATAGTCATGGTAGAAGGTTGTCACCTGTCTACCAAACTACACAGTCACACACCAAAAATTAAGCTACACACCATCTTCAACATTACTCCATTATACACACAGGGTTTTCCCAAGAAAATGATTGCTCAAAACAGCCATAGTGCAGGGTCACTCTAAATGCAGCAGCAGGGCACTAAAATTTACACACAAGATATACAGATCAATCCTCACATTATCCATCGAACTATGCAATGGTCACCCAAGAAGTATCTTCCCATCAAGTGACCCAGCTACAATTCTGAATGCATTACTCATACATCTTATGCATGCTACCCATCTACTTTAATCTTATTATCCTAATATTTGAT
>Ga0209755_10006159_pt1 | contig 13376 bp, 10 predicted proteins | sample TergutCo191P1_FD_187301 | JGI IMG/M metagenome (GOLD analysis project Ga0209755, IMG submission 187301) | Cornitermes sp. P1 segment gut microbial communities from Petit-Saut dam, French Guiana - Co191P1 (SPAdes) (version 2) | ecosystem: Host-associated > Arthropoda: Insects > Digestive system... | reverse complement strand
CTTCTTTTTTATCCGCCGGAAGATCAAGGGTGTATAGAGTTATATCCCGGTTGGTGCTGGTATAATTATTATAATTATATTCCGCACGGGAGGCCATGCAACTGTAAAGGAGCCGCCCAAACGCGAAGTTAACGAAGAAATTCTCGTTTTCAAAGGAAAAGACACCCCAGTCATAAAATCTGGCGTCACCGGTAATTTTATCCTCAACAACAAGACCTATATGACCCCACCAGAAGTAAAGCTCATCGCCCGGTCCTATGACCGCAATTTTCAAAATGAGATCATCCCCCAAACGTCCCTGAGAAGCGCGGTTTTGACTGTAAAGAGGAAGCCGGGAAAACAGGAACAGAACCGCCAGTATTAACAATAATATTACCTTTTTGCCAATACTGAGCATTGTACATATCCTCCTGGGCAAATCCCGGCGATTTGGGAACAATACCACTTAAAAATCCTGGGGAGGCTCGCTCCCCGAAAAATCAACTATCCTATTTCGGCGATCGGCTGTTGTGAAGCGACCTGGGTTCCCGGTGTTACAAGGTAATGAACCGCTCCCGCCGAAGAGGCCTTAATTTCCAGTTCCATCTTCATGGATTCCAGGATGACAACATTATCACCGGCCTTCACTGTCGCGCCTTCGCTTACCGAGTGGCGGAGAACAACTCCCGCCATCGGAGACGGAAGCACAGTCTTGCCTGAAGATGGACGAGCTGCAGCCGCAGGAGCTGCCGGGGCGGGAGGAGGCGCTGCTTTGGGAGGCGCTGCCGGAGCCACAGGCGCTGCCGGGGCGGCACGAACTGCGCCGGCCGCCGACCCAAGTTCTGCCAACACCTTCTGGGCTGTAACAGATGTTCCGGGGGTAACAAGGAAGTGAATCTTTCCGTTCGCGTTTGCCTTGATCTCCAGTTCCATTTTCATGGATTCAAGGATTATTACCGTTTCTCCGCTCTTTACATCCGCGCCTTCATTAACAGCAAGGCGAATAACGGTCCCCGCGACAGGGGCCGGGATAGTGCTGCTCACACTGGTAAGCGCGACAGGCGCTGCAGCCGGCGCGGCGGCAACAGGAGGCGCGCCTAAAGCAGCGGGCGCGGCTTGCGGCGCAATGGCGGTTCCTCCCGGAGCTACCACCACGTTGTAATTAACGCCGTCTACGTTGACGGTGTAGCTGGCAGGGCCTGAAGCCGCAGGACTTGCCGCGGCAGGCGCGACCTTGGGAGCTTCTTCCGCCTCGGGCTTAAAGACAACAGGTCCCTTGGAGCGGTTTTTGAAGAAATCAGGCGCCACTTTGGGGAACATCGCCAGGGTAAGTACATCTTCCGGAGTAACCGTCGCGGTTCCCAGCAGTTTCTTGCATTCATCTTCCAGTTTACCGTATTCGGCGGGAATATCGTCCGCCGGGCGGTGGGTAATTTCTTTTTCCATTTTGACTGCCGCAAGGGCTTTTTTGACCACTTCCGGGTTTTTGGGAGCCGGACAGGCGCCGTACCTGCCAACCATAACATCCTGGAATTCTCCGGAAAGTTTGTTGTAACGGCCAAACAATACGTTGAATACCGCCTGGGTTCCAACAATCTGACTGGTGGGAGTAACCAGAGGCGGATATCCCGCGTCTTTCTGAACCACCGCGATCTCCTTGAGAACCTCGTCGATCTTGTCGGCTGCACCCTGCTCCTTAAGCTGGCTTTCCAGATTACTGAGCATTCCTCCCGGTACCTGGGAAACCAGAATGCGCGTGTCCGCTCCAAGGAAACTGGATTCGAACTTTTTATAGTTTTTCCGCACATCTCTGAAGTAGGCGGCAATTTCCAGCAGCAAATTAATATCCAGGCCCGTGTCGTATTCGGTGCCTCTAAAAATTTCAACCATACTTTCCGTGGGGCTGTGACTGGTACCCATCGACATGGAAGAAATCGTCGTATCAAGGATCTCCGCGCCGGCTTCCGCGCACTTTGTGAGTGACGCCACAGACATGCCGGTAGTCGCGTGGGTGTGAATCTCCACCGGGAGATCGGTTACTTTCCTAATCGCCTTGACCAGCTCGTAACCTTCGTAGGGTTTCAGGAGTCCGGCCATGTCCTTAATACACAGCGAATGAGCGCCGATAGCGGCATATTGTTTGGCCAGTTCGGCGTACTTCTCTATTGTGTGAAAGGGAGTTACCGCGTAGGAAATGGCCGCCTGAAGATGCTTGCCGGTTTTTTTTACCGCGTCGGTAGCGGCCTGGAAGTTGCGGGGATCATTAACGGCGTCAAAAACGCGGAAAATATCCACGCCGTCTTTGGCGGCGTATTCCACAAACTTAGCCACAACATCGTCGGCGTAATGCCTATACCCCAAAAGGTTCTGGCCCCTGAGGAGCATCATGATTTTTGTTTTGGGCAGGGCGGCTTTGAGTTTCTTGAGCCTCTCCCACGGATCTTCGTTTAAGAAGCGTATACATGAATCGAAGGTTGCGCCGCCCCATGCCTCAAGGGCATAAAAGCCGACAGCGTCGAGTTTTGCGCAGATTGGAAGCATATCCGCGGTAACCATTCTTGTCGCAAACAGAGACTGATGCGCGTCACGAAGTACCAAATCGGTTAATTTTACTTTAGGCATATTTCCTTCCTTATCAGATATTGTTTTTGCGGTATTCATTTACCGCCGCTGTAATGACCGCAACCAGTTTCCCGGAATTATCCGCCTGTTGAGGGTAGGCTATTGCCCCGGGAGCAGAGGCAAGCTCCTCTGTTTCTCGAGCCTTATTTGCTTTACCCTTTCTGGAAATTCCAATAAGCAAACCGAGCAAAAACGAGATAATCATCAATATTACGAATGTAGAAAGGGATCCGCTCTGCTCCAGCGTTTGAATAAAAGTCATAAGACCTCCGACAGACCTCAACTTTATCTGATATAATAATCATGGATAATAAAAATAAAAACAAGTGGTATAAATCTCATACTTGTCAATGTGGGTGCGCAAGCCCCCTCAGCCAGCTAACGCTCTCGCAATCTCCCGCCGGTACGCGTTTCTGCCCATGAAGTATACTTGTGTGTGGGCGTTTATCCCTTCAGCCAGCTGTTGGATGTGGCCTTTTCTTGTATGTCTGCTCCCCAAAAGCAAGTTTTAGGGAGCAGATGAACCTTTACCTTTACACACCAAATGCTGACTTCAGGGCTATCCGCCCACACACAGTAACAACATATGGCTGCCATCATGGGCGCCCGAACACGTACCGGCGGGGTATAGCAAATATAAGCGATACGATCGCCGAGAGCAAATCACTCATGGCATAGGAAAAAGGTTTATTCTATGGAAGGAAAGAGGAATTTTTCACCAAAATCGTGCGTAAATTACCCCGTGATGCCTCAAAATAAAGTCTAATCGAAAAACCACTTGACATAAAATAGTTCAATACCGATAATTAGACATAAATTTTACCATAGGAGGCAAAGCAATGACTGTACAAATAACCAACTCTACACAAAATCAAAAGGCGGGAGCCTCCAATCTGCGGTAAAGGTATCTTTCTTTCCTGATACTTCTGTCATTTACCAATCATGAGAGGTTCTCCTTAACAGATTGACCGCTATTTTTTAAAAGTGGTCATTATTCTCAAGCTATGTCCGTATCTTTAAAAAAACAAAAATAAGATGCGGTTATGGCAGAACTGTGCCAGGAGTTTATTTTGAATACAGTTTGGTTAAGTATCTCAGCGGGTAACGGACCCGAAGAATGCGCGTATGCCGCTTCTTTAACGGTAAAGGCTTTGATACAGGAAATACGAAGCCTAACGGATAAAGATATAAAAGCGGAAATAATAGAAAGCGAAGAAACACAGGTTAAAGGAAACATCAGATCTGCTCTTATCTCTCTTGAAGGGAATAAAGTAGATGAATTAGCTCAATCGTGGATTGGGATAATTCAATGGATTTGGAAAAGCATGTATCGTCCTCATCATAAACGGAAAAATTGGTTTGTCTCTGTTAAGCCATATCTTACTGTTAATGAGAAAGGTTTATTTTCACTATCAGATGTTCGCTTTGAAACAGCTAAATCAGGCGGTCCGGGAGGTCAGCATGTCAACAAGACTGAAACCGCTGTCCGGGCAATACACATCCCAACCGGAAAATGTGCGGCAGCAAGTGGAGAACGTTCACAACTAATGAATAAAAAGCTGGCTCTTGCCAGCCTTGCTTCTCTTTTTGCTGATGAAAAAGCCGCCAGGGAACAGCATAACCGCTCAGAACTGCGCCACAGCCATTGGGAGCTTGAACGTGGTAATCCCGTGAGAATTTACGATGGTGAAACTATGGAATTGATAAAAAGGAAAAAGAATGTCTGAAACAACGATTAAACCAATCACGGTCAGGGGAAAACACAATGAAGCTCTTGTATTCGCCAAAGCGATAGAAGCTCCGTGTGAAAATAAGATACGCCAATATCTTGATCACCCTGCATTCGCTGATACAAAGGTAAGGATTATGCCTGATGTACATTTAGGAAAAAGTACAGTGATAGGCTGGACTGCCACCTATAGTAACTATATTATCCCTTCTGTTATCGGCTTTGACATTGGATGCGGTGTATGTGCTGTAAATCTCGGCAAAGGAAAATTAGCTTTTGATAAACTGGATAAGTATATCAGGAAAAACATCCCTTCCGGTCAGGCAGTACGTGATACCCTCCATGAGGATTTTGAAGAAATTTCTATTTTCATCTTCAAGAAAAACAGTTTTGCTGAATTTCCTAAAGTAGATTGCTTCAAGAATGGAATAAAAAAACTCTGTGAGAAACAAGATAAAAACCCCGGACGGATATTTTCTTCATTGGGGACTCTCGGCGGCGGAAATCATTTCATTGAAATTGATGCAGATGAAAATCATAACCGATGGTTACTAATTCATAGCGGTTCACGTATTTTTGGAGCTCGTACCGCTGAATATCATGAAACCCTTGCATTAAGAGAAACTGACGCGGAAAGTCCGATTAAATTTCTATCCGGACTTTTTGCTCAGGATTATCTTAATGATATACAGTTTGTTCAGCGCTATGCCGCCATTAACCGTGCTCTAATGGCACAAACGATAGCAAAAGGATTTTTTGATGTTGATATTCGAGAAACCGAATACATTGATACTGTGCATAACTACATTGATCCCGAAGAAAAAATTATCCGCAAGGGCGCAATTTCGGCAAAAGAAGGGCAATGTTTGGTAATTCCTTTTTCAATGTCTGAAGGTGCTGTTATAGCCATTGGCAAGGGTAATTCAGATTGGAATTACTCTGCTCCCCATGGATCTGGACGCAAGAAATCACGAACGGATTCAAAAAGCTTTTCGCTTGACGAATACCGTAAACAGATGCGCAACGTTTGGTCAAGTGTTGTCTGCAAGGACACATTGCAGGAAAGCCCAATGGCTTACAAAAAGCCGAAAGACGTTATGGATTACATTCATGAGACAGTCGGGATACAACATCGGCTTAAACCGCTTTACAATTTTAAAGCTGTAGACTAATGGAGGCAGAAAATGACCATTTTCGCAGAAGAAAATTCGGAGGGTCAATATATATACCTTTGAACAGCAAAAAGACTTATATAGCCTCAGCCAAATCCTTCCGGATAAGTTGAGTAATAAATTCGGTGGGAGTTTGATGCACGGCTTTCGCCCTGGCATCCAGAATGCGGACAGTTGTTTCATCCAGCAGCAACATCCTTGCGCGGTGTTCGGTAAAGAAACCGCCCTCGCCCTTTCTGATTTTTGGAGTAGTTTTCGTCCACAGCTCATCCAAAGCATCTGCTTCTTCTTCGGTCATTTCAGCCATTTGTTCCTCCTAATTGTCTACCATAGCACGAAATGCTTTGCGGCAGGGCATTGCATGAAACACGTTGATATTATTTTCATGGGGAACAACAATGGTCACCCGGCGATCAGCCCGTACTTCTACAGTTTGCGTTATAGTCATAAAACAAATATAGCATGAAAAAGAGTACCTGCTTTGATAACTTGTACCTTAGCGGGTTTTCATTTATCCTTATAAAAAATAAAGAAGGAGCGATAATATGGAAACCGCTGATATAACCAGGAAAGCAAAAGAATATATCTCCAGGGAGAAGGACGCGCATTTCAGAAAAGAGGTGGAAGATCTTCTGGCCGCCGGAGATTTTAAAGAACTGGAAGACCGGTTTTATCAGAACCTGGAATTCGGTACAGGCGGGCTCCGGGGAGTTATCGGCGGCGGCTATAACCGGATGAATACCCTGGTGGTAAAGAGCGCCACACAGGGGCTTGCGGCATACTTATTGAAGGCGTTTCCTGACCGGGCGAAAACTCCCGGCGCGCTGTCGGCGGTTATTGCCTTTGACAGCCGGCATTATTCCGTGGAATTCGCCGAAGCGGCCGCTCTCATTTTCGCGGCAAACGGCATCAAGACCTGGCTCTTTTCGTCCATGCGACCGACACCGGAGCTCTCTTTTGCCATTCGCTACCTTAAATGCGACACCGGCATTGTGGTTACAGCCAGTCACAATCCTCCCAAATACAACGGTTACAAGGCCTATTGGACAGGCGGCTCCCAGGTAATACCTCCGCACGACAGCGGAATCATCGACGAAGTAAACGCGGTAACGGAAATAAAGGAAATGAGCCGGGAAGAAGCCCTGAAGAAAGGGCTTTTGGTTATAATCGACAAGGAAGTTGACAAGCCATATGTGGAAATGGTGAAAAAAACCCTTTTCCGGCCGGAACTCATCAGGGAAAAGGCAGGGGAAGTGAAAATTGTATACACTCCCCTTCACGGCACAGGGGCATTGCATGTTGAAGGCGTCCTTGGAAGCCTGGGCCTGAAAGTGATAACCGTGCCGGAGCAGCGGGAGGGAAACGGAGATTTCCCCACCGTGGCCTTCCCCAACCCCGAAGAAGCCGCAGCACTGGAAATGGCAATCAAGCTGGGCATAAAAGAAAAAGCGGATGTGGTGATGGCTACGGACCCGGACGCAGACCGTTTCGGGGTTGCTGTCCCCGAGTCAGCGCGGGCCGGCGATCAAGCCCCGCGTTTCGTATTAATAACCGGTAACCAGATGGGCACTCTCCTTGCCGATTACATCTTTCTTTCCCTCAAGGAGACCGGGAGAATGCCGCCAAATCCGGCAATGGTCAACTCCATTGTAACAACTGGCATGCAGAAACGGGTGGCTGAGCATTACGGGGCAAAGTGTTTTGAGTGTCTCACGGGTTTCAAATGGATCGCCGAGGTGATGGCAAAATGCGAAGCGGATAAGTCGGCCAGCATCGTTTTCGGCACTGAGGAAAGCTACGGTTACCTGGTGGAGAACGATGTACGCGACAAGGACGGCATATCCGCCGCGGCGCTGACAGCCGAAATGACTCTATACTGGCGGAACAAAGGGAAGAGTCTCCTCGACAGACTGAACGAGCTTTATAAAATCTGCGGTTATTGGGAAGAAATCGGAATATCCAAATATTTCCAAGGCTCCGAAGGCCCCGCAATAATGCAGGGGATAATGGAAGAATACCGGAAAAAGCCTCCCAAAACTCTGGGCGGAATAGAAATAAAGCGGGTAAGGGATCTAAAAAACGGCGCGGACGGGCTCCCTCCAAGCGATGTGCTTCAATTCTTCCTGAAAGACGGTACTGTGGTAAGTGCAAGACCTTCGGGCACCGAGCCCAAGATCAAATTTTACGCCAGCTGCTGCGCCAACATAACCGAAGGTGGACTTGAAGCGGCTAAAAGCGAAGCGGGCAGGAAACTATCGGCCATCAAAAAGGACATCAGAGCCGTTATTGGAGAATAGCCCGCAAAAATGATTCAAAAGACGGTTTGACTTATAACCTTTTGATAGGGTAATATGTTTCAAAGGTGAAAATATGAAAGCTAAAAACGTTTTCTTAATTCTATGCCCGGTAATAATGGCTTCCTGCTCCATCAATAAATTGGCGATAAACGCGGTTTCAAACGCCCTGACAGGAAGCGGAAGCGCCAATGTGTTTACAACCGACCCTGATCCCCAGCTGGTAGCAGACTCGCTTCCCTTCGCCATAAAGCTTTACGAAACTCTGCTCGCCCAAAACCCGGACCATCAGGGTCTGCTCCTTACAACAGGTTCGCTGTTTGTAATGTACGCTAATGCCTTCGTGCAGGGACCCGCGGAAATGTTGGACCCTATTGATTACTACGAGGAGCGCATCGAAGGAATGGACAGGGCAAAGGCGCTCTATCTCCGGGGAAATTCCATGCTCTTTTCCGCTTTGGACAAAAAATATCCCGGATTCAGCGCGGCCGAAACCGAAGACGGCACACTAGACGCCATTCTGAAGAAAGCCAAAAAAGAGGATGTTGCGCTGCTTTACTGGGCCGTGGCGTCCGGGCTTTTGGCATACTCAATCGACATTTTTGATTTTGAACTTGGCTCAAACATTAGTAAATGGGGCAGCATGATTGGAAGGGCTTACGAGCTTGACCCTGACTTTAACAACGGCGCTCTTGATGAATTCTATATACAATTTTATGCAGCCCTGCCTGAAACGCTGGGAGGCGACAAGGAAAAAGCGAAACTTCACTATCAGAAGGCCCTTGAAAAAACGAAAGGTCTGTCCGCCGGACCTTACGTTTCATACGCCAAGTCTGTGTGCGTACCGGCGCAGGATTATGACTCTTTTAGTGAAAACCTTGAAAAAGCCCTGGCTATAGATCCGGATGATGATCCATCAAACAGGCTCATGAATATACTTTCGCAAAAAAAAGCACGGTTCATGCTGGACTACGCTTATGAATATTTTTCATTTCTGCCTTAGCCTTATTAATAGGGCAGAACATAAAAAAATAATATCAAGGAGAGAATCATGAAAAAGATAATTCTTGTTACAATGATCCTGGTAATTGCCGGATGCGGGAACCTTTTCGCTCAGCGCGGAGGAAGGGCTGCGGAGACCCTGGAAGTTAAACTTGCTTCCCCCCTTCCGAGAGAATCGCCCTGGGGGAGAACGCTTGAAAAAATCGCGTCGGAATGGAACCGGATCACCGGCGGTCAGGTAAGACTCAACATACGGCATGGCGGAATCGAAGGAAATGAATCCAAAATGCTCATGTCTCTTGCCAGCGATACCATCCAGGCGGCTATCTTAACCTCATTCGGACTCAGTGAAATCAATCCGGCGGTAATGACTTTGAGCATCCCCTTCCTTATTCGCAATGACGCCGAATTAAACGCGGTCATGGGAGAAGTAGAGAGAGATCTGGAGGCAAAGCTGAACGCGGGTAATTATTTCCTTGTAGCCTGGTCAAAATCCGGTTTTGTCAATATTTTCTCAAAAGAGCAGATTCTTACTCCCGATCAATTGCGGAGACAGAAAATCGCGTCCAACGCAGAAGCAGCCGAAATGAACGCGGTTTTCAATTCCATGGGGTTCCCGGTTGTTGAATCTGACATGAGCGACATGGGCCCAAAACTCAACGCCGGAGCTATAACGGCCATCTATCAGAACCCCGCGTCGGTGGCTGCCTTTCAGCTCCATACAATTACGAAAAATATGCTTTCTACAAATATTGCCGCGATCCTGGGAGGGATTATAATTAATCAGGTAACCTGGAGAAAAATAGGAAACCTTAATCCCAGATACCAGCAGGAGTTGATAACCACAACAAGGCGCATCGCCCAGGAATTTGACACCTCTTTGCAGAAAAGCGTGAACGACGCCGTTCAGTCAATGGTCAAGGGAGGATTGATTGTTAACCGTCCCACTGCCGCCCAGGAGCAGTTATGGTACAGCGATCTTGAAAAAGCCGTTCCCTCTCTTTTGGGAACCACGTTTGACCGGGATTTGTATCAGAAGGTTACCGCGATACTCACCAGATACCGGGGAGGACGTTAGGCGTAAATGGGTAAGCTCGGCCAAATAATCGACCGTCTTGAAAAAGCTCTTTGCTACACCGCCCTGACGCTGTTGGTGTTGCTGCCGGTAATAGACACTGCGCTTCGGCCTTTTAATATCTATCTTCCGTTTTCCCGGCAACTTTTGACAAACCTTTTTCTTGTTACCGGACTATTGGCCGCCATGCTTACCACAAAAGTAAGGGAACACATAGCAATTGCCGTACTTCAATTTTTGAAAAATGAAAAAATTAAAACCCATCTGGCGCGATACACCGGCATGCTTTCTGCCTTCATTACGGTAATTCTGTTTTGGAATTCCCTGTCCTTTATCAAGTATAGTTTTAGCGGGAGATCCGGCGGTATTATACCCAGCAATATATTCGCGATGGTGATGCCGATAGTATTCGGTATCATTGCTTTGCGCTTCGCGTTTTATACCTTTAAGAAGGTAAACAAGGATACCGGCGGTGTGAATACTGTTGTCGGTCTCGTCTTTCCAATCCTGATTCTTCTTCTGGGGTGCGCTGCGGCTTTGCCTGCCGTAACAAAACTGTTTTGGGGCTTTGATCCTCCGGAGCCGTTTTTCTCCTGGGTCAATTTACTTTATGACGCCGCCTATTACTTGAGACTGCCCCTCATATTGCTTCTGATAGTGTCCGCAGTCGCGGGAACTCCCCTATTCACGGTAATCGGCGGCATTGCCCTTGTAATACTCCAGGCCGCGGGAGCGGAACCGGATTCCGCGCCGATTCAAATATACTCGGCCCTTACGGAAACGGACATAATAGCCATACCGCTTTTTACACTGACAGGATTTTTTCTTTCCGAAAGCAAAGCCGGAGAACGGTTGGTGGCAGCTTTCCGAAGTCTCTTCAGCTGGCTTCCGGGCGGCATGATCATCGCCACTGTTATCATCTGCGCGTTCTTTACAACGTTCACAGGAGCTTCCGGAGTTACCATCCTGGCTCTCGGAGGCATACTCTACACGATCCTACAAGAAAAACTGGGCTACACCGAGAAGTTCTCCATCGGCCTTCTCACTTCAGTCGGATGTATAGGTCTTCTCTTTCCGCCAAGTCTCCCCATAATTCTGGTCGGCTCCACAACCAACAGTATCCTTTTCTTTATGGGAGAAACCGTTCATTACAGTATTATAGATTTTTTCCTGGGCGCCATTATTCCGGGATTAATTCTGATTATTGTAATGATCGTATTTGGGATTATCGCGTCCATAAAGGTAAAAATCCCTGTTGAACCCTTTCGCCTGAAGGAAGCGGGAACCGCGATAAAAGGCTCCGCTTTTGAAATACTCCTTCCCATCATTCTGATTGGCGGGTATTTCTCCGGCATACTCACACTTGTTGAAGTAGCAGCAATTTCAGCGGTTTATGTATTTGTTGTCGAAGTGCTGATTAACAGAGACATCTCCCTGAAAGATGTTCCAAAGGTGTTTTATAAGGCCATTCCCATTATAGGCGGAATTCTCGCCATACTCGCCATGGCAAAAGCGCTGTCCTACGCTTTCGTTGATTCAGATGTTCCGGAAAAGTTCGCCTATTGGATGCATTCTACAATAGAATCGAAGTATGTCTTCCTACTGCTCCTTAACATAGCTCTCCTGCTCATCGGCAGCTTCATGGACATCTTCTCAGCCATTTTGGTCATACTTCCGCTGATTATCCCGCTCGCGCAGGCTTACGGAGTTGATCCGATACATTTGGGCATAATTTTCATAGTTAATCTTGAGGTAGGTTTCCTTACGCCTCCGGTAGGAATAAACCTGTTTCTTGCGAGCTACCGCTTCAAAAGGCCATTCACGCAAATATGCAGATTTGTACTTCCGTTTGTGGCGGCGCAGCTTGCGGTGGTATTCCTGGTAACCTATGTTCCGTGGCTTTCCACCTGGCTGGTGAAGTTATTTAAATAACGGCGAGATCGCCCGAAAGACCTTTAACCACGGCGGGCATATCAATCACTTCAAGACACCTGCCGCCCCTGCCGGTTATCAGGTCAGCCATTGTCAGTGAGTTATATATCGCCTCACGGACGGCTTCGCAAGTCGCTTCAAACAGCGGGCTGATTAGCTCATCCGAAAGTATCGTAAGCGTTTTAAGATTTTTATTTCCGCGCGGCGTAATATTGCCGGGGAAGTTGGAGAACGCCACACAAAAATCACCGCTTGAGTTTGCCAAATAGGAACCGGTCTGTGTCATTCCGGCGATCCCTCTTTTCGCGATTCGCTTGAGCTGTCTGCAATCAAGCGGCGCGTCTGTGGCGACAATGATCATGCAGGAACCGCCTGACTGCATCATACTCTTGCCTTTTCGAACCGGGTGTCCGTAGACATTCAGATTCCCGGAGAAATTGGTTTGAACCAAAGCGCCTATTGTATAAGTTTCTTCGCCGCCGGGAAATTGCATCTCCACACGGCGGGAGGAAGTACCGATCCCGCCCTTATACCCATAACAAGAGGTTCCCGCGCCTGCGCCGATCGCGCCTTCCCTTGGCTCGACGGAAAGGTCTTTTATCGCTTCTTTTACATGGGCCGGCTTTATTGCCAATTTGCCGATTTCACTAAGAAACGAATCGTTTGTTTCTCCGACCAAAACACTTATGGAAGTGATGTCCTTATTATTTTCCAGATAGTATTCGATCAATCCATGCGCGACCATCGGAACAGACAAAGTGTTTGTCAAAGCGATCATGGATTCAACAACACCCAATTCCTCAACCTGCACGCTGCCTGTAAGTTTTCCGAAACCGTTTCCCACATAAACAGCGCAGGGCGCCGGGTATTGATAGGCATCCAAATCATGTGCCTGAATCAAGGTAATGCCGGTATGTATGGCGTCATCGTGAATTGTAAAATGACCGGTCTTTACGCCGGGCACATCGGTTATCGCGTTCAGCGCTCCCGGCTCATAGTTTCCCGGAACGCGAAGCCATTCTCTTATACGTTTTTTTTCACTCATAATGTTTTAAAAATTGTCTTTAAGCTCACTCAGTTCCTTCAGCGCCCTGAGCTTATATTTAACCTTTTCCTGAATCTGCCTCACCCGCTCTCTGGTTATTCCAAGAAGTTTTCCTGTTTCTTCGAGGGTTAAAGGTCCTTCCCCCACCAGACCGAAGCGAAGCTGGATTATTTTCATTTCCCTTTCCGAAAGGCTTGAGAGAATATCTTCGAGAGTTTCCTGAATCGTGAGAGAGAAGACCATTTCAAACGGTTCGGCAAGAGAATCGTCTTTAATAAGATCAGAAAGGCGCGTAAGATTTCCGTCGTCAACGATGGTATCAAGGCTTGTGGTTTCCTGGGAAAGCTTTACAATTTCCTTTACCTTTGAAACGGGAAGCCCAAGGTATTCGGACAATTCCTCATTGCTCGGATCTCTGCCCAAATCCTGAGTGAGCTGCTTGGCGACATAATAACACTTCTTGATTGTGTTAAGCATGTGTATGGGAATTCTTATCACCCTGCACTTGTCCGCAATGCTCTTGATG
>Ga0209755_10006158_pt1 | contig 13376 bp, 11 predicted proteins | sample TergutCo191P1_FD_187301 | JGI IMG/M metagenome (GOLD analysis project Ga0209755, IMG submission 187301) | Cornitermes sp. P1 segment gut microbial communities from Petit-Saut dam, French Guiana - Co191P1 (SPAdes) (version 2) | ecosystem: Host-associated > Arthropoda: Insects > Digestive system... | reverse complement strand
CTAAGAGCTACATAGTAAAACCGCTTGACAGAAAGAAAGTTCTGGAAAGGGTTGTTTCCGTACTCAAACGATAAGGTTCAAGTTTAGTTAAAAAATCTCAATTTTTCTTTGGTTCGTAGTGTCTTCATGCGCTATGTTTGGAGTTAATCATGAGACTAATAATTCTTCAGGATTACGATAGGGCGAGCCGTTGGGCGGCAAATTACATAGCCGAAAAAATTAACACACATAAAAAAGGCAAGAACTTTATTCTCGGTCTTCCAACGGGTTCAAGCCCTCTTGGAATTTACGCCGAGTTTGTAAAAATGTGCAAAGCCGGGAAGCTCTCTTTTAAAAACGTACACAGCTATAACATGGACGAATACGTCGGCTTAAGCGAGGACCACCCGCAAAGCTACCATCGCTTTATGATGGAAAACCTTTTTAATCATATCGATATTAACCTCAAGCATGTGCACATCCTTGACGGCAAGGCAGCAGACCTTGACGAAGAATGCAAATCTTACGAAGAAGCAATAAGAAAAGAAGGCGGCATCGACCTCTTCCTTGGCGGCATGGGCAGCGACGGGCACATCGCGTTTAACGAGCCGGGCTCTTCCCTAAGTTCCCGCACAAGAATAAAAACTCTTACGGCGGAAACAAAAGCAGCTAACGCCCGTTTCTTTGACGGCGATATTACGAAGGTTCCCGGCACTGCTCTAACTGTCGGCGTGGGAACCGTAATGGACGCCCGTGAAGTGATGATTATCGTAAACGGACGCAATAAAGCCCGTGCGCTCAAGGCAGTAGTAGAAGACGGCGTAAACCATATGTGGACGCTTTCGTGCCTGCAAATGCATCCAAAAGCGATTATTGTCTGCGACGAAGAAGCCACCGAAGAACTCAAAGTAGGCACTGTCAAATATTTTAAAGATATTGAAAATAACAATTTGTCATGAAACACAAGTGTTTATTGTCCATAATAATTCTTTATTTCTTATTTCTTATTCCTCATTTCGTATTCGCACAAACCGATCACCTCACCGCTTTTTCCGACCCAACACGTATTTGGGGCAACGGCATCGAAAGCGTAATCGAAAGCGCCTACAGACAATTTTTTATCACGCGAATAATCGGCGACAGGGTAATGAATATCCGTATGCCCTTTGCCATGAACGGCGAGCGTGATTTTATGGTAAAAGATAACTGGGAAATTTTTATGGACGGCAAAGGCAGCCCGGATAAAATTTGGGCAGCTATCGAAGAAATTTTAGATTCAAAAGAATTCGACGACTACATAAACGCGTTTTCTTCCGGGCGCGAAAAAGTAATTATTTTTGAAATGAACGAACGCAAATGGAGCATGCAGACAGACCTCTTTGTAATCGCTCGTATAAAATCGGGCGCTTTTAAAGGACTGCCCCACCGCCCATATGTTTTAACTTCAGGCAACGGCGCGCTGGAAAGCGATGTATACAATTACCTGCTGTGCGTCGGCTATATAGGGCTTGATTGCTCAGGTTTTGTCTGGCACATTTTAGATTACATAGGAAATAAAGGCGGTATAAATCTTGGCAGAGTATTAAGCCCCACTCTTGGCGTTCCGCGCGGCTCAGAACCTGCCCGTTTTGTCGGAACCGCCTTTTTTGGCTCAAGAAGCCCGCAATTAATTCAGGTAAACGACGAAATACGCAATCTGCGCCCCGCCGATGTTCTGCTGTTCAGAGACATAGACGGCACAATTGTTCATTCGGCAATCATTCAATCTATCGATTTTACAAAGGGCGTTATCCGTTATCTGCAATGCACAAACGTAGCGCCTGTTTTTGAACGCGGCGCTCATGAATCTTTCATTTACTTTGACCCATTAAACACTGCCGTATCTTTAAAAGACCCTTCTCTCCATTGGACACAAAGAAGAGCGCCTCCTTTCGTTGGCGAAGACATCCCCTTTACAGGCGACGGTGAAATCTTTCGCTACAAATTAAACGGCGGCAAGGTCGTGCGTTTAAGAGCGTTAGTACCTGTGATTGATAGATTGAATAGATAGGTAGAGAGAAGAGATTCAATCACGAACCACTCGAACAATATATTGAAAAAATTGCCTGATACCGCAGGAGCATCAGGCAATTCGTTGAATTCGCTATTGCGTCTTAATAATTAACGAGCTAATTCTACATCAGCTCAACTTGCAAGGGGACCAGCACAGCCTGTTAATGTTAATTTTGCGTCTTCTCCTTTGCCTTCTATTGTGTAACCAGTGCAGAGGACAATTGGATCATTAATAGCTTCAAAAGTTTCCCAACTAAACAATTTAACTGTCAATTTCTTCCCAAGGAAAAAAGAGCATGTTTCAGCACACAGACTATTAACAAATCTTTAAGGTTAAATAGACATATTTTCATTCAATTGGGGTATCTATGTTAACCCTAATTTCATTAAATAAGCATTGTATATCATCAATTGAATTTATATCAATAAAAGAAATTACACAATATCTACCTACCCTAATTCGACAATTTAATTCTATTATTTTATTTAAAATATTCAAATATTCTTCATCATTTATTATATTATTAATATTGTTTTTTGATAAACCTTCTATGGCATATAATCTTCCCTCTGGATTTGGTGAAGCTATTATTCCCAATAAAATATTCTTATCATTTAATTCCAATATTTTATTTAATGCTATTCTTTCTCTTGGAATGATACCATCAAAACCGATTCTATATCCAAAAACATTTTCATTAAAGGGCTCGGTCATTAACCTATATTCATTTTTTATTTCATCAGGAATATAGATATTTTTATTTATTTGAAAATATTCATTGAAATTATTAATAAATGCTTCGTATAAATCCATATCCTTATGTTTAATTATATGATATAAATAATTTTTCCCATAATAAACTTCTGAGTTTTGAATACTTGATTTACTAAATTTATTTTCGAATAGTTTTATTATATCATTATTGATTCTAATAGTTATTATACTATCAAATGAATTTATATTTTCATCAACCAAAACGGTTATAAAAATACTTGTATAACCGCCATAACGCTCAAGATTAATTATTGAATAACCAAGTCCCAATTCTCTTTTATGCATTGGATGTATTCTATTTATAAAATTATAATTTTCCATTAAATTATTTACATTAGGCATTTCATATAAAAGAGGCAATATTTCATCCATCATTATTTCATCTTTATTTATCCATTCTCTATTTACTTCAAAATTTTCATTTATTTTAAAATTAAAAAATATTATGATAAAAGTAATAATAATTAAGATTATTATGCAGATTAAAAATATTAATCTCTTCCTCATTATCAAATGATATAATAATATTTAACTATTGTCAATATTTTTATCCATATGTCGTCATACTACATATAACATTATATTCAATTAATTTATTACAAAGGCGTATGCGCAAAGCTCTGCTCGTTTCTAAAGTATTCACTTTAATTAATATGCTCAGTTAAACACGAAGCCGCTTCTTTCCACACATGCTGATCCTTCTCGCTAAGCTGGGCGAATTCTTTTTGTCTGCCGTAGGCGGAGAGCTCTGTAAACACTTCCAGTCTCTTGTAAAGGTCTGTAAATTTTTGTTCCTGGAAATTCTTTATCCACGGGGGTACTACTCTTTTCGCGCCCTTGGGTGTAAAACACAAGCCGGCATAATGGGGAGCGCATAAGCCTTCGGAATTTGTAAAAAATATCCGCAGCTCCTGCTCCTCGGGCGTGTTGCCGGTTACATTGCTTATAAAATCTAAATATTCCTGTTCTATTTTTTCCTTCTCTTCGCATACAGGACACTTGCCCTTGGGGCGCCAAGGAAGTTTTTTTTCAAAACACTTTATGCGGTCTTCCAAAATGTCCTTACTAAGTATCGCAACAGCAAGACCATCGCGGAAGGAAACAAGACCCCTTGAATGAAAAGAACAAAAGCCGCCGGCAGCGCGAAAGAGCGCTCTAAAACCGCGGTTAGTTATGTGCTCAAATAATGTGTTGTCTATATAACGATGAGCTCTGTCGCTCACGATTGTGCAAAGCGGGCACCCCTTTCTTTCGCACGCTTTTTGAAGCTCAAAAAAGTTGATATGTTTTTCGATAGCCATGTTATTCCTGCCTTAACTCTGCCGATTCATCCGGGGGGCCACCCCAGCGCTCTGCCGCCAAGAAAATGAATGTGCAAATGGTCTACAGTCTGCCCGCCGTCTGTCTTTGTGTTAACAACAAAGCGTCCACCCTTCTCTTCGCAGCCCTGCTCTTTCGCGAGTTCCTGCGCTTTGTGGAACATCCTGCCAACAAGCGCAGCATCGGACGCTTCAAGTTCCATAAGATTTTGAATATGCTTTTTTGGAATGACAAGAAAATGCACAGGAGCCATCGGGTTTATGTCGTAGAACGCCAAAATTTCTTCATCTTCATAGAGTTTCTTGCTTGGGATTTCGCCCGCTATAATTTTACAAAAAAGACAATTACTCATTTTACAATTATACCACCTTGTATCGCGTGTATAAAGTCCTCGCCGGAAACAATCCCGTTGTTTTTTTGCGCTTCTTGTATAAATTCAAGAGCGTTGTGCTGTATGCCGTCAAAATAAGTATCGATAAATTCCGCAAGCTCTTTTCCTACATATCTGTAATGCCAGCTCTCCCAGCTATAACCTGTTAATTCTTCATACCCCTGGGGATACGAAAGTGACCAGCCAAAACGTGACGCGTTATTGTAAACCCAAATGCCCTCGCGTGTACGCGCAAACTCGTTTGTAATTGAGCCAAAATCGACGACCAAACCTAATTGATGCTGGCTTTGTCCGGGCCGCGCCGACACTCTGTTAGCCTCATATTCACCCATTGCCTTTACGTTACGCGCGAATACTTCCGCCTGGTACTTATAAGAGCGGTAAGCCGATGAAACCACCAAATTTAAACCTTCCTGCGCGGCGGCGGCAGACATCTCTTCCAGCGAAGCGGCGGCTGCTGCGCGAAGCAAATGGCCGCTTTTTAATTTGACAAGATCCTGCGGCTCATAATCGCTTGCCAGTTCATTTTTTTTATCTACAAATATAAATAAATACGGGTCTTCTTTAAAAAATGCGAATTGTTCTTTATAACTGATTACATTTTCCTCAGGCGTATAACTAATTTCATTTTTTTTATTCACACAGGAAGAGAAAGAGATTATTATCGTTACCATAAAAACGTATTTAACTATTTTTATTAAACGTACCAAGTTTTACTCCTAACACACGGAATACCGAAAAACCTAAAAAAACAAATCCCGCTAGAATTACAGTCATTGCGCCTACGGGAAGATCCAAAAACCAACCTGACACAAGCCCCGATACAGAAAAAAGTACGGCGAATAAACAACTGGAAAGCATCATGCCGCCAAGGCTTCGCGAAAATACTCCGGCGCAGCCCGAAGGAAGCGTAAGCATCGCGATAACCATCACAATGCCGACAAATGTTTGCAATAAAACAATCGCAACGGCAGTTAAACCCAGAAGCAGAAGAAAAATTTTATCGACATTTACACCGCGAGCACGCGCGAATTCCGCGTCAAAAGAAGAAGCTTCTATCTGGGCGTAAAAACGCCATGCAAGAAATAAAACAATTACGTCAAGAACGGCCATAAAAATTAAATCCATATTCGAGATTAATAAAATATTTCCAAAAAGCCATGTTGATGGATCAGCATAACCCGGAGTTTTTGCCATAAAAAGTAAGCCCGTACTCATTCCAATTACCCAAATTGCGTTTATTACCGTGTCCTCGCGCTGTTTTGCTTTTAACGAAACAAAACCGATTATTAAAGCTGACAGCACGGCAAAAATTAACGCTCCTAAAATCGGCGGAAAACCCGGAATGATTGTCGCTGATAAGTACAGCGCCATACCAATACCGCCAAGCACAGCATGGGAAACCGCGCCTGCAAGGCTTCCAATGCGCCTAACTGTTACGACAGAGCCCAGTATTCCAAAAAGTACCGATGATAATAAACCCGCAAGCAGCGCATTACGCAAAAACGGAAATTTTACATTTGCTAAAGCTTCAAAAAATTCTAACAACATTCTATATTTTCCTCGTGCAGCACCCTTGCCTGTTTAAAATTTTCTCCGTGCATAACAGAAACATTTGCTTCTATGCCGTGCTGAACAATTTTGTGCCCGTCACCCAAACATAAAACCCTGTCTGTAAGAGAAGAAACAAATTCAGTATCATGTGTAATAATCAATATTGTTGTTGAACCTTTGTAGGCACCGAGTGTTTCGTAAAGCCGTTTTTCGCTTTCCGCGTCCATGTTTGCTGTTGGCTCATCCAGCACAAGAAGCTGCGGCTTTGCAGCTAACGCGCGGGCAACAAGTGTTCGGCGCTTTTGTCCGCCGGAGAGCGAACGGTAAAGCCTTTGGGCAATGTCAGCGACACCTGTTTTTTCCAGCGCTTCTGTAACCGCGTCATTTTTTCGCGAATTACTTTTTGGATAATTTTTAAAAGGCTGCAGCAAACCCATTCTTACAACATCGCGCACTGTAATTGGAAATAAATTGTCCGCAGGCATGTGCTGTGAAACATATGCCAAACTCGCATTTTGCTTAGACCTTGAGAACCCGAAAATTTCTATTAAACCCGCGGAAGGCGCTTCCAAACCAAAAAGTAATTTAATTACCGTGGTTTTTCCCGAACCATTGGGACCAACCATTGCTACAAACTCACCGCTGTGTATATGAAAAGACGCGCCTTCTAAAACCTTAGCATCATCGTATGAAAAGGAGACAGAATCAAATTTTATTGCAATATTTGCATTCATAAAATTATTTTATAATATTTTTTAATTCTTGTCCCATATGCATTATATTTTCCAGCCAATTCTGAGCAAGCGGATCAAGTTCTATAACCTTTGCGCCCACAGTGTCAGCGATTGTCTTTGCGGCATTTGCCGGGAATTGCTTTTGTACAAAAATCGCGGCAGGTTTTTCTTCTTTTATTTTTTCCATTAATTCATTTAACTGGCGCGCAGTAGGCTCCTTGCCTTCTATTTCTACAGCTTCCTGAATAATTCCAAAATCATCAAGAAAATATCCAAAACTGGGGTGATAAACAAAAACGCTTTTGCCCTCTAAAGGAGCCAACGTAACTCTTAATCTGCTGTAAACATTGCCAATTTTTTTAATTAGGTCGTCCATTCTTTTAAAATAATAATCACTGTTTTTATTATCAAGAATTACAAGCGAAGAAGCAATCTTCATTGACATTAATATCGCAGGTTCATATCCAAGCCATGTGTGCCTGTCAATTTCCAATGATGAATTTGTATCGTGCGCATGGTCAGGGTCAGATTCTGTCAGATATCTGAATTCAACGCCTTCTGTTCCGTCAATAATTAATAAATCAGGAAACAGTTTTTGAATTTTTGGGCGCAGACTTATTTCAAACTCGGTGCCGCTCAGCACCCATGCGCTTGCCTTGGAAAGGCTTTTTATTTGTTTTGGAGTTGGCTCGTAATTGTGCGGATTTTGTCCCGGCGGAACGAGGATTAACACATCCGCCTTGTCATCCGCAACCTGAGACACAAACCACGCCTGCGGCGGAATACTAACCGCAATTAAAATTTTGTCACTTTGCGCACTTCGCGAACAACCCACTAATAATAATATAATTAAACACAGAGTACATAGAGAATTCAACGTTATCTTTTTCATTTTTTCTTCCGTTTTTTTCCCAAGAAGGCGCGGGCGCAGGCGCCTATAAATCTTATAAACCAAGGTTCCATTTTTTTGTATGTAATTTTTAATTCTTCCGCTATTTTAATTCCCTGCGGGCACTTTCTTTCACATTTCCCGCAGTTAACGCAAAGACCGGGGCTGCCGCTTTTTACCGACATTAAACCTGTGCTTGTAGCGTATTGTTTTACACCCTCGATATAACCCATCGAATAAACAGTGTTATACGCGGAAAAAGAACCGGGAATATTTACACCAACAGGACAGGGCATACAGTAATTGCATCCTGTGCATCTGTTCTTACATGCGCGGTTAATCGCTTCCAGCACCGATTTATAAACAGCTTTTTTAGAATCGTCAATCGAGTTTACCTGTGACGCATCCGCAATGCGGATATTTTCTTCGAGCTGTTCCATGGAATTCATTCCGGATAAAACCGTCGTGACTTCCGCCTGATTCCAAAGCCAATTAAGCGCCCAGCCCGCAGGCGACAGTTCAGGATTCGCGTTCTTAAAAATTTTAACAGCATCTTTTGGGAGCCCTGTCGCGAGTTTTCCTCCGAGCAGCGGTTCCATTATAGAAACCGGCATTTTAGCGGAAGCGGCTTGCAGTCCTTTTACACCTGCCTGAAAATTTTCATCAAAATAGTTGTGCTGTATTAAAGTTGTTTCCCAGTTATAATCATCAATTATTTTTAAATATTCGCTTGCAGAACCATGAAAAGAAAAACCAATTTGTTTTATCTGCCCCGATGTTTTCTTTTTGGTTATCCAGCTTTCAATTCCCCATTCTTTAAGTCTCTTCCACTGATCCATGTCTGTCATCATGTGTAAAAGATAATAATCAACATAATCGGTTTTAAGTCTTTCCAAAGATTGATCAAAATATTTGTCAAAATCTATCGACTCGCTTTTATTTTTAAAAACAGCGAGCGGTAATTTTGTTTGAATGTAAATCTTACTGCGCAGATTATTTTTATGCAGAATATTTCCTAATGTTTCTTCGTTGCCGGGATAAATCCACGCAGTGTCAAAGTAATTTATGCCTTTATCAATAGCATATTTAACAAGAGTCTCCGCCTTGCTTGCGCTAGGAAAGCGCATACATCCAAAACCAAGAATAGATATTTTATTACCCGTCTTTTTATCTATACGGTACTGCAATTAAATTAATCCTTAATTAAGCGCGGCTTTATAGCCGCGCAGTATATCGGAAATGAACTTGTTTCATTAATCCTCAGATTCGTCCGCAGTAAATTCTTCCTGAGCGCTTTCCGCCGCCGCTTCTGCCAAAGCTTCCGCTTCTGCTTCCTGTTTGCGTCTTTCAAGAATTTCCTGCATATACTCATCCAAGTCCTGACTTTCTTCATCAAAAAGCTTGATGTTGCGGTAGCGCTTCATGCCGGTACCTGCCGGAATTGGGTGACCAATTATGATATTTTCTTTTAAGCCGCGAAGATAATCTGTAGAACCGGCGATTGCGGCATTTGTAAGTACGCGTGTTGTTTCCTGGAATGACGCCGCGGAAAGGAATGAATCAATGTTAAGCGATGCTTTTGTAATTCCCTGGAACATAGGCTGAGCGATCGCCGGCTGTCCGCCTTCTGCCATTACGCGGGCGTTTTCTTCGTGGAAGCGGTATTTATCTACAGAAGAACCGTAGATGAATTTCGTATCGCCTACGAAGCGGATCTCTACCTTGCGCATCATTTGTCTTATGATTACGCCGATATGTTTATCGTTAATCGTAACACCCTGCAAGCGGTAAACATTCTGGATTTCATCCATTAAATAACGCTGCAATTTTCCTTCACCCTGTATAAAGAGAACATCGTGCGGATTAATCGCGCCTTGGCAAAGCAATTCGCCGGACTCAACCTTGTCGCCGTCACGTACAAGCAGCCTTTTGTTCATCGGAATAAGGTGAGGGAATTCTCTGCCAAAATCATCTACAACTACAAGTTTGCGTTTGCTTTTTACAATGCCGCGGAAATAAACCGTGCCGGAAACTTGAGCCAGAACAGCGATACTCTTTGGCTTACGCGCTTCGAACAATTCGCTGACGCGCGGAAGACCTGCCGTAATGTCCATGGCTTTCGCGGATTCTTTTAAAGTTTTAGCTATTGTGCGTCCCGCTTTAATATGCTCGCCTTCATCAACTTGAAGATAAGCGCCGGATGGCAGGAAGTAAGAAGCTACTTCATTTTCTTTATCGTCAACAATAAAGATACGCGGCTGTTTGCTTTCATGCTGGAACTCTGTTATGCGCTTTTCGATATTACCAGTATCTTCGTCAATTTCTTCTTTAAGAGTAGAACCAAGGATAATATCTTCGTACTTAACTGTTCCGGTCGCTTCCGCGATAATCGGGTCGGAGAAAGGATCGAATGTTGCGATAGTTTTATCTGCTTCAACAACAGAGCCCTTATGAGCTTCAAAATCGGAACCGTTTCTTACTTCTATCTTCTGATCCTGTCCAATAAGATACAATGTTTCGTTATCTTTATTTTTTATAACAAGAGCATAGGCAATTTCCGGAGAGTGAATTTCTTCTGAGCCGCGTTTAATAATAATATCGCCGCGGTTTACTCTCTTTCCGTCTACAGCCAAAAGCTTATCGCCTTTTTCAAGTTTATACTCTTTCATAACCTTGTTTACAATAGCAAAGCCTCTTCTTGTAAAGAGCAAATGTCCGTTATCAAGATCGATATGTGTGCCAACAACGTCCCTTATATACACAGGATATTTTAGCGTTATGCGATTTTCTTCGCTGATCTTTGTAGCAACGCCTCCGATATGGAAGGTACGCATTGTAAGCTGAGTACCCGGCTGTCCGATTGACTGAGCGGCGATTGTGCCAACCGCTTCGCCAATATCAACAGTGCGGTTTGTGGCAAGATTGCGTCCATAGCATCTGCGGCAAACGCCGTATTTCGCCTCACAGGTAAGAACTGTTCTTATGCGCACAGTTTCAACCTGAGCCGCGTCTATTGCCGCCGCGATTTCTTCTGTAATTTCTTCGTTAACGTCGATAATAAGCTCGCCTGTTATCGGGTGTTTTACGCGTTCAAGAGTAAAGCGTCCTACAATGCGATCCTTTAATGGTTCTACAACTTCTTCACCTTGCTTAATAGCCGAATAGGAAATACCGTTAATAGTTCCGCAGTCATCTTCGTTTACAACCATGTCCTGCGCTATGTCTACGAGGCGGCGTGTGAGATAACCGGCTTCCGCTGTTTTAAGAGCGGTATCGGAAAGACCTTTGCGCGCGCCGTTAGTTGAAATAAAGAATTCGATAACCGAAAGACCTTCTTTAAAGTTTGACCTAATGGGCAGCTCGATAATATCGCCGGACGGCTTCGCCATAAGACCGCGCATACCGCCAAGCTGGCGAATCTGGTTGCGGCTTCCGCGCGCGCCTGAGTTCGCCATCATGTAAATTGAGTTAAAGCCATCCCTGTCGGATTCAAGGGTCTTCATTGTAATATTGGTAAGGTCTTCGTTTGTTTTATTCCAAACTTCGATAACCTTATTGTAACGTTCTTCGTTTGTAATATGACCCTGGCGCCACTGCTTCTGAATCGAATCAACATCCTTGTTCGCCTTATCGATCATTTCAGCTTTTTCTTTTGGAATTACAATGTCGTCTACGCCGATTGTCGCGCCGAATACTGTCGCATAACGGTAACCTGTTGACTTAATCGCGTCTAACATCTGAACAGTTGTCCATGAGCCTTTTTCTTTAAAGATATATTCAACAAGCGCGCGAAGCTCCTTGTCTTTTAGCTCGTAGTTGATAAACGGAAGATCTTCTGGCAGCTCTTCGTTAAACACAAGCCTTCCCGCCGATGTTACGATAGTGCCTTTTTCTTCCAGAGGAACAACATGTCCTGCCTTGTCCCAAATGGGATTCTTTGGCGGGCGCAGGCGAATTGCCGCTGTCCAATCCAGAGCCTTTCTTTCTACTGCCATTAAAACTTCTTCTACCGATGAATAATACGGAATCTTGTCTTTGGTTTCCGCTTTTTCAGAGCCGGGACGTTTCGCGTTTGGTTTTATTCTTGTAAGGAAGTTGATTCCTAAAACCATGTCCTGCGACGGGAACACAATTGTTTTTCCGTTGGCAGGATTTAAAAGGTTTCTCGCGGAAAGCATAAGCGTCCAACATTCCATTTGCGCGGCCTGCGTAAGAGGAACGTGAACCGCCATCTGGTCGCCGTCAAAGTCAGCGTTAAACGCGTGACAAACAAGCGGATGGAGCTTTATCGCCTTTCCTTCAACTAACACAGGCTCAAAGGCCTGTATACCAAGACGGTGCAAGGTCGGCGCGCGGTTAAGCAGCACCGGGTGTTCTTTTACAACTTCGTCTAGTATCGCGAATACTTCAGGCGTTTCCTGTTCAACAAGCATTTTCGCTTTTTTAATATTGAACACAACGTCTTTATCAACAAGTTTCTTCATTATAAATGGCTTGAATAATTCAAGCGCCATTTTTGTCGGGATACCACACTGCCACATTTTAAGATCCGGCCCTACAGTGATAACCGAGCGTCCTGAATAGTCAACGCGTTTACCAAGAAGGTTTTGGCGGAAGCGTCCCTGCTTGCCTTTGAGCATATCGCTGATCGATTTAAGCGGTCTGTTCGACTGGCCCTTAACAACCTTTTTCTTTTTTGAATTGTCGAATAACGCATCAACCGCTTCCTGCAGCATTCGCTTTTCGTTGCGGATAATAATATCAGGAGCATTAAGCGCCTGTAATCTTTTAAGACGGTTATTGCGGTTGATTACTCTGCGGTATAAATCGTTAAGATCGCTTGTCGCAAAACGTCCGCCGTCGAGCTGCACCATCGGGCGAAGTTCAGGCGGAATTACGGGAATAACATTGAGGATCATCCACTGCGGCTTGTTGTTTGAGCCGCGGAAATTTTCTACAATGTCGATTCTTTTAAGGAGACGTTTGTCGCTCTTCGCGCCTTTTTCGATCATCTTCGCGCGTAACTCGGCAGCCATCTGATCCAAGTCCAGGTTTTCTAAAAGTACACTGACAGCTTCCGCGCCCATGCCGGCAGTAAATCCGCCGCCGTAGCGTTCCTGAGCTTCATAAAATTCTTCTTCGGAAAGAAGCTGACCTTTTTTTAAGTTGGTATCGCCCGAATCAATAACAATATATTTTTCATAATAAAGAACAGAACGCAGCTGACTTGTAGAAAGTTCAAGTAAAAGACCCATTCTGCTGGGAACCGAGCGGTAATACCAGATATGCGACACAGGAGCCGCGAGTTCAATGTGCCCCATTCTTTCGCGGCGGACTTTAAAGTGTGTAACTTCAACACCGCACCTGTCGCAGATAACGCCCTTGTAACGAATCGATTTAAATTTTCCGCAGTAACATTCCCACTCTTTTGTTGTGCCGAATATACGTTCGCAGAAAAGCCCTTCCTTCTCCGGGCGGAGAGTTCTGTAATTAATTGTTTCCGGCTTTTTTACTTCGCCGTACGACCACGACCGGATTGTTTCCGGCGAAGCCAGTTTAATCATTATCGAATCAAAATCTTGTATGTCGCGCATTATTACTCCCCTCTTAGAAATTACTTCCGGACTTAGTTATCAATTCCTCATCCTTTTCGGTGAGCGGTATTTGTTTTCCTTTAACATC
>Ga0209755_10006157_pt1 | contig 13376 bp, 11 predicted proteins | sample TergutCo191P1_FD_187301 | JGI IMG/M metagenome (GOLD analysis project Ga0209755, IMG submission 187301) | Cornitermes sp. P1 segment gut microbial communities from Petit-Saut dam, French Guiana - Co191P1 (SPAdes) (version 2) | ecosystem: Host-associated > Arthropoda: Insects > Digestive system... | reverse complement strand
AGTACTTGACGGCGAAATGGATAGGACAGAAATACAAACAAAACTAAAATTAAATGACAGAGAAAATTTTAGATTGAACTATATTTTACCTGCATTAAAACAGAATTTAATAGAAATGACCGTGCCGAATAAGCCTAACAGCCGTTTGCAAAAATATCGTTTGACAGAAGAAGGTTTGAAAATTAAAGAGTTGTTATTGAAAGAAGCGAAGGAAAAAGCAATTGAGGAGAGCGTATGAAATCTTTAATTATTTTTGAAATGGCAAATAATCATTTTGGAGATTTTGAACACGGACGGCAGATTATCCGGGAGTTTAAAAAAGTTGCGGATAAACATAACGACATTTTTGATTTTGCCTTTAAGTTGCAATTGCGCGATCCGTCTATAATTCATCCGGATTTTACAAATCGCATGGATTTAAGCCAAATAAAAAGGTTTACGGAAACAAGATTAAGCGATGAACATTTCGCAGAATTGAAAAAAGAAATTGAAAACAATGGTTTTATTTCTATGTGCACTCCTTTTGATGAACCTTCTGTTGATAAAATGCTGCACTTGGATTTTCAAATTTTTAAAGTTGCAAGCTGCTCTTTTGGAGACTGGCCGCTTATGCAGCAATTTGAGAGTGTAGATAAACCAATAATTATATCCACTGCTTGCGCAAACGAAAATTTATTAGACAATGTAGTAGCTTTTTTTGAAAACAGAAAAAAACAATTTTCTCTTATGCACTGTGTTTCCAGTTATCCAACAGAAAATAAAGATTTGGCAATTAATCAAATTACATACCTTAAAAATAGATATAGCAATATTCCCATTGGATTTTCAACGCATGAACATCCAGATAGTTTTAATTCTATTTTTATGGCAGTAGCGGCCGGGGCTGTTATATTTGAAAAACATGTTGGCATTGCAAGTGAAAAATACAAATTGAACGCCTATTCCTGCACGCCGGAACATATAGATAAATGGTTATACGCAGCAAAAGAAGCATTTGAAATGAATGGTTCATGGGATGGTAGAATGAATTTTACGGAAGATTCAATCAAAGGAGTTTCCGCATTTATTCGTGGAGCATTTACTAAAAAATCAATAAAAAAAGGCGAGAAGTTTTTTGCCAAAGACCTGTTTTTAGCTATACCCAACATTGAAAATCAACTATTATCTTTTGATTTATCCAAATATGCCGTATTTACAGCTCAAACCGACATAGAAAAAAATGCGCCGATTTTGCAAAACAAAATTTTAATAAAAAACACCAATGAAGCCGTAAAAAAAATAAATTCGCATGTTCTGGAAATGTTGAAAAATGCGAATATCCATATTCCAAACGGAGCAGTTTCTTCCATATCGGCTCATTACGGGCTGGAAAAATTTGAAGAGTTCGGAGCGGTTATTATTGATATTTTAAACAGGGAATATTGCAAAAAATTGATAATTATGTTTCCCGGCCAAAAACATCCTTCGCATACGCACAAGCAAAAAGAAGAGACTTTCCATATATTGCAGGGAGATTTGCAGGTTATGCTGGATGGTGTACAGCACAATCTAAAAACCGGAGACTTGTTAACGGTTAGCAGGAATCAAAAACATTCTTTTAGTTCCCAATCCGGTGTTATTTTTGAAGAGATTTCTACCACGCACTATAAAAACGATTCCTTTTATGAAGATGAAACAATCATGCAGTTTGATGAACGAAAAATTGAATACAATTTATACCGAGGAATGTTTTTATGATAACCGTTGCTGATTATATTTTCAAGTTTCTAAAAAAACAAAAAGCAGAGCATGTATTTATGCTGTCTGGTGGCGGCGCAATGTATTTGTGCAATTCTTTGGGGCATAGCGGCCTCAGTTATACCTGTTGCCTGCATGAACAAGCGGCAAGCATAGCAGCTTTAGCTTATGCTCAATACAAAAACAATATAGGCGTAGCCTTGGTTACTTCCGGCCCCGGTGCTACTAATGCCATAACCGGAGTTGCTGCGGCATGGACTGAGTCCGTTCCAATGTTGATATTATCCGGGCAGGTAAAAACGCAAGATTCGGCAGAGAAATACGGAGTTAGAACTAAAGGCGTACAGGAATGCCCAATTATAGACATGGTAAAGCCTGTCACAAAATATGCTGTTAGAATAACAAAACCTGCCGAAATCGCTTACCATCTGGAAAAAGCCTTATATTTGGCAAAAAACGGAAGGCCAGGGCCTGTTTGGTTGGATATTCCGCTAGATATACAATCGGCTAAGATAGAAGAATTAAAACATTTTGATTTGCCAAAAAATACTTTTGTTGATTTAACAAAAATCGCAAAAAAAACAATGGACTTAATTAAAAAGTCCAAACGCCCTGTGATTTTAGCCGGTTACGGAATTAGAGTTGCAGATGCGGTAGAATCTTTTTCAAAATTGATAGACAAGTTAAATATTCCGGTTCTAACAACTTGGAAAGCTGCCGATATTATTCCGGACAATCATCCGCTTTTCTGCGGACGCCCCGGAGTTGCCGGGCAAAGAGCGGCTAATTTTGTTCAGCAAAATGCAGATTTAATTATTTGCATAGGAGCAAGACTTGATTTTCCGCAAACAGGTTTTAACCAAAGCCAATGGGCAAGGGAAGCTAAAAAAATCATTATAGATATTGACCAAGTCGAATTATCAAAGTTTAATTTCAAAGTAGATATGCCTATTTGCGCTTCTGCTTTAGATTTTATTTGCGCATTGAGCAAATTGCAGGCAATTGATATTCACAGAGAATGGTTAAAAAAGTGTAGTCATTGGAATAAAATTTATGCCCGTGTGTTGCCGGAGCATTATCAAAAGAAAAATTTTGCAAGTTTATATGTTCTTGCAGAAAGCATATCAAATGCTTTAACAAAAAACGATGTTTATGTTCCGGGAAGTTCCGGAATGGGCAGCGACGTGCCTTATCAAACAACGAGAATAAAAAAAGGAACTCGCCTGTTTAATTCGCCTGGGCTTGGCTCTATGGGTTTTGGAATTCCGTCTGCTATTGGAGCCAGCATTGCTTCCGGTAAAAAACGCGTGATTTGCGTTAATGGAGATGGCGGTTTTCAAATGAATGTTCAGGAACTGGAAACTATAAAAAGCCATAATTTGCCTGTGAAATTTTTTGTGATAAACAATAGCGGTTACGCTTCTATTAGAAATACTCAAAGAACATATTTTAAGGGATTTTATGTAGGCTCCGGCCCGGAAAGCGGCGTGAGCTTACCGGATATAAAAAAGCAGGCTTTGTCTTACGGATTTGACTATTTTGCAATTAAAAACAATAGTGATATAAGAAAAGTTATCGGGAAAATTTTTGAAAATAACAGTCCGGTAATATGTGAAGTTTTTGTTGATCCAGGCGACACTTTAAGTTTCAGAGCATCTTCTTTTATAAAGCCAGATGGAACAGCGGTTTCTCGCCCAGTGGAAGATTTAGCTCCATTTTTGCCAAGAAAGGAATTTTACGGCAATATGCAGATTAAGCCGTTGAACGAAACCGGCATAAATTTATGCAATATATTATTTGATTTGGACGGAACGCTCATAGACAGCAGCCCGGGAATTATAAGTTCAATGCTGCATGCACTGAAAAATATTGATAAAAACGATATTAAAAATGCAATCGGATTACCATTGTTGCCAATGATCAAAAAGCTTTTGCCGGGAGCAAACGAAGAAAACATAAATGAAATAGCAAAACTTTATCGAAGCCATTATTCTAAAATAGGTTTATATAACAGCACATTATACGAAGGTATTCCGGAATTATTGGAGTTACTTTCAAAAGAATATGATTTGTATATTGTAACGTCAAAACCCCTTCAATTTGCCGAAAATGTGGCGAAAAAATTGAATATTCGCAAATATTTTAAATCAATAAAAGGACCGGATTTAAGTTTAGCTCCAAAAAACAAAGCAGAGCTTATTTCCGAATTAGGTTTAGCTCCTGAAAATTGTATTATGGTTGGCGACAGAGCTGATGATGTTTTAGCTGCCGAAGAGAATAATATAAAAACGGTGGGTGTAAGCTATGGATATGGTTCGAAAAAAGAGTTGGAAAAGGCTGTTTTGGTTGCGAGTTCTGTTCGGGATTTAATAAGAATTCTATTTTAAAGCATAATGGGAGTGTTTAGTATGGAAACTTTAACAGCGGAAGAGCAATTGAGAAGGAATTCTTTAAAAGCTCAAAAACCGTATGTATATGAAAAAATACAGAAATTTGATGAAAAAATACGGCGAGGAGAAAGCATTGCCATAATTCAAATGCAGTATAATTATGCTTGCAATTTTAATTGCATTCATTGCGCAATAAAAAAAGTGCAAAATAATAAGACCGAAAAGAAACAAAGCTTAACCCCAAAGGATGTAGCAATGCTATCTCAGCAAGCAGATACACTTGGACTTGCGAGATTTGTTATAACTGGAGGCGAACCCTTGGTGTTTAAAGATTTTGATGAAATTGTAGCAGCCATTGATCCGAATAAGTTTTACATAAGCTGTGACACAAACGGATGGTTTTTAGACAAGGCAAAAGCCAAGCATCTTAAAGAGATAGGCGTTGATCGCATACAATTAAGCATTGACAGTCTGAACGCTCAAGAACATGATGAATTCAGATGCAGGCAAGGATCACATGAAAAAGCAATGCAAGCTGTTGATGAAGCGTTAAACGCCGGATTGCAAATATTTATACAAACGGTTGTAACAAAACAGCGTTTATACACAGATGAATTTATTGAATTTATTAAATATTTTAATGATAAAGGCGTTGGCGTATTCACAACATACGCCAAACCAGTAGGTTCATGGGAAAGAAATTATGACAATTTGGTTTCTCGTGAAGACATGAGGTATATGTCTGATGTTCTTGAGAAAAAATATAATGTATTTACGCATTTAACTTCTGCTTATGGACTTAACATGGGCTGCATTGCTGTTAAAGGCATGTTCTCCGTAACGCAATTCGGCGATGTTTTGCCATGCCCATACATTCATACATCTCTTGGCAACATACTTAATGAGCCCTTGAAAGATATTATAGACAGGGGGCTTGGAATTAAATATTTTGGAGAGCACATTGATACTTGCTTGATAGCAGAGGACATGCATTTTATTAAGAATTATGTGGAAAAAAATATCTATGACAAACCTTTGCCCGTGCCACATCAAGAAGTTTTTACAGATGCAGATAAAACTGTAACTCCATTTTATCATTCACTATAAGGGGCACGATGAACATATTAGATGCAGTAAATTTTCTTGATATGCATACAGCTAACAAAACAGAAGGCTTGCCGGATGAGATATTTTATTTTATCAGTAGAACTACTCCAATGGTGAATGTAGATTTGTTAATTAAAGATGAAAACGGAAGAACCATGCTTTCATGGAGAGATGATAAATATGCCGGAGGAGGATGGCACATACCTGGTGGTATAATAAGGTATAAGGAAACTTTACATTCCAGATTATTAAAAGTAGCACAAAAAGAAGTAGGTAGAGATGTTAGTTTTGAAGAAAAACCTATTGCGATAAATGAAATAATTTTGCCAGAGTTGGAAAATAGAGCGCATTTTATTTCATTTTTGTATAAGTGTTACTTGCCTTCTTCTTTTGAAATAGATAATAAGGGAAAAACTGAACATGAAGCGGGGTTTCTTAAATGGCATGATAAATGCCCGGATGATTTAATTGCGGTGCATAATATTTACAGGGAGTATATTTAGATTATGCTTAAAAGATTAAATTATCTAGTAGTTATGCCTAGAATTATTAACAAAATCGGAGACGGTTATTCATTTCCGCTTGGATTGCCATATATATCTGCTACCCTTAAAAAAGCCGGTTTTCAAATTTACACATATAATCTAAACCATTATGAAGGAAAGATAGAATACTTGCTAAATGAACAAATTTCGGTCAAACAAATAGATGTGATTCTTACTGGAGGACTATCTTTTCAATACTATCCACTGAAACAATTAGTTGACACAATAAAAAAAATCAATTCTAAAATAACTATAATAGTAGGTGGAGGAGTAATAACCGGTGACCCAAAAGCTGCTATGCAGGCTTTGGAATATGTTGATGTTGGTTGCATTGGAGAGGGAGAAGTAACTGCAGTAAATATTTGTAAAGCTTTAGAAGAAAACCAACCCCTAGAAAAAGTAAACGGTTTGATTCTAAAAAAAGAGAATAATACTTTCTTGATAACACCACCGCAAAACGAAATTGTAAATATAGATGAAATTGCATGGCCGGACTATGATGGATTTGACTTGGAATATAGTTTTGGCAGTACTCCGGGTGTAAGCGGTTTAAATTCTACTCGAACACTTTTTATGCTTGGGAGTCGTTCATGTCCATATCAATGCTCTTTTTGTTTTCATACTGTAGGGGAAAAATACAGACAGAGAAGTTTAGATAGTTTTTTTGAAGAATTGGAATATAATATTAATCGATACAAAATCGATTATCTTTGCGTTGCGGATGAGTTATTTTCGTATAATAACAAAAGAGTAGTGGAATTCTGCGAAAAAATAAAGAAATTTAATATTAAATGGTGGGCGCAATTTCGAGTAGATAGCTTTGATGGAGAGGTCCTATCAAAAATAAAAAAATCTGGTTGCAAAACCATGTCATTCGGATTGGAAAGCGCAAATAATACCGTATTAAAAAGCATGGGTAAACGTATTACCGTGGAACAGATAGACAAAACTCTTAAGCAAGCTTATGAAGCTGGTATTTCTTTTGAAGGAGCTTTTATCTTTGGAGACGAAGCTGAAACATATCAAACGGCAAATGAAACTTTAGATTATTTTTTAAAGTACCCGGAATACAAAATCAACTTAAATACTATTACGGTATTTCCCGGATGCAAATTGTATAAAAACGCTGTAAAAAAAGAATTTATCAGAGACCAAGTTAAATATCTTCAAAATGGTTGTCCTCAAATAAATCTCACAAAGATGACAAACCAAGAATTTGCAGATATTATTAAGAAGATTATGGAATATCCGTTTAGTAAAACAAAAACGATGAAATCTGTAAAATTATTGAATATTTATGAAAAAGATGCACGTATAGATATAGAAGGAAAATGTGATGTATGTGATAAAACATCAGAATACTCAAAAATTAAACTTTTCATGACTAATTTTCTGGGTTGTTCACATTGCGGGCAAAGATACAATGTACTTATACCACAGGAGATACTGAATAATATCGCACATCAGATAGAATGCTTGATAGAAAAATATAATAATATAGCCATTTGGGGCATTAATTATCATACTTTTTCTTTATTCAATTCTATACAACAGTTAAATACCAATACTGTTTACCCGATAGATGTATCTGAAATTAAGCAGGAATTAACTTTAAATATGCGTAAAGTCAACTCCCCTGCTATTATAAATGAAAAAGAAATTAAGGCTGTGATAATTGCAATTCCGGCCTATTATAATCAAATTGAGCTGCAAATACAATATCAATATCCTCAAATAGAAATTATTATTGATATATGTGATTTAATAAAAGGAGTGAGACAATGAATTGTAAAATATGCAATCAATCTGTAAATCATAATTTGCTAGTATATAAAAATATGCCTAGTGTTGCTCAAAATTTACCAGAAAAAGATAATCTTCAAAACGATAAAGGAGTGGACTTGCATGTTTGCCAATGTCAATATTGCGGAACGATACAACTAAATAATGAGCCAGTTTCTTATTATAGAGAGGTCATAAGAGCAACAGGAATATCGAATGAAATGAGAGCGTTTAGAAGCGAGCAATTTTCAGAGTTTATAAATAAGTTTAATTTGCATGGCAAGAAAATCATAGAGATAGGATGCGGAAGCGGAGAAAATTTACCTATTATGGAAAATTGCGGAGCTGATTCTTACGGTTTGGAATATTCTAAAAAGTCAACAGTTCCAAAAGTATTTCATGGATTTATTGATTCAAGCAACTATAAAATTTGCGACATTACTTTTGATGGTTTTTATACTCTTAATTTTTTAGAGCACTTGCCTAATCCTTTGGAAACTTTGAGGGGCATATATAATAATTTAAACGATTATGCGTATGGAATTGTTGAAGTTCCCAATATGGATATGTTTTTAAAAAACGGCGTATTTTATGATTTTATGCTTGATCATTTATTTTACTTTACAAAAGGTTCTTTATCAACTTTATTGCAGTTAAGCGGTTTTGAAGTGCTAAGTTGCAAAGATATTTGGCATGATTATATAATTTCCGCAACAGTAAAAAAAAGAAAAACCACAGATTTGTCGCATTTTGAGGAACAACGAGAGACTCTAATTACTCAAATTGACAAGCATATAGTCGGTTCGGGAAAAATAGCCGTATGGGGTGCAGGGCATCAAGCTTTATTTATTATGGCTATGCTAAAAAACGCAACGCATATTAAATATGTTATAGACTCGGCTGAATTTAAACAGGGCAAATACACTCCGGTTTCTCATATACCAATTGTTTCTCCTGACAATATTAAAATAAACCATGTAGAAGAAATTATTGTAATGGCAGGCAGTTATTCGGAAGAAGTAGTTAATCTTATTAGAAAACAATTCGGCAAAGATATACGACTTTCTATTTTAAGAGAGCATGGATTGGAGTGCAATTTATGAAATCCATTATTTTAACAGGAGCTACCGGACCAGTAGGAGTTGCTTTAATCAAAGAATGCATCAAAAATGACATTCGGATAATTGCGCTTATCAGACATAACTCTACAAAAATTAAGCGTATCCCAAAATCTGACTTAGTAACTATTTTAGAATGTGATAATAATACGCTCAAAGATTTCCAGCCTGCTGATTACGGAGTAGATTTTTCTCCGAATGTATTTTTTCATTTAGCATGGGGACATACAGACAAACAGTTTGGATTGAATTCCACTGAAGAACAGGTAAAAAATATTCAGCATGCACTGGATGCAGTACACTTGGCAAAAAGAATGGGTTGCCAAAAATTTATAGGCGCAGGTTCTCAAGCGGAATATGGATATGCAACAGGGCCACAGAACGGCAACACACCAGTGAATCCAGAAATAGCATACGGAGTAGCAAAATATGCTGCAGGAAGATTAACTAAGATTGAATGCGAAAAATTAAATCTTGAATATGTATGGGTACGTATTTTGAGTGTATTTGGCTTTAATAACAATGACGATACGTTAATCCACAATTTCATTTCCAACTGCAAAAATAACATTCCTATGGCATTAGGTCCATGTACCCACATTTGGGATTATCTGTATGAAGATGACGTGGGGAGAGCTTTATTTGCCATTGGAGAAAAAGGATTAAACGGAAAAGTGTATTGCCTTGGCAGTGGAATAGGCAAGCCATTAAAAGAATACTTGGAAATAATAAAAAATATTGTGAACCCGACATATACTCCACAGTATGAAAAAATTCCGTATGCTGAAAAATCCATAAAATATCTATGCGCTGATATTTCTGAATTGACAAATGATACTGGTTGGAAGCCGGAAATTTCCTTTGAAGAAGGGGTAAAGAAAATATTGATTTAAAAATTAATCCTCTCTTCTTCCACAACAAGTGGCCTGTTCATAACCCTGGTGTTTATCGCCATAATGTATTCCCCAATAAATCCTAAAAAGAATAATTGAATTGAACCCAAAAAGAAAATCCCAATAACAAGCGGAGCTATGCCAACGCTAAAATCCTGCCAAAATAAAAATTTATATATCAAATATACAATGGCAACGAAAAAAGAAAATACAGCAAAAACAAACCCTGTTATGGAAGCTAGCCTAAGCCCCGCCTTTGTATAGCTGGTAAAACCAAGCATAGCCTCATCGTAATATCTGAATAAATTGTATGAACTCTTCCCTGCTCTCCTTTTGGGTTGCTCAAACTTAATATCTTTTCTTTCATAGCCAAGTTCAGAGATAATGCCTCTAAAATAAGGCATTGGGTCTTTAAGATTTCGCAACACATCCATAAAAGATTTATCATATAATCCAAAGCCTGTAAAATGCTCAATTTGCTCAACATCGCTCATTTTACGAATAAGTTTATAATATATGGAACGAATTACATACATAATAAAACTTTCTCTGCTTTTTATTTTAATTGCAGAAACTATCTTGTAACCTTTCTCCCATTCTTCCACAAACTTAGGAATTAAATTAGTCGGAGTTTGAAAATCAGCGCACATGCAAATTATGCAATCACCGGAAGTTTGCAGCATCCCATGATACCCTGATTTATTAGGACCAAAATTGCGAGCATTAAAAATCGCTTTAACTTTAAAATTTTCGGAACAAAGTTTCCTTAAACAATCCCTAGTGCTGTCTGTGGAGCAGTTATCTATAAACAAAATTTCATAATCATAATTCGGCAGTTCATTTTTGAATGTATCAACTATTTCTGCAACCAAAGGCTCAACATTGGCTTCTTCATTATAACATGGAATAAAAATACTGACTTTTTTCATAAACTCACCTCTAACTGTATTATACTACACTCAAACTCGCCAGCCTCTCGCTTTAACTCTTTCATGCTATACCTGTAGGTTCTACGTTCATTTCCTTTCAATTTACAAATTTCCGAAATGACAAAGAAGCTGTCTGGCAAAATGTAGTCATCGCAGCCTATGCCAAATCAAAAATTCATGATTTAGCCACAAAAAAATTATTCATCCAAAGCTGAAAATACTTGTGTTCCATCTTTCCAAACCCAGCTTCTGCAAAAATTTCCGCCAAATCTTTCTTATTAAAATACTGCTTATGATCCCTAATCTCCACCTCATTCACTATCCCCAATTTATAACTCAAAAATTCCAAAACTGGCTTCGCTGCCCTGCTTGGCACTGTGCCAACCAAAACGCCTTCCTTTTTTAGCACTCTGCGAATTTCTTTCAAAATGTCAAGAGGCTTCTCCAAATGCTCCAAAACTGCCATCAAGCTCACTACATCAAAAGAATTATCCTCAAAAGGCAGCTTATCATTCAAAGTCACTGTTATTGTTTTCAATTTTTTCGAATCCAAATCCGGAGCCTTAAAATCAACGCCTACCCCACTCGCTATATACGGCTCAACGGATTTCAAAAACTTCGCCTCCCAACCACAGCCAACATCCAAAAGCCTGCACTCAGGAAAACGCCTAAGCTCAGGCAACACCCTTGCAATGCGCATCTTGCGCAATATCGGTTCTAAGAATGGCTCTTTCATGATAATGGCAACATAGAAAACATACTAAAATCTCACCTAAACACCCAAAACCTATTCAATATAAAATTCAACGGAACCGTCACGCAAAGGCCGAAAAACGGTGCAATATACTCATCCACTCCAAAAATATCCACAAAAACATACAGCAAAGAAGTACCTATAAGCAAACCGGAAAATGCGTAAGATGCAACCATGCGAAACGCAGAACCCACGGCACTCCTATTTTCTCTGTTCTCATGAAAAACATGCTTGTTGTTCCAGTAAAAAGCATTCACCATGCTAACCGCAAACGCAATAACACCACACAAAAGATAATGCACTCCCAAAGTCACAAAAATAGCATAAGTCGCATAAGAAATAGCCGTGTTCGCAACACCGACTATCCCGAATTTCCAAAACTTATCCAATAACTGCTTCAGCATAATCTTAATTTACTAAATTTTTATCCATGACTAAAAATTTTCCACAGCGTTTCTTTCTCCCAGAAGAAGAACAACCCAAATCCTGGCTAAATATAAGGGCATTTATGAAGAATAAACCCGCCCCAATGCTGCACCCCGGAACAAAACAACCCGTAACCGCCGCAGACCTTGACCCCGTCTTTTGCAAAGAGTGTATAGAGCAGGAATTAGACGAAACCACCGAATACATCCCCATTCCAGACGGCATTTTAGAATTTTACAGGGCCTACCGCCCAGCTCCCCTGATAAGAGCATACTTCTTGGAAAAAGCTCTTGGCACCCCCGCAGAAATCTATTATAAACACGAAGGCACCAATACAAGCGGCTCACACAAGCTAAATTCGGCGGCTGCGCAGGCATTTTATGCAAAGCAAGACGGCTTGGAAAGTTTAACCACAGAAACCGGAGCCGGCCAATGGGGAAGCGCATTATCTATGGCTTGCGCATTTTACGGACTGGATTTAACGGTTTACATGGTAAAAGTCTCTTCCGAGCAAAAACCATACCGCAAAGCCCTTATAGAGACCTACGGCGCAACGCTGATTCCCTCGCCTTCTTCCACCACCAATTGCGGCAAGAAAATCCTGGAAAAAGACCCAAATACCGGCGGATCGCTGGGCTGCGCCATAAGCGAAGCCATTGAAAAAGCACTTAACACACCAAAATGCCGCTATGTTTTGGGCAGCGTTTTGAACCACGTCCTTTTGCACCAGAGCATAATAGGCTTGGAATGCAAGACTGCTTTTGACAAATACGGCATTAAACCCGATATCATAATAGGCTGCGCAGGCGGAGGCTCCAACCTCGGCGGCTTAATAGCACCGTTTGTTGCAGAAAAGCTGCAAGGCAAAAGTGATGTAAAAATCATTGCAGTTGAACCTGCAAGCTGCCCATCGTTCACAAAAGGAAAATTTGACTACGACTTCGGCGACACAGCGCAGACCACGCCGCTCATAAAAATGTACACGCTTGGCAGCGACTTTATACCATCTGCAAGCCACGCAGGAGGGCTCCGCTATCACGGCATGAACTCCACAATTTCCCAGCTTTACCACGATAAAGTAATAGATGCCTGCTCTGCAAAGCAAACAGAAGTTTTTGAAGCTGCAGTAAAATTCGCAAAAATAGAAGGAATTTTGCCAGCCCCCGAATCTTCCCACGCAATCAAGATAGCCATAGACGAAGCCATGGAATGCAAGCGCACAGGTGAAAAAAAGACCATCCTCTTTGGCCTAACAGGCACAGGCTACTTCGACATGAGCGCATACATGCAGTATAACGATAAAACGATGAGGGATTAAAACATCTGAACCATGATTCACTTGATTAAAGGATTAACATGACTGTTAAGTACAGTACTGTGAAAATCAAGAAAATCCTTTAATCATGAAAATCGGGGTTCAGACAGTTATTCTCCACACCGCCACAAAGAACACATAAATCGCCAGCACAATAACCACATCGAACATTCCCAATGGCTCTCCCCATTTTAGCCATTTTTTTGGCGGCGCAAAACCGGCTATTGCTCCCATTATTAGCCCTAAGAAATGCCCCCAAATATCAACCTTGCCGCTTTCATCGCCCACGCCCAAGAATACCGCTAACAAAAACACCGCAAACCACGGGACCATGCGCCTGTATAAATTCTCCCTTTTAAGCACACGCACTTCAAGCGTAG
>Ga0209755_10006156_pt1 | contig 13381 bp, 10 predicted proteins | sample TergutCo191P1_FD_187301 | JGI IMG/M metagenome (GOLD analysis project Ga0209755, IMG submission 187301) | Cornitermes sp. P1 segment gut microbial communities from Petit-Saut dam, French Guiana - Co191P1 (SPAdes) (version 2) | ecosystem: Host-associated > Arthropoda: Insects > Digestive system... | reverse complement strand
TTCTGGACAATATCGAGACAAGATTTCAAAGCTAACCAAATTAGTTCTTTTAATTCCTTAATCCATGGTGTTAGTCAAAGAATCAAAGCGAAAGTCGTGGTAAATAGGAGAATTCCCAACGATCTTACCAGAAATCTAATACCGGTATTCCTACAAGTAAAATGTAACTTACCGAAACATCACATCTCATTTTGTTTATTAGTTTGTAGTTGATTTAACGATGCTTTCAGCAACTCAGACTGTAAGGTGTCGCAAGAGTAAATTGTATTAAATAAAGAAATGGAAATGATGTATGGGGAAGCAGTCATGATCCAATTTAAGACACTGGTCGGGGATATTCTTGGAGGCAAGGAGACAGGCAAAACGTCCCGACAGATCTTATGTTTAATGGACCGTGCATCATTGCGCCCTTATGGCAAGCTTCAGCCTGCAACACGGACACCACTCAAACCCAGCTGCACCAAATCGCCGACACACAACGAACCGAGAACAAAACGACCGATGTGGTAATTCAACAGTACAGTCGCAAGCTGCTGATGATGGATATAGTAATGTCCGAAACATGTTGAGTACATAAGAAGTGAAATAAAATAGCAAGTGACATCAAGTTGGTCTTTTATTCCTCAACTGTCTCGGCAGATATTCCAAAGATGTTCCTTCAGAACACAAGTCAGAGGCGTTAATGCTGAAACTCACTTTCTCAGCATCACTGCCCGCAGACCGCTAACTACTGAAACAGCGTCGTTAAATTTATTACTTTTCCAGTCATTACCCTTATCTTCTGGGCGTTCTCATTCGACATTACAATAGCTATTACAGCTAGTCAGAAATTCGTTGATTAAAACAACGAATGACACAAATGGCTATGATTCACCATTCTGAACACAGGTTAGAGGTCAGGTCTCTAAGAGACAAACAATAGCAGGTCCTAGATGCATTTTTCTGGCTTTTAAGGTCTAATTTAACACATCGGTGACGGGTAGGGACGCGAATACTAGGAAGCCAGTATAGCTATGGGAGACGCATGTGTTCAGTACCACGCAGATCCGTTTTGTACGCGTTCTCGGAACATAAAGACTTCATTTATATGATCGTGCGGTACGAGCTACAACACACAAAGAAACAGGCCGCGTGTGATATATATGGAAACCCAAGATAAATAAAATAAAGGAAGAGATGAACACCGGAGAAAATAAGATGAAGAGAAAAATGAAGTTGGGTAGAGAAACTTCCTTTTAACCGTAGGATATAAAGGAAAGAAGCTGTGAACGGAATTCAGAGTCCAACAAATAACGTCCGAAAGGTGGCAGACGTCATCACGAACGACGAAAGACATAATACAGTGAATAATGGGGCTTTGTGAAGATTGCAGACGGAATGTTTTGACTGGATACAGTAGAAATAGTTTAAAACTACAGAAGAACATTTTAGTTGATACTTATCTGTCTTCACGTATTATACCTACTTCACTTCCACTTATTTCCTCTGACACTAACTAAAATATGGTGGTAGAAGAGCCTTAAGGATGACCAATGCAAACATAAAATCTCGAAAACTACCGCTACACTAACCTACTCAATGGCAAAACTTTTATAAATGCATAAAATGCAATAGGGATATTTCACTTTGCTATAAATATAGGACTAAATTAAATTTCAGTTTAGCTTGACAGATAGACCACGTATTCAAAAACTTTCAGTCAAGCACAACCATGTGTTAGAACAAACAGGCAGGGGGCACGTGGAAGGGGATGGGACGAAAGAACACTGGAAGTATTCAGTGTCTCTCGTATTCCAAATTAATGTTGGACTGTAGTAATGAATAATACAAGAGTACTTGTTAGACGAATTCTGACGTGCACGAGTAGTTTCCATAAATGCCTGCGAAGACATTCAGCCAACAAACGGCCTTCTGTTTTATGTGTCCTAGAATATTAAGATGTAGTGTTTCGCATGTTGACGAAACAACTCTACTACAGATTGATTCAAACGCCGTAGAGACGTACAGTTTCGCTGTCGTCTTAATAGCCAACATTCATCGTCTAATTTTGTCTACAGATACACTATTTCATGCCCAGGCAATAAAGCACACACCAACAGTAGCAGTACCTCTCCGTCATCCACAGCTGTATCATAAATGTACAGATCGACTGATAAAAAAATTCATTTTAGGAGGATTCCAAGCATTAACGAGTTTCTTTCTTCCTTCCTCAGTTCGATATATTTCTACATATTACCTAATGATTACACTCAATGACACATACACATTCGGCAGGACCCAGCTGGAAGGGATCGACTCGTCGCAGAGACGTCTACCTGACAAAAGACAACACTGTTAGACGTCCATGGCCCCGGCGGGATTCAAATCCGTGATCCCTGCAAACCAGCGGCCGCAGACCCACGCCGGCTGTGTCCTGCGTGACAGCGACTAGCGCGCACGCGCTACCCTACGCGTGTGGGCGATTTGGCGTTTGTGTGTCGGGCGTGGCAGCGACTGGCTCTACGGCGCCACTGATAGACAGCAATCTGTTTCTGCTGGGGGTAAATGCCTTAAAATTTAAGTGGTGTGGAGAAGCAAAGCAAACATGGATTATTTAAAAGGCTGTATCAATTAGGGGAATTTCATCGCTCTGTAATGAGCTAAAGAAACATTCCACTAAATTTGAGTATTGCAGAATGTTGCCCTCAACATTTGATTGTACAAAGACGACAACACATTTCACACAGCTCCACAAATTTTAAGAAAACAGTATCCGTGGAAAAAAGACTGTGACACTGAGGTACGGCCAGCGAGCTTCACATTTAACGCACTTTTTTCAGTTCCGTGATGAAGCCAGTTTGGTTCCTTGAAGACTGCTATATTCGTAATCACCCTAACAAATACACAGGTAGACAAAAATAATACAAGTGGCAAGATTAAAGCAAATACAGTGTCATGGTTACATTATTTACAGTAACTGCAATATGAGTGAATGAATACGTAATGTCTATTATCCCTACTACAACAAACTCGTACAAGCTGGTGCAGTAAATCTGTCGGTGGCATCACACTACTGTGTGGTTGGTTACATCAATGCCAAATAGTACATTACACGATTATGTAGGCCTAACGTCATCGAAGCTGTTGGAGCTTAGGGGCTGAATATGAAGCCCAAGCACGAAGCAAATTATTCTGCAGTGCACTAATTTCATCTACTACCATGTTCTGGAACTGTGATCTCAAAAATAACTTTTGTGTGTGTGTGTGGGATGCAGTTGTTTCACTTATGGAATTTGAGACCGGAAGAAATTTAGATCCCCATCATTGTCACCCCCTTGCTTAACGAACCGCTACAGTTTCCCGTTCACTAAACAAAATATTTCTACCTAGTAATTTAATGTCCACTACCCTCGTTTTCTCTTTGGAGCCCTTGGAGAAGCAGTCGGAGCAGTATGTCGTATTTCAGAAGTGGCATCCCTTGCTTACGCTAATTGAACCTCACTTTCCAGGCTTTCCCCCATGTTTCTAATTTCGTCTTGTGATTTTGACTGTTGTGCGTCGCAGATCGATGTCAACAAAGTCGCTGTGCTGACAGTCTGCATTTCGATGATCCCACAGTGATGATCTCTTAGAAACCTTCGAAATTACAGCCTCTGTCATCGACGACGTGAAATTAAGACGCGCAATATCTGCTGCTTCTCAGCTGTCTGCCCTCGCCTGTTCAACGTTGCACGTAAAAGGCTTGTCCGCTATTTGTAAAGAAAGTCTCGGTTACTGCAGTCTGTTTTCCCAAAGATCTTACCGGGACTGCTTATCGGTCCGCCACAAGAGCGACCAGGCAGTAGCGGTCAAACAAGCTTGGCCGCTGCTACAACGGACGCTCGCTCGCTACACGCTGCCACGCAGTACAGCCCTATTACGGCGCACGTGTTTGTCCGCTAAAGTGAGTGGGCGGGAAACGCGCGTGCACGGTAGTCTCCGGCACGCAGGACAGACTTAGCGGCAAGCGGGATCGGCTAATAAGCCCCTCACCTCGACACAGATCTCCACAGGCCGCCCACATAGATTAATGATATCAGAACGGACAATTTTTTACTACAGACTGCAATGTTCATGTGCCCAACAACCACGGCATGGAGATACACATTGGGAGCGCAGATAAAAAACGCTGGAGGTCTAAAACAAGTGCTGAAAACATGGATGTGTGTGTCTGTTATTCGTGGCGAAGGGAAACCAGATATTCGCTAGATAAAACACAAGGCCCAGAGAATTTCAGGGTGTGCTTGATACCGAACATTCATAATGTTTACTTTCCTACAGAATGGGTTTTTGTTATTTTTCGGGATTATTATTATTATTATTATTATTATTATTATTATTATTATTATTATTGCTTTCTTAGTAAAGAACATAATGCGTCGTTACACGCTTTTTGTTCGTCAAATTTGCGAGATACAAACCTCAAAGTTTTGTACTGTCGCTACTGCTATTAACTACGAGCTTACGCTCAATAAAGCTTGCAGTACCAAATTTCACACTTCTAGCTAAAATGACGCCGAGCCCGGTGGCCGCGCGATATATGGCGTGGGTGTGCAGCCGCTCGCTTGCTAGGATTGCTGCTTCGAATCCCCCCGTTGGCACGGATATGTCTCTTGTGAGTGTTTTGTGTGGCAAGGAGAGGTCCCCGTGGCGGCCCGATCACCCGTCCAGAGAAGTCGACCGAGTGTAATGTATGAGTGTTAACTCGAAACCTCGACAAGGAGGAGGTCTAGACCCACCAGGGCTGTCACATCATAAGACAGGCTACAATGGTTCTTTCGCTATCGCATCAAACCGAAAGCTACATAAAGTTCCATTGCACAAAACATTACCTTAAGAAAAGCTGCATAATTGTCTAATAAATCTAACCACACACCATTTTAAAATCTTACAGAGTGCAGGTAATTTCGCCCCTGTCCGTCAATTTCGTCCATCCCCTCTGTACGACTAGGGAATCGTCTGCAATGGCTTAACATCCAAAGTGGATTTCGTGAAATTACGTCACATTGCTCAGGGGCTGAAACGGGGTCTACGTCTGTGGCTTCTTACAATCGTGTTCATTTTGTGACACCAAGGAAATAAAGCAGGCTAAAGCATGCCGATTTCCTTGTCGAGAATCACCAACCTCCTCCAGCTTTCGGCTAACAGAGACTTCCTGTTTAAACCACAGCCGTGATACCACGTACTGTACAGCATACAAAATCGACGATAAGTATGTATGACTTTTGAAGGATAATTGTCGTCGCATCATCCTAACAGTGGTTTATAGATACTGAGGAAGAGCAAGTAAATCTCAGACGTATTAGCCTAACCAGTACTGGAAACGGTCGCCTTACCGGTAAAGTCGTACGTTCTCGATGCTTCATTCTTCTCGGTTCAAGGGCTGAAATCAAGAACTTTTCTAACCCATATATAGTCTAAGTCTGAAATAATTAGTATAATTTCAAACAAGGCAGCGACGATACACAAAAAGCTTTGATTCTAAGCACGTAGAACACAAAAACCAGCAAAGACCAGATTGCAGATTATCACAGCTTCTCGGGTTTTGGTACTTTAGTACAAACCGTAAGGCCATAAATATATACAAATATAAATATATAACGGACTTAAATATTTAATATTATTGTTCTACCAGGTTCTAAACAAAATAAGAGATACGTACTGTATATGTTACAACTAAACAAAGGTGGGAAGATTGTGCGGTAAAAATAAGGTGCGGGTGGTGCCTTTATTGCCGTCTTACGGCGATGAGTGCCAATAAAACAGTTTCCTACACCGTGACACGGGGACAATAACAATACAGAGGAACTTCAAACTTCTACACGAAGATGGAGGCAGCAGGTACCCCCGAAACACTGATTCCAATGTACCATATAGACAGACACCGCACCCAATAAGACTGTAATCTTGACTAGCGGTGTGCAGTACGCAGCTCAGCAAACACTTGAAGCGAATGAGAAGCAACGGAATCGATATTTACGTGCATAAGAATAGGAAATAAAATGAAATCTAAAATTGTTTTATGCACATCTTATGAAAGGTAAAGCTGATATAAACTGAAGACAAGAAACCACGAGAGCGTAATGTTGGCTACTGTTACACCGAGAAATGATTTCACGATGCAATACGTGAAAATAAATGCAGTGAAGTGTTATAATGACGAATTACAAGAAAACAAGTTATCAAACTACTGCACAGGATACAACGCGGAACAACAAGTCAGAAAAATGAGAACAAAAAACAAGGTTCCTAGAATACCAAAGAGCAAGAGGTTGTGGGCGTAGGGTGTTACACAAATGCGATGATCCATATCGTCTAAGCGAAGCGTATGCTTGAAACTTAACAACTCCACTCAAAGCAGTTAACTGTTTAAAGCACCGGAGGCACTAGGGTCACCGCCTCCTTTACGAATTAAATATCTGCGTCCTGCCCACACAGTGCACGTACGAGAATTTTGGTTCGTATGATTCTCAGAAGGAAAGGAGTTACTTCCCTAAACATATCGCGCACTTATTGCTTAACTGTGTAGGAGGAGGTCCAGATTCTAGAGTAGGGATGGCAGGTGTCAAGATTGGCGTCGAATTAAATTTCGGATGGCATCAGTGACTTCCATACAAACCTGCAAATTCGTAGCACTGAATTTCTTCAAACATAAATCGCTTAAACACTGTGAATAATTCCTCCCACGGTGTGAACTATCAAAACAAACATAGGCAAACCCAAAGCCCCTAAGGTGTTGATTACTGTTTTCAGAATAACAAAAAACTGCATAGGTAAAACCAATAGGGAAAGAATGTCTTATTCCAGTAAGTTCCTTGAAAGACTGTAACGAATAAAACATCGCATTGCACCCAGCAGTTTCAGTGATTGTCATGAAATGAAACAGCTTATTTCTACTATTTTTCTCACTTAATGCGAAAACAGAAGACAGTGGCAATTTTCAGTGTAAAATTTTAAATCTCTCTTTCTGCCAATATTTTTAAGGCATGGCGTTTCATTCTCCCGTGCAATTTGCTTTCCGAGTCAGTATTGTTACAACAAATAAAATTTAATCAGCTGAAGGTCATGTATGTAAATTGAATAAACCCTGTATACCTCATTACCAGTGACGTAAGTGGTGGAGCGTTATGTTGAAGACTGAGTGTGGACAGAAGTAAATTCTGCTCACTCTTATTCTGACATCACAAGCAGGTAACTGAAGTTTTGAAAACGTGTTCGTAGCATAAAATACAATTACACTGGATAACAAAATAATTTTTATGTTTCGTCATATGAACTGGAGTAGGTAAACCTAACAGCATTTTTTGGCGCTGATTCGGGATTTTAAGCGACGCGCGGTTGAAGTTTGAAGAAAAATTGTATTTACATTATATTACAGGGCATATAGGTTACCTAAACAATAAGGATGGACGAGTTTCTGTTATATTTTGCCTGTGGATCGTTTCTTCTAAGTGTTCGGCAATAATCAGCCAGCATACTGCGACTCCACTTGCCTTGGTATGGCTGTTTCATGGTGGATTTGTCCTGGTGAAATCGCTCTCTTTGCTCGTTGCTTATTGCCCCGAGATATTCTGGGAAGAAGACTAAGTGAGAGTCCAAACAATGCACCGTTAAATACATATTACACCTCATAGCTCTGTAGGATTGTAAAAGATAAACCACAATATCAGAATAGTTTTCTGCCTTATGACCCCCAAAAATTGCTAGTGACATTTTGAATGATTTCCAAGCTGCCTTTATGCACATCAGTCAGGCGATCTTCAAATTTTGCGTCCTGTATTAACTATCTTATTTGAGGCCCAACAAATACCTATTCTTTGATTTTAGCATCACTTATCCTGCGAAAATTATTTTTTAAATACATTAATCCAGCGCCAGTTTGATCCAGTGCCTTGACGAAATTTTACATGAGTCCAAGTTTGATGTGCAAGGGAGGTAAATAAACTTTGCCAGGGTTGATTAATGTAGTATTTACTACATTTTTCTGTCCTGGCCTAAACGATTTTCGTTTATGCCACTCTTTTGGATACAATGATATTTTCTCCTACTATCTCACTCACGTAGAAAGCAACAAAACTCTGTGCAGCTAAGCAAGAGAGCAATGACCTTTACATCCCCACAAATTTTCTAATTATGTTTTTCATACTGGGTCTTTTCCAAGAGTAGTTTCACATTTTCATACGACTATTTCACGTTAGCGGCATGGGCTAGGCGTAGAGATTGGAATCAATTCCCGTTATGTAGAAGCACAGTATGTAAGCTAACATTTGAAGAGCCAATAAGCAAACGCCACTCATTCGGTGTGGCCTGTTGGTGTCCAACACCGTCTATAACAGAGAAAACATCATTACAAAATACCAGATCGTTTTCTTGACAGAAAAATTCTTTGAATTCACTTTGGCGATTCCGAAACAAACTAACAGCATTTCAGGATTTTGGTGGAAAAGATTCCACCAAGCGAGTCTTGAACCTAAGGGATCAACTTGCTTTTTAAACAAAATCAAATCACGGACAAGGTCGTTAAGACCTTGTTGTGTTAATAAATGAGGTTCAAATGAGGAACAACTTGCTACAAATGCCGGATAGCAATCAACATTGTCCACTTCTTGATAATCACCCGAATCAGAGTTATCATCGCTACAAGTGCGATTAGGAGGTTTCGGTACAAGCAACCCTTCACTGTGTGGGACAGACCTCATTTCAGATAGAAAGTGTGGATACTGCACTGTGTGTTTGGATTTGGATGTGATCTCTGTCATGTTTGTTGAACAAAAGTAACCATCGGATGAGTGTTCTTTTGGTTCCCTCCAAACCATGGGAACGGCGAAAGGCATTTGGCACGAACCATTTAGCCATCCTGTGATCAGCCTCATACGCGTTACACAACAAAAACGAGGGGACAAACTTTTATCTTATTCACCCACTATACATCCAAAATAAAGTTAATAACATTTCTTAACGAGAGGGGTAAAATATCGCCTCTGAGGTTTGACGATCATTTCACCACACACGTAACGGAAAGTGTCAGGATGATTTTAAACATTTCCTTACCATGATGAAAATATAATAAACGCAATTCTATTACACAAAACACTTCATTAAAGAGAATATACAACACTTGCAACTGATCACAGCACAGGGAAACCAAGAACAACCTGCGTCGATGTGGCCGATCGCAGGACCTTCCGAATACTGACTTCTAGCCAGCAGTCCGGCACTTAAAATAAAAAAAACAGCAATGCACATATAGTATAACAAATACACACAAGATGACAAAAATACACACAAGAAAACCACTACAATACACACGGCCAACCAACAAAAATTACACACAAGACAACTTAAAACTAGCAACAATACGCAAAAGACAAATTAGAATACAACGTGCACAAAAGGTAAAAACACCCCAAGTAAGAGAGTACTGCTTATAGTTTCTTGTAATTTTTTTTCCCCCAATCATTAATTCACTCACTCTTTCACCCCACTCCTTCACTTCTCATCACTTACTATTCCTATAAACCTTTTCCATAAAGACTCGTCCCTCCCCCACTTCCCTATACTGCACTTCACTTCACCTCATTCCACTTCACTTTGCTTCGTTCACTTCACTTTATTTCACTTCGCTATACTTCATATTAGATGACTTTTCACTTCACTTTAGACTTTTCACTTTACCATATTTCGCTTCTCTACACTTTTCCTTGATTTCCAGCACACTTTAACTTCCTTTTAATTCAACTCAATTATCACTTTCCTTACCCTCTTTTTAAAAGTGAATGGTTTGCTGGGGAGAGTTCCTTCCTCATCATCATCATGTTCCTGAAGGGTTAGGCGTGTTTCCCTTTCCTTGATCCTCAAGATGAAGTTGGTCCCTCCATCTCTTCCTCGGTCGTCCATGTTCCTTCGTCCTTTTGGTTTATATTGTAGTGCTTGTTTTGGTAGTCTGTTTGTGTCCATCCTCTGTACATGTTGTAGCCACTTTTTCTGGTACTGTTTTATTTCTTTTACTATGTTCTGTGCTCCAATTTTTTTGTCTAATACATTGATTCTTTTCTTTATCTAGGTTTGTTATTCGAAGTAAGTGTCTAAAAAAAATTTCATCTGTGCTACTTCTAAACGTTGTTCCTCTCTTTTCTTCAGTACCCAAGCTTCACTTTCAAATTTCAATGCCGCTTTAGCTGTAATGTTGTGAATTCTTAACTTTGTTTCTTTGTTCTTTTGTTTTCCAAAATGTCTCCGTATAACTCCGTTTATTTTATTATATGTTTGCAATTTATCTTCTAAATCACTTCCGTATTCTTTTACAGAAAATTTAATTTTGCAAATGATTAAAATATTATTACAGTTAAGATACGATACGATTACTGGTATTGCCTTCGTGTGTCTGCCCAATATACACTATAATCCCGCCGTGACACAGCTTGCTTGTATCTACAGACTCCGTACCGAAATACGTTCATGAATTTTATGTTTTGCTGACCGTGCAACCTGGTACAATTCTGGGTAAATGACCAACTTGCAGGTTGAGAAGGAAGTTCCTTCTCAACCTGCACACCGGAATGTCACTTACAGAGAGTACTATAACAGATGCTGTATTAATACAATTCGATCTCCTGATGATGAGCACAGTGTTGCTCGAAACATGTAGAGGATTATAATGATAAACGTTTTAAATAACGTAATTGTGAATCAAGGTGGCGGATGCTTGTGAGTGCGGTAATGAACCTTCGGGTTCCGTGAAATGCGGGGAATTTCTTGACTAGCTGCAAACAAGTTAGCTTCTCAAGAAGGACTCTGCACCATGGAGTGAGTAAGTAAGTAATTGTGCATCAAGTTGGCCATTTGCCTAGAATACGTTCATGATATCATCTGTGAGGAGGATTTGTCTGTGTCTCGAGAGATGGTGTGAGGCTTGAGGCAAGATACATTTCGGCTTTATGTTACTACACATCAAGCAGGCTCCGTGCGATAACATTTCTTCTTGAGAAGTGAAAGTCAGCTCGGCTACTCGCGACGCAGCCTCCCTCCGTGATGTTCGCAACATTCAGTACCACGCTCAGAAGAGCCCGTCACTGGACCACGCTTGAATCAGCTGTTTCCAGAGCGCATCCTCACACTCCTATACATTAACCAAATTTTATATTTCTTCCTGCTTGGCCCCTGCTTCTCCTGCCGTACATTTCCGTCAGCTCTTACGACTAAAACTTAGTAAAGATTTCTTCTATCCTCGTGCTTGCTACATTCTACACCCATCACATCCTTCCTGATTTTAACATCATAATATTGTGAATAAACGTTAAAATTATAAAGCTCCCATTTATTATTATTATTAGTAGTCGTAGCAGTAGTAGTAGTAGTAGTAGTAGTAGCAGTAGTCGTAGCAGCAGCAGCAGTAGTAGTAGCAGCAGTAGCAGTAGAATTGACCTATGTATTTATGTATTCGTGCTGGTTTCGTACTTGACCCTACTCTGTTGTGCCTCCCGTAAATGCCGTAGATTGAATTGGATTATTGTATATTTCGCTCATTTGCAACAACAGTGTCAGAACTCAAACTGTGTGATTTTTCGGGAGAGACTTTTAAAGTTTTTAAAGTACTATCATTTACTATGAATGCAACGACGACACAGCTGCTCTTCAGCGGCGAGTTTTGCAAACTACATTATGACACTAAACCTATTAAAAGTGCACCTTCAAACGTTTCTTTCTATTCCACTAACTCAAAAATGCCAAATTTTGAGTTGTGACACACCTGTCGCAAATGAACGATTTATTACCTCCCTCATCACAAGTGTCTGGAGCTGACATTGAGCTTGCATGGCTTCACACTGTCACGGCGTATTGCCCAGATGAGTCAGTCGCCTTTCCCGAAATAACTAGCGTTATCCTATAATAAGTGCAGCAGCGGCTGCTACTTACTCGATAGACGGCACTCCTCGTAGCGCCAACAGCAACAGGCACACTCGTGCGATGAACCCGTCGAAGCAACTACTGAATGTCTTGCCTGTGTAATGCAGCACTGTTCCAACACTTACATAGCAACACTCTGCCCCCCTCACACATGTAACTGGCTTCGAAGGTCGTCCTTTAACGTTCCAATTGTTTGCTGCGTTATCAGCAGCTGTGTACATTAGAGCTAGCTCAGTATATCTAAGAGAGACACTGTGACGTCACATCATCGTAAGTACGCATGCGCAGTGCTAGTATGTGGAATGGTTCCAATGGCCCTAGTTACAGCGAGTCCACTGTACAGTGTAATGCCAGTCACTGCAGCGAGGTTCACTGGCGAAGTGTTTCAATAAAGTGGAGCGTGAAACCGAACAAATGACAAGCACTTCTGTAATCAGTCGTTTACAATGTAATAGTTTTTGTTCACTTGGTGCTGCCACTGGTTCTGAAACTGTAGTACGCTTTAGTGCGGGGCTCGCCATCTTTGACCCATTGGAGGGTCACATAACACCCGAGGGCCGTACCTGTGTGTACGTATATAGAAAATAAAGATTGGTTTACAGTGTGTCGCCTTACAAGTGATAAGTTATAGTTTCTAAACATTTTCCCTGTTAGTAGAGTTGTCATATCGTGTTCTGTAGACCCGTTATATTGTGCTGTACTACTGAAACTATTCAGATGACCGAGGGCCGCAGATAATTTCATCGAGGGCCGCATGATGATCAGTCCTGTTTAGTGTACATAGCGACTTTAACGACTTAGAGAAGGGAATGCCGTACCCCGCAGTGTGGTACAGATTTTGAATGACTATCTTTGTAGAGAAGAAAACTGGGCTCTTCTGAGCTATTACGCAGCCAGTAGTGGTAATTTCTAACTGACGTTTCGGAAGATCCAATCGGTCCCATCTTCAACCGTTAAGAAGTCCTAGAAGAATCACTTAGTCCACATGAAACCGCATTCAGAACAGCTGATATCGAAGGTTGAATCTACCGCGAGATATCGAGGATGCGAAGAAGAGTCACAACAGTCCGCACTGTTCGATAAATACTGTAGTATACTCTGACTGATATAGGGAAGTTTGTCTTGAATCTGAAAGTGTTATTCGTAATATTTGTACATATTTTGCATCCCAGTGGATTTTTACTTTAAAGTCAATCATTGTACATTATTAATACCCACTAACTGTAGACATGTTATTCTAAGCTCATGGTTCCGTGCATCGTAATTCAATGTTAATAAAAATCAAACCAGATGCAACAGTATGCAGATATTTATTTACTGCAAAGTCACTCTACATGTTTCGGGTGTCACAGCACCCATCATCAGGAGTACTAAAAACGGTAGCCGCAGCCTCCGGTACAGGTCATAATACTGGTACAGTTACTTCCCTCCAACGTGGCCTGATCAGGCCACGTTG
>Ga0209755_10006155_pt1 | contig 13381 bp, 13 predicted proteins | sample TergutCo191P1_FD_187301 | JGI IMG/M metagenome (GOLD analysis project Ga0209755, IMG submission 187301) | Cornitermes sp. P1 segment gut microbial communities from Petit-Saut dam, French Guiana - Co191P1 (SPAdes) (version 2) | ecosystem: Host-associated > Arthropoda: Insects > Digestive system... | reverse complement strand
TGATTTCCGTATGGCGCAGAACTATCTGTATGGCGATGCGGGTATACAAATCAACGCATTGATGTCCTGCACCGCATGGAATTTGAAAAAACTGATGGAGGTATTGAGCGAAAAGGCCGCTCGGCTTTTTGCGCGTCTTTTTCACCGGTTCTTTCTACATGATTTTCTCGGTATTTTTGCTGCTTAAAGTTATTCGTAAGGAGCGACTATTTAGGGGTCTTTTTCGGGGTTTTTTAAGCGTAATAATTTGATGGTGTTTTTAACATAAATTATAAATTCGCTAGAACATTATGTGCCATTATTATCATTTCTTTTTATTTATTTAGAAATCAGGAACATTCGTTGTGCTGTATTGTCCCTTACGGATGAATATTTTAGGTTTATATTTGATGCCTAATTTCTCAAGTTCTTTTAGCGCGTCTATTCCGCCGTCATCGGCTGATTGTTTAAAAAAAGTAATTGCCTGTTTCTTTTCATTCTTTGCCAAATAAGTAAGAGCCAGTTCGTTATATGCAATAGCCATAGAATATTCATAAGACTCAGCGTCTATCACTTCAAGTGTTTCAATACCTTTATTGCAATATTCTATTGAAGTATCATATTCGCCTTTATCACGATATGAAGCTGACAGCAATGTGTAGATAAAAAATGAATCTCCGCCAAAAATAGAAAGAGCTTTCTTAAAATTTACAATAGCATCGTCATAATTCTTTTTATTTTTGCAAGTTATACCTTGTTCTACATAGTAATTCCAATCAGTATCTTTTCTCTTCCGTTTTGCCATAAAACTTCCTTCTTATAATCTATAAAGTATGTTATTATTATAACATAAATATTTAATATTTACAATATTTTTTAATATAATTATTTATTATATCTTTGCAAAACTTGCACATAACAAACAGTAAAAGTACGCCACCCGATAAGGCGGTTAGGCTTTTACCTGATTCATTATATGCTGTACCCTTTTTTATTATTATTTATTAATTCTTTTATTTCATTAATACTAAACATATCTTTTTTTGAATGAATAACTGTATGACAATTAGGACATATTGGAATTAAATCCTAAATTGGATCAATTTCATATTCACCGTTCACTTCAGAAATTTTATTCAAATGATGAACATGAATTATGCCTTATCCGATTGAGCCGTAATTATTTTCAAAATTAAAACCACATATTTGACAATTATAACCATAATATTTACTTATTTTTCCTTCTACATATGTTACAGTTTCTGCCAAATAATCTTCTGGTAATTTTATACTAATTCTTTTTTCAGAATAATTAATAAGTAATGCCTCTTTTAAAGATATCAGAGAAGATATTATACAAGCGGATCATTCCGGTATGGCTGTTGGATTATCTGTCAGAGGCGGTGTTTATGGTGTTCCTTTACTGGTTGAAACGATTTCAATTCCTATCGTTTATGGTTTAAAGAAAATCACATCCATATACATTTTCCTACCGCATCTAAAAAAGACTGTACTTCTGCTGGTATTGTGATTGCGACAGCGCTACTGTCTCTATTTGCGAATAAAACAATAACTGACAAAATAGCAATGACAGGAGAAATTACCTTAACCGGACAAGTTCTTGCAATTGGAGGACTAAAAGAAAAAATTATTGGAGCAAAAAGCAATAATGCGGAACATATAATTTTCCCAAAACAAAATCTAAAGGATTTTGAAGAAATACCGGATGTAATAAAAGAAGGGCTTCATTTCCATACTGTACAGCGTTTTGAAGATGTTATTGCACTGATACTGCCAGAATAAAGGAAGAATAGTGAAGAAGTTGCTTTGATAGATGTGCTAGAAATTTTCATGAAACTTTTAATCAATCTCTCTAAGAATATTTATGGTTATTTGGTATTTTTTTTGTTTTTACATTTTTTTCGAGTATTATTTAATATTATTTTTCGTTTTAAACAAAATAATGTAATATTTTTCACATTATATAAATACAAGAAAATGAAGTGAGAAACATGGAAGACATGATCTTCGGTATAAATATAGTTTTTAAGGAGAAGTAACTAATGTTTCTAAATATAACAAATATTTTTAAGAAAATTCAATTAGGAATAAATTTTATTAAAGCTTCAAATTTGAAAAAAGCAGGAAAATATTTAGAAGCAATAAAATTGTATGAAAAAATGTGTGAAAAAGATACTGCTGAAAAATATTATGCAGATATATATAACAACTTAGGATGGCTCAATTATAATCTAGCAGCTAATCTAACAAATAATAAAGCAATAGATAATAAAGAAATGGAAGCATATATAGAGAAAGCTTATATCGCATTAGATAGAGCGATCGAAATAGACCCAAGGAATTGTAAAGCATATTATAACCGCGGGAAATTTAATAAAAATAATAAGACATATGATCTGGCAATTCAAGATTTTACAATGGCTATAAAACTAGGAGCGGCTTACTGTTATAACGACAGGGCATTTTGTTTTGAAAAGCAAAGTCTTTTTCAGGAAGCTTTTGAAGACAAATTAAGAGACTTAGAATACAAGGGAGGATCAAATGACTGTAAATGATGTTGACTTTATTCCATACAGAAATTTTATGAGAATTGCTTCTGTAGCACTAAAATCTCTTATGGATGGAAAAAATCTTGAAGCTCGGGATGGTTATAAAAAAGCGCTTGAGTTTTATCAATTTGACGCGAATTCTTATTGTAATTTGGGTTATGCTGAGGATGAGCTTGGAAATAAGGAAAAAGCATTCGAGGCATTGTATAGAGCGATCGAGTTAGAGCCTTTTCATATAGATGCAAATCATAATCTTGGCGTTCTATATAAAAAATATGGTGAATATTCTAAGGCAATTCCTTTTTATAATAATGCAATTGTATCAGGTGGTCATGCACCTCATACATTTAGCGGTAGAGGGATTTGTCAAGAAAACCTAGATCTTCTTGAAGGCGCATTAGAAGACTATTCTCAGGCTATTAAAGTTGATTCCATGAATCCGGATAGATATATAAATCGAGCAAGCATCTATACCAAAATGAATCGCTATGATCTGGCTATAGATGATTACTCAATCGCGATATCTCTCGAGCCAAATCCTGAAAGATATCATTGTCGGGCATATGCATATTATATAATAGGACAAATAAAAGAGGCGGAAGATGACTATAGAAATGCTGCTTCAATACTTTATCCTGAATTTGAGCCAAGTAAACTTGTTAGTGTTGCGAACATTGACAATCTGGAAGAATATGTACCTTTAGTTAACCGCATGATAAACGCCGGTTTATCGCCATATTTTAAAGTTGTTGATAAAAATGTATTTATAATACCTATGATTTAGATCAAAATAATATATATGCTGTCGGTAATACAAAAGTTTTAGTATCTCAGGAATTTAATGAATCAGATGATTTAATGAAAGATGACAGGAGTTTGGTTCCCTATTACCTGTTAAGGATAATCTTGAATAAGGAGCGAGAAATTTTGCATCAATTTTCACATATATATAATAGCCTTCGTTTAAGGCTTTAAAATAATTCAGGAGGTATGTAATGAAGAAAATTGTATTTTTTATTGTTTTTTTCACTTTATTTTTTAGCACAGATATTTTTGCACAGGATCTATTGGAATTTGACTGGCAATCTGATGAAAGCGGCGGTGTTATTATTACCGGTTATTTTGGTGAAAGTAAAGATGTTATTATTCCAAGTAAAATTGATAATATGCCGGTTACTGCAATCGGAGATGAAGCATTTTATCACAACGAATTGACCAGTGTGATAATTTCAAAAAGCGTGATAACTATCGGAGAAGCCGCATTTTTTGCCAATCAAATGTCAAACATCGTCATACCCAATAGTATTACCTACATATCTGATGGCGCTTTTGAAAATAACAATTTGAGTAGTGTTAATTTTCCAAACAGCGTTAATTCCATCGGCTCGTGGGCTTTTTATAATAACCCATTAACCAGTATTACTATTGGTTCAAATGTAAGATTGAGATATCCTTATAGTAAAGATGTATTTGGAAATAATTCCAAGTTCAATGAAATTTATAATGGAATAGAGGGAACCTATACTCGTCCTAATACTGATAGTACGTTATGAACACAAATGTAGTTCGAGAAAAAAAAATAATAAAAGGAGTTGTATATGAAAAATAATTATTTTTTTAAGATATTATCCGGATTACTATTATTATTATTAACTACCGGTTGTATGTCTGCTAAAAATATTTCCATGAATGAAACAAATGTCTGGAAAAAGCTAAAAATTGAATCTGCATTAAATTCTAAGAACAAAAATATTAAAAGATATTTTCAATATGCATTATTAACATCAGAATTTGATCTTACAATTGCTTCAGATCCTGAGTTTTATAACGAGCCATTTGGTAAAGAAAATTTTTTAATAAACCGAATTGAATCAAAAGGGCTTCAGTTAATAATTCAGGAGAAGGATCATGCTTCAATGCATTTTTATTTAATAAATAGGAGAATGCTTCCATTTTTATTCAAAGAGAATATTATATATACTTTTATTTATTTTGTATTCATGATACCAGATCGTCCATGTATAGGTATTGGATATATCTCGATAGATGAGAAAGAAAATAAAATATATTTCTGGATCTCAAATAAATATTTCTATAAAGATTATGGATTTTCAGATTTTGTGGACATATTTATTGGAAATAGATATTTTAATCTTAATGATGAAAAACTAGAGAGAGCATATTCTGTATTTAAAAACATTAATGAATACCAGAAATCTATAACAAATATTGAAGAAATTAATAATTTCGATTTGTTTTTTGAGTTTTCGTATTTTGAAAAATAAAGAATCCCCGCCGCAGAGCAACGGGGTATTGAGATTTTGAAATCTTTGCGTATACGGGGGAACACATCCCCAGAGTGTGTAGAAAGTCCAACGGGTACACTTAAAAGGTAATAATAATGATTGAAAAGCATTGGATATTCCTAATATCTCTGTTTTATCAGTCATTCCGACTGTCACCATTCCCATCATCATGCCATTTTCCTGTTTTTAGCCGTGTTGCACTTGCTTATATTGTGCACTATACAGTATAACTTCCACTGTATATTAACTTTTTTATCACCTCTTAACGTAAACCGCGTTATCCCTTTGCAGTATGTTATATTCGCGAATACTGGTTCTCTTTCGTTTCGGGCTAACTTAACTCTGCCTCTATATTGCAGTTTCTTTCCATTCGGGCATTGAAAACAGTTTTCTTTTTTCAAATATTTAAAATTCCTAATGTCAAATTTTTCCTTCCCCTTCCGCATCCCTCCTTCTTTCATTTTATTATCCCGTTTTGACTGAATACTTTTTCGACTTCTCCTTCCATTCCTGATACAAAGTTGGATATCGTTGTGTAATGCGGCTCTATCTTCCGCTAAAGCTTTTACCGTCATGTTGCTTTCGCACATTTTTGCTATCCTTCTTGAGCTGATTACTCCCAATGAGTAGCAGTATATTATTATTTTTAATAATATACGCGGTTCTATCGCTGTTGCGCCGGTTAAATCGTTGTTGTACTTGCCGTCGAATATTCTCAAGTCCATTTGGCTGTCAATTAATTCGCTTAACATATGTTCAAATGTTTCGCTTACCAGTTGTTCGTCTAAATATATTGGTATCATTATACCCTGGTCTTTTTCGGTTTCTTTATATCTTGCCATAATATGGCATTATAACACTTTTTTTGTTATTTGTCGATCTTTTTATTTGTTGTTATGTGAAATTTGGACTTTTTCTGCAAACTCGTTGTGCGACGTACCACCTCCATACAATTTTATCTTTCCATAAATAATTTTGAAATATTTTACTTTATTTATGCTGTCACTAAATATATCTTTAATAAACCTCCTTAATAACTGTAAAATAATCTTAAAACGTAGACTATATGCCAAAATTTTAAGTTTTTATTTCTGTGATCCCTTTATTACCTTAATAATTACATACTTTATTCTTAGTAATCAAGTTCACAGTATATTTTTTAATACTATTCTTCTAGTTTTACCACTTCAGAGATACAACTCATTTCGTAATACTATCGTTATAATTTCTAATATATTGCTGCTTGAATACTTTCCAAATGCTGCATTTACAATAAAACTACTGATAGTATTTATCAAATCACTATTGCTCTAAAAAATCCTTGAGTCGGGAATTTCTTTTTTCAAATTTCAAATGACGCAGAGCCATATCTACTATCTGATTAATCTGTTCCTGAGTGACATTAAAACGACTTATAACTTCTTCAATGGTAGGTATTTCACCATCGCCAAATAGTGCTTTTATTATATCTTGCTCAAGTACAGGTATAGTGGAAAGCCAACTGTCTAGTCTCTCTAAAATTTTAATAGTAGGGGCTTTCTCTTGTACTTTCGGTTCAGGAGATATAGAATTGCTTATTGCCTTCTCTATACAGTTTGTTATATATAGAGAGAATTTAGAACATTTTCGGTATCTATATTTTTCAATTGCCCTAATTAGACCAATATTTCCTTCCTGCACAATGTCAAAAAAATGCTGTCCGCTGTCGGAATATTTTTTTGCAATTGAAACCACAAGAAGAAGATTCGCATATATCAGCTTGTCTTTGGCGGTTTTTAATATTTTCCGGCCACGTTTTATTTCCTTGACCATTTGATTTATATCTTCAATTGGTTCTCCTAATTCAGTTCCCAATTGCTCTAATTTCTTTTTATAACATTCAGATTCTTTTTTATAACGATTAATTTTTTTTGCAATTTGAATAAATTTTTCAGAAAACTCTAATTCCTTTCCGTTTTTTATCTTTTTATTTTTAATCTCATCTCTTATTATATTTTCTCCTTTCTTCATTTTTTTGAAATACATAATTTCTTGCTCTTCAGTTAAAGGATATTCGTTTTTAATTTCATATAGATATAACATTATGGGAGAACATTCATGAACAATTTTTTCAAAACTATCTATTTTTGATTTCCATTGAGAAGTGTCCATAAATACCAGTAACTCTCTAAATGATTTCAGTTTAATAATCCAAAAGCAATCATCAGGAAAATTATACTGTTTTGAACATTCATGTAAAAATAATTGTACATAGCTCAAATGATTAATAAAACGCTCCGCATACTCATTGTTTCGCTCATGGCTTTGCCGTATCACTTCCTGAGTTAAACGATGCATATTTCCAATTTTTGGTTCATTAACAAAAGGAAGCAGCAATTGGAATTGATCTAATTTTTGGAGGCAATCATTCCATGGTTCGAAATACGGTGTATCAGGATTTGACACGATTTCCGGATATTCATCTTTAAGCAGTTCATATATCCATGGCAGTGGAATTGAATCTGGCGGTAATAGCGCAGCATATTGTAATATTCGCTTTTCCAAATCAGATAATTCGTTAAAAATTTGCATAAATATTTGAGACGGAACCGGATTTGCATAATCCAATCTGATTTTTCCTTCTTTACCGATTTGATCCAATGCACCAATTCCCTTATCTTTTAACCAGTTTAGCTGAACAGTAAAACTCATAGTTTTTTTGAATTTAAGGAATGTTCCAACCATTGTTAGTGCTAATGGGTGTCCGCCAAGTCGAAGAGTTATCTCATTTGCTGCTTTTAATTCATCATTATCCTTTGCTGGAAAATATTTTAGCAACAAACTTAATGATTGAGATTCCAACGATAAAGAGTATTCCAATGGAGAAATAGAAATTTCTTTGATATCATCGCCAGATGAAAATCCTTTTCGCGATGTAACTAAAATATGCAATTTATGACGATCCGGAGCATGTTCTAAAATCACCGCACGCTCCAATATTTTTTCTTTGTCAACATTATCAAGGATTAATAATGCTGGCTGTCCTTGTGATATATTCTGCCAAACAGTATTACATTGAAAATCTAGATTTTCTCTTTCCGCTTCTTTGAATATAATTCCTTTAGTGACAGCGATACTTGCCAGCGCCTTGTGAAAATCATTCTCCCCTTCGGCATTGAAAACGAATGTTCCTCCCGGATAGTCATCAATATGAGCGTGGGCGTATTCAAAGGCAATCATACTTTTTCCAATTCCTCCTATGCCTTTTATTGCTGTTATGACACCGATACTTTTTTCGTTAACCAACGCATTGTGTATTTGTTTGATATCATTATATCGGCCAGTAAAGTTGGGGTTATGCGGACGGACATTTGTCCTAATTTGTCTGCGAGATTCCAAGCGCCGTTTTCGATCATGTATTTGTTCGCACACAGCGAGAAGACGTTTTATAAAAGCTTCAGTATTTCGGTTGGTCTTCCAGTCACTGATATCAAAGTACTGCCGTTTTTCTAAGTCCTGTATCCAAACATTTACATCCGAGGTATTATGTTCCTTGTTGGGAGTATGTTCACGGTATTTGCTTGGGATGATCCCTGCGCCAGGTAATGAATAATGAATTTCCACATCCTGAAAGTATTGCCACTCCTTATGACAGTATTTACTGTTGTAGTAATCACTAGACAAAATAACTATCATCACAGATGATAGGCGCAGCGATTCAAGAATTTTATTCTCCCAGAGTTCGCTTGGTTTTATACCATCCTCATCAAAGAAAACAGCAATTTCCTCACCATCATAATGGCTGCGATATATTTCCTTAAGCAAATCTACCAATTTAGTGATTGGGCACTCTGGCTTAGGATTATCCTTGTGGGCGTAACTAATAAATACATCATATCGTTTGTCAGCTGCTAACATATTTCAATATAATAGCCAAAACTAAAACATTATACAAGACGGACGGGCGGATATTACTTTTTTCTTAGTCATTAATTGCAGCTTATATATCAATCCCTTGTTTTTTCAAAGCATTTCATTATTTTTTGATATATTTTACCAGAATTTTTGTGTTATGTCGCATAACGTTCTAAGTATGCGACGTTCCAGCCCACCTTATAAAGCAAACCGCAGGTTTGCGGTGGGCCGGAATGTGGGTGAGAGAAAACCGCACAAAGCCGTAGGCGACTGCGGTTTTTCGAACCCCGAGGGTGCGAACAGCGCCCGTAGCGCATACTGTTTGTTAAACGACGTTTTTTTGCCATACTTACAACCGCCCTTGTACAGGACGTACAAGGGCGTGAAATAATATTTTTACAACGAAATCGAAACCATTGATAATATTTCAGATGTCAATACATCTATAGCTTTAATGATTAACCGTTTTTGTGATCCTGTTCCTGTAATACTTCCAGTAACCACTACTGTTGCCCTAATAAATTTACCAATTGATACAAAAGCATCATCATCCACATGACCTGACATTTGGAAATTCTGTTCCGATAAAACTTTATCAACATCGTTTCTTTCAACAACGGTATATATTTTGGAATTAACAAATTGGATTGTTAATTCATTAACGTAAAATGTTGATTCATTTACATTGTTTGAAGTAATTCCGACAATGGCAATACGTGAACGTTGAGGAATGTTTTGCGAAAACTGATTAAAAATTGAAGAAATGACCTTGTCGTTATAAGTTACGTCAAAACTGTCGTTTGTTTTGAAAAATGTAATTCTTGCCCTCGTTCCGTTTGTTGAAGTCCTGTCCTGAATATGGAATGAGTTGCCGTCTGGTGCAAAATTGACAACGCTTGCCCATTGGATACTTGGCAAGTAAGACAGCCTAGCATTTCTGAATGTGGCATTAAGCCGAAAAAATGTTCCGTCAAAAGACCAGTTTCCGTTTGTTTCCTGTTTTGCATTGTCGTTGCTTACTTCTACGGTACAACGCCCATTGTCGGAAAGGTTTATTTTATAAGTGTCGAATTGTCGGTTATATTCTACCGTTGCTGTCCATGTGCCGATAAAGTTTGGGGTGGCTTGAAGGGTGGTAATGATGAGAAGGGTTAAAATAAACTACAAACATATTTTTCATAAACATTTACTGCACTCTGCCAAATGGTCCAGCTGTATCATGCCGTGGGTTCGCATTTTGTATTTCACTGTTACTGTCAGGTGAACAATAGAGAAGCATTCTATTGTTATCGTTTCTGTGTACAAAAATAAAGATCGGCCTCCAAGAATTAGGGTCACCACGACTAGTTTCAGTTACCGCACCAAAAATCTTAAATCCCCTGGGGTAGTCTGACAAAGTATTAGGATCGGTGTTACTTACAGTTGTCCAAGTTGGATTTGAGATTACAATATGTGTATTAGGTGGGCCGTTATATCTATGAATAATTCTATTTTCCTCAATATTTAATGTATCATTCCAACTACTTCCACGTAGCACCCATGTTCCATAATAAGTAGAAGCACCAGTATTTCCAGTTTGCCTTTGTCCTCCAGTTGATGGATTAACGGCTATAGTTTCAACCAATTTATTTACAAGCGGATCCATTTTTGTCATAGCCTCTTCAGTATTTGCAAGCAGAAGATCAGATCCACCCATAAATCTGAAAGTTCGTATATCATAAAACTGTACAGTTACAAGTATGTTATTTCCAAATTTTTCCAATTCGCCCCTTACAATCCAGTCTGCATTTAATGCACTTCCTAATTCTGCTGTTTTTTGTTGATTTGACCAGTCTCCTGTTTGGAAAGAATGTTCACGAAGAACTCGATCAACAACATTGCGATCTACCAAACTTACTTTATTAGTATTTCCCAAACGTATAAAAAATACACGGGTTATCATATTTGCATCCATTGTACTAATTCCTGAAATAGCGTCAAAGGGAGCAACTGCAACTACAGGCTGTTGTTGGGCAAAAAGACTAAAACAAGTAAAAATTAACAACACACAAAATAAATATTTTTTCACGATTCAACCTCCAATTTATTTACAACTTTATATTTTATCCAATATAATACCATTATTATATCCATTATTCAATATTTTTTCAACCAAAAAACAACAAATTTCCCACGCCAAGGATGGCGTGGAGCGATGACAAATTTTGGGCAAAAATATGTCGCATAACTGAAAATAAGTGTAAATAAAACGTAATATTTACCCCTCTTGATCCCCTGTAGTTATGTGAAATAATAAAGCACTAATCTATGTATCCATGGTCAAGGCTCGCAGGCGGACTCTTAGCAAATGTTTTTCACCAACGCAGCCCATGAGCCAATCGGCGCATGTACAAGGCGCTTTTATTACTTTGCTATACCTCAGCGCTAAATCCTTGTTTATCACATAGCTCTTTAGTTTTAATCACGCCTCAAGTATCAACAGTGTCTTAGGATCAAGCTTCATCACGATTGACTTGGAAATAATTGATCCCCTGTCTTTGGAAATTGAAAGTTCAACATGATCGGGTTTTGATTGAAGCACAATCACCACATCGATAATATCAGCGAAATCGCTGATAACAACGGGGATATTCTCCTTGTCGTACTGCGCCGCCGGCGATTCGTCTTTAACAGAACAGCTAAACCAGACACATAAACCCAGCTCTGTAGCGAATGTTTTAATGCTTTCAATTCTTTCTTTATCCATCTTTGAAAAATCAAACCCGTCAATGATAATTGAATCTGCCCTGAAGCCGCCGTCAATAATCATGGCGCGTAAACTTTTTAAAATTTGATTTTTTGAAACTCCGTCCTGACTGAAAATCATCTGTACGCGGTTTTTAACAAGATCGTTTTTAATTTCTTCGGCATTTTCAAGATTTTTTTTGTTGATGAATTCGTTAAAAATATCTTCATACCATATCGGCACATAATGAGTATGATCAAGCCCCCGGTTCGCGGTAAAAGAAACATGTATAACTCTTTTCCCCTGAAGCAGTTTATCAAGGGCAAGCTGCACAAGAACCGATGTTTTTCCGATTCCGTTAGGTGAAGCGATAATTCCGATTTCACCGGGTTTAAGTCCGCCGTGAATTGATTGTTCAAAAATGCGGATTGGGCTTCGTTGAATCAGTTCGGTTAAAATCATTAAATCCTCCTATTTCTCTTTCCTGCGTTTCTCTTCTGCAGCTTTAATCAACATTTCCGATACGCTGACAGGCACTTTCGCGTATTTTTCAAACTCCATTGTAAATTCCGCTTTTCCCTGGGTAAGCGATCGCAGCGTCGTTGAATACCCGAACATTTCGCTTAACGGTACTTCGGCTTCTACGCGGGAAAAATGCCCGTCTTCTATTGATGACGCAATTATACCGCGCCTCTGATTAATCGAGCCGAAAATGTTCCCTTGAAATTCCGTTGGGCCTTCGACCGACACTTTCATGATTGGCTCAAGTATGCACGGCTTTGCTTTGTTATACGCTTCACGGAAAGCGCCGATTGCCGCGGACTGGAATGCGATATCAGATGAATCAACAGGATGGCTCTGCCCGTCGTTAATTAAACAGCGTACATTGACAATTGGGAAGCCGATAACGCTGCCTTTTTTCATCGCCTCTTTAAAACCTTTATCGCAGCTAGGCACATATTCCGTCGGAATCGCGCCGCCCTTGATCATGTCGACAAATTCGTAATCGCCGTCCGCGAAATATTCCATGTAACCCGCAACGCGCCCGAACTGCCCCGCGCCGCCCGTCTGCTTTCTGTGGGTGTAATTGAATTCCGCTTTCTGAGTAATTGTTTCGCGGTACGCGACCTGCGGCATCCCCGTCTCAACTTCGCATTTATATTCGCGGCGCATACGCTCGATATAAACTTCAAGATGAAGCTCGCCCATTCCTTTGATGATCGTCTGGTTTGATTCAGGATCGACATAAGTTTGAAAAGTAGGATCTTCTTTTGTAAAACGGTTCAACGCTTTGGCCATCTGATCAGCGCTTTTTTTATCTTTAGGCATAATGGCAAGCGAGATAACAGGAGAGGGAACAAACATTGACGTCATCGCGTAATTCAAACCGCCGCCGCAGAATGTGTCGCCGCTCGCGCACTCAATTCCAAAGAGCGCGACAATATCGCCGGGGCTTCCTTCATTAATATCTTCCATACTGTCAGCGTGCATCCGCACCAAACGCCCGACTTTGAATCTTTTCCGCGCCCGCGTATTTATAAGCTCATCGCCTTTTTTTAATTTCCCCTGATAAATGCGCACATAAGTGAGCTGCCCGTACTGCCCGTCTTCGAGTTTAAAACCAAGCGCGACCGTCGGATTTTTTTCGTCGGCGCTAAGCTCGATTTTTTCCTCGTTATTATCGAGATCAAGGGCGAAATTTTTCACTTCGGTTGGATCGGGAAGATAATGATTAACTCCGTCCAACAGCGGCTGGATTCCTTTAAACTTGTAAGCGGAACCAAGCATCACAGGAACAAATTGCTCCGCGAGAGTGCCCTTACGGATTGCCGCGTGAATCATCTCTTCAGAAATTTTTTCACCGCCGAGAAATTTTTCCGCAAGCTCATCAGAAAACATCGATATTG
>Ga0209755_10006154_pt1 | contig 13381 bp, 9 predicted proteins | sample TergutCo191P1_FD_187301 | JGI IMG/M metagenome (GOLD analysis project Ga0209755, IMG submission 187301) | Cornitermes sp. P1 segment gut microbial communities from Petit-Saut dam, French Guiana - Co191P1 (SPAdes) (version 2) | ecosystem: Host-associated > Arthropoda: Insects > Digestive system >... | reverse complement strand
TTCTCTACACGCCGCACATCGGCAAAAGCTGGCTCTGGGAAACCTCCGGGCATCTGGGCTTCTACAACGAAACCATGTACAGGCCGATGGACGTTGACGGGCAGGACTACTACGTCCGGCCGATGAACTGCCCCTTCCACCTCATGATCTACAAGACGAAGGGGCGCAGCTACCGCGACCTGCCCCTGCGCTGGGCGGAGCTTGGCACGGTGTACCGCTATGAGCGAAGCGGAACACTTCACGGGATGTTGCGCGTCCGGGGCCTTACCCAGGACGACGCGCACATAATCTGTACGCCCGACCAGATGGAGGCGGAGATTATCGAGGTGATACGCTTCAGCCTTTCGATGCTGAAGGTGTTCGGCTTTAAGGACATCAAGGTTTACCTTGCAACGAAGCCGAGGGAAAGCGTAGGCGAACAAAGCCGCTGGGATGCCGCGCAGGAAAGTCTGCGCAAGGCGGTGGAAGCCGAGGGGCTTGAGTACGAGATTGACGAAGGCGGCGGCGCGTTCTACGGCCCGAAAATCGACCTAAAGATAAGCGACGCGCTGGGCCGCGAATGGCAGATGACCACCATCCAGTTCGACTTTAACGAGCCCGAGCGTTTCGACCTGACTTTCGTGGATCGCGACGGACAGCACAAGCGCCCCTACATGATCCACCGCGCCCTGCTTGGCAGCTTGGAGCGTTTCTTCGGTGTGCTAATCGAGCACTTTGCCGGAGCTTTCCCCGTGTGGATTGCCCCCGAGCAGATCGCCGTGATTCCCGTTGCGGAAAGCTTTAACGATTACGCCAAAAAAGTGGTCGCCGAGCTTAAGGCCCGCGACCTGCGCGTTTCCGCCGAGCTCGACGACGGGCGGCTGAACGCGAAGGTCCGCAACTGCCAAACCCGCAAGATCCCCTACATGCTTGTAGTTGGCCAGAGGGAGGCCGACGAAGGCACCGTCTCGATCAGGTTGCGCGACGGCAGACAGCTCCCGGCGATGACTCTCGCGGACTTTGCGGTGTACGCGGTGGGGAAGGTTGAGGACAGGTCGCTGGAGCTGTAGCTGCGCGTCAGCGGAAAGCGCATGTTAACCATCTGCGAAGCTTGCGGCGGAACCGCCCGATATGGCGCGCTTCACAATTCCAGAGGGATATTATCTACCTTAATGGGCCCTGCGGTCAAACAGCAGGGCGATGAAGCTTTGAAAAATCAGCCTGTGAGTGCATAAAAAAGCCTACCCCGAAAGGTAGGCGTTGCTCCCCCGCGCGGATTTGAACCACGGACCCAGTGGTTAACAGCCACTTGCTCTGCCAGCTGAGCTACAGGGGAATGCGTTGCCTGTAAAATATAGCCTTTTTCGTGGAAACTTGTCAACCACTTGGGCTGGAAACACGCGATTTTTTGCGCCGAACCGTCGTCAAACCGCGGCGTTTGCCCCTCCCGGCGCTTCCGTGGTATATTAAACCTCTTGCCAGCCATGGGCTTGCAAAGCGGCGTTTTAAACGGAAGCTCTTGCAAAATTGAAATTTCGCAAGAGCTCTATTGAACCATACCCAAGGAGGCAGAATGAGCGAGCTGATTGAAAACCGAAAGAGCATACGGAAGTTCAGGGCGGACGTGCCCGTTACGCGGGAGCAGCTAGACCGCCTGCTGGAGGCCGCCATGCTTGCTCCCTCGGCGTGCAACACGCGCCCGTGGGAGTTTATCGCCGTCACCAGCAGGGAGGTTCTGGACAAAATCGCCGGGATACATCCCTACGCCAAAATGTGCGCGACCGCAACGGCGGTCATCGTTATCGTGGCCCTTCCGCAAACCGAGAAGCTGCCGGCGGAGTTCTATCCGCAGGACTGCGGGGCGGCGACCCAGAACATACTGCTGGAGGCCGTTTCGCTGGGGCTGGGAACCTGCTGGTGCGGCGTGTATCCAAAGGCCGACCGCATGGCGGAAATGCGCGGGCTTTTCGGCATCGCCGAGCCCAAAATCCCGTTCAACGTAATCGCGATTGGAGCGCCCGACGAAAACCCCCATCGAAGGGGCTTTTTCGACAAGGCAAAGGTGACGTACATAGACTGATGAACAAAGACGACCGCATTGCCACCCTTGAACGCCTCGTCCTGCAATACCAAAAGTCGTACTACGACGGCGAGGCCGAGATTTCCGACGAAAAGTTCGACCTGCTTTGGGACGAGCTCAAAGCCCTGGCTCCGGACAGCTCCGTCATAAAAAAGATTGGCGAGGGCGATTCCGGCCACGGCGTTGACGGCTTCCCCAAGGCAAGGCACCTGATTCCCATGGGCAGCCAGGACAAGGCCGCCAACCCGGACGAGTTTCGCGCATGGGCAAAAAAGACCGGACTGCCAAGGTTTTTCGTGCAGCACAAGCTCGACGGGGCGAGCCTCGAGCTTCAGTACGAGGCCGGCCGACTGGCAAAGGCCGTCACCCGGGGCGACGGCACAGTCGGCGACGAAATTACCGCCAACGCCAGACGCATGGCGGGCGTGCCGGCAAAGCTGGACGTTCCCTTTTCCGGCGGCGTGCGCGGCGAGGTGGTCATGACCCGCGCGGTTTGGCGGGAAAAGTATCCCTCCAAGGCCAACTGCCGCAACGCCGCAAACGGCATAATGCGCCGCAAGGACGGCTCTGGCTGCGAGGACCTTGTGTGCGTCACTTACGACGTCGCCGACCTGCGCGATCTTTCCGGAGAGGCCGCCGGCTGCTTTACCGACGAGGCCGCAAAAATCGATTGGCTTGCCAAGCACGGCTTCCGCACCGCCGAAACCGAGGTTTGCGAAAACGCCGAGGAAGTCGTCGCCTACCGGGACAGGGTTGCCAAGGGCCGCGCCGCCCTTCCTTTTGACATCGACGGGCTTGTTGTTAAGGATTTTGCCACCGACATGGCCGACCTCCGCCGCGCAAAACCGGAAAAGCAGATCGCCTTTAAGTTCGAGCTTGAAACGGCCCTCAGCGTTTTGCGCCATGTCGAATGGAGCGAGTCCGGAGCCACCTATACACCCATCGGCGTGGTGGATCCCGTCCGCATCGCAGGCACCACGGTGCAGCGCGCCAACCTCAACAATCCTGACATGATTCGGTCGATGGGACTAAAAATAGGCTCGGCGGTCTACGTGGTAAAGCGCGGCGAGATTATCCCCAAGATTGAGGGGCTTGCGCCGGAGGGGGCTTTGCCGCGCGAAGCTTCAGCCCAGGCCGAGCTGGAAATAGAGTTCCCGTCAGGCTGCGCGGTTTGCGGCTCGCAGCTTGTGGACGCCGGCACCAGGCTCTACTGCCCCAACGCCGACTGTCCAAAACGGCTGCACCATCGGCTGGAAAAATGGGTGAAGGTTCTTGACATACGCGAGCTGGGCGAGAAGCTCATCCGCCAGCTTTTCGACAAGGGGCTGCGACAGATTGCCGAGCTGTACAGGCTGGAGGCCGACGAGCTTGCCGGCTACGAGCGCATGGGCGAGCTTTCGGCGGCAAAGGTGATCCGCCACATCAAAACCGCCCGCGAGCTTTCCCTTGCGGTTTTCGTCGCCGGCTTCGACCTTGAGGGCGTGGCGGAAACCACGATGGAAAAAGTGTGCGCCGCCGGTTTCGACACTCTCGAAAAGCTGCGGGCCGCCACGACCGAGGAGCTCGCCGAAGTTCACGGCCTTGGGGAAATAACCGCGGGGGTAATAGTGGACGGCCTGAAGGAAACCGCCGCGTCCATGGACGCGGTTTTGGCGACGGGCGTTATAAGCATAGCCGATCCGCCGCCGGAAACGCTTCCCATGCGCGGGCTTTCGTTCTGTTTTACCGGCGAGCTTTCCTCAATGAAGCGCCCCCAGGCCGAGGAACGCATAAGGGCGCTGGGCGCCTCGGCAAAAACGTCGGTGGTAAAAGGGCTTTCGTTCCTTGTCACCAACGACCCGGAGTCCGGCTCGTCGAAAAACAAAAAGGCGATAAGCCTGGGCGTGCACATCATCGACGAGGAGCGATTCCTCGCGATGCTCGCCGCCTCAGGCACGCCCGAAGCGCAAAGCGGGGCGAAGGGGCAGGAAGTGCAGGGCGAGCTGTTTTAGTCTGGGACGCTAACTTATAGAAGATGGATTGTAAAATCGACGGATTGAGGGCTAACTCCGGATACTTGACACAACGAATTGGGCCTTTTAATATATGCAAATATGAATTCGATTGAGATTTTTGCTGGTGGCGGTGGCCTTGCCCTTGGGGTTAAAGAGGCGGGTTTTTCTCATTCAAGCCTCATAGAATGGGATAACAACTCTGCCAAAACTTTAAACCACAACGGCAAGAGTTTCGGTTTTGACGCAAAAAATCAACGGATATATAATAACGATATTCGCGGCATTTCCTTTTTGGAGTTCAGAGACAGAATTGATCTGTTAAGCGGTGGGCCGCCATGTCAGCCGTTTTCCATTGGGGGAAAACATAAAGCGCATAATGACAGCAGGGATATGTTTCCGGAAGCCGCAAGAACCATTCGAGAAATACGGCCCAAAGCTTTTATTTTCGAAAATGTTCGCGGATTATTGCGTAAAACCTTTTCTGAATATTTTGGCTATATTGTTTTGCAGTTAACGTATCCGGAGATACAAAAAAAACCAGGGCAGGAATGGCAAAAGCATTTGGCAGAATTGGAAAAATACCATACGAGCAATGCTGAAAGAGGGTTGTATTACAATGTGGTGTATCGACTTGTAAATGCGGCGGATTACGGTGTTCCGCAAAAAAGAGAACGGGTTTTCATTGTTGGCTTTCGGAATGACGTAAACGGAAAGTGGTCTTTTCCCGAGCAAACACATTCCGAGGCCGCATTGAATTACAGCAAATTTATTGCGGGCGACTATTGGGAAAGGCACTCTATAAAGCATACCGTAAAAAAGAAAGCCGTAAATATTCCTCTGCTTCCAATAGACAAAAAACCGTGGCTTACGGTAAGAGACGCCATTCAAGGTTTGCCCGATCCCCAAAAGCCGAATGATTTTAACAACCACAAATTGCAGCCGGGCGCAAAATCCTATGCCGGACATACAGGCAGTTTGCTTGACAATCCTTCAAAAACCATCAAGGCAGGCGATCATGGCGTCCCCGGCGGCGAAAACATGATGGTCTTGGATGATGGCACTTTACGTTACTATACTGTCCGTGAAGCCGCCCGCATACAAACATTCCCAGACGGTTATTATTTCCCTTGTTCCTGGACTGAAAACATGAGGCAGATAGGCAATGCGGTTCCTGTTAAATTAGGGGCAATGATCGCGGATTCTGTAAAACGGACTTTGTGTATCCAAAAACGGACTTGCAAAAAATGAACACAGAGTTGTTTAACCCTCTGGATAAACGCAATCTTGGCCTTAGCATTGCGGATGCCGTTTTCAAACAGAGTGTGTCTCCGCTAAAAAATCTGCCTGCTTTTAATGGTGCAGGTGTTTATGCCATATATTACTGCGGCGCTTTTTCGCTGTATGATAAAATAAGTCAAAAGAACAAGAAAGACTTTATGCAGCCCATTTATGTTGGGAAAGCCGTACCGGCCGGTGCCAGAAAAGGTGGGTTTAATCTAAGTAGATGATTTTTTTGACAAGCACCCGTACCCTATATTTTAGTCTCGGAGAAACCGCTCATGAAATTTTTTCACCTATCCGACCTGCACATCGGCAAGGTCGTGAACCGCTTTCCAATGCTCGCCGAGCAGCGGCACGTTTTTGAACAGGTAATCGGATATATCAAAACGGAGCGGCCCGCCGCAGTAATAATCGCGGGCGATGTTTACGACCGCGCAATACCTAGCGTGGAAGCCGTGCGCCTGTTCGACGATTTCCTTACAGAGCTTGCCGGCGAGGATGTCGCGGTCGTAATCGTTTCCGGAAACCACGATTCGCCTGAGCGTATGAATTATGCGAACCGTCTGCTTTCCGACAAAAAACTTTTCCTGTGCGGTTCGTTTGAAGGAAAGCTTCAAAAACTTGTGCTGGGCGACGAACACGGCGAAGTAAACTTTTGGCTGCTGCCGTTTGTCAAGCCGCTATCCGTCCGCGGTCTTTTCGGCGACCGCGAAATCGAAAGCTACGGCGATGCCGTTTCCGCAATACTGGAAAACGCGGATATCGATTATGCCTCGCGCAACGTGCTGGTTTCGCACCAGTATTACACAAAAGCCGGCGTCATCCCTCTGCGTTCCCAGTCCGAGCTTGACCCCATTGGCGGCCTCGACGCGATTGACGCCGGTTTGATAGACAGGTTCGACTACGCTGCGCTTGGGCATTTGCACGGGGCCCAATCAGTCGGGGCCCCGCACATTCGTTATGCCGGCTCCCCCGTGAAATATTCGTTCTCGGAATGGCGACACGAAAAATCCGTCAGCCGCGTGGTGCTTGGCGAAAAAGGCAGCCTGGATATTGCCCCCCTCCCCCTGGCCCCTATCCACGACATGCGCGAGATCAAAGGCGAAATCGACAAGCTCATGAGCGGCGAAGTGTCTTCCCTTGCCGACAAAGAGGACTATCTGCGGGTAATACTGACCGACGAGGATGAAATAGTAGACCCGTTGGGAAAGCTCCGAAGCGTATACCCAAACGTAATGAGCCTCGATTTCGACAATTCCAGACGAAGAATCGACGTAGGGGAAATCGTTGCAGGAGTTGAAAAAGTTGAAACGCTGTCGCCCTACGATTTGTTTGTCGAGTTTTTTCTCAAAACGCAGGGCTCAACGATGAGCGCCGAGCAATCGGAAATCGTGCGCGATCTGCTTGCAAACAAGCTTACCGGAACGGAGGACGACCTATGAAGCCGCAAAAACTCACGATGAACTCGTTCGGTTCGTATGCGAATCCGCAAACGATTGACTTCGCCAAGCTTGGAACAAACGGCCTGTATTTGATCACCGGGGAAACGGGTTCCGGCAAGACGACGATTTTTGACGCAATTTCCTTTGCGCTGTTCGGGAAGGCAAGCGGCACAAGCCGAAGCGACTACTCGATGCTTCGCTCCGATTTTGCGGACGGCAAAGACAAAACCTTTGTGGAGCTGGACTTTCTTGCAGGCAGTGCATTGTACAACATAAAACGCACGATTAAAAAAAGCGGACAAGATGCCGCCCTGCTTCTGCCGGACGGAACCTTGGTAAGCGGGCACACCAATGTGAACAACAAAATATCCGAAATCGTGGGGCTCGAGAAGGAGCAGTTTGCGCAGATCGTTATGATCGCGCAAAACGACTTTCTGCGTTTTCTGCAAAGCAAAATGGAGGACAGAATAAAGATTCTGCGCCACATTTTTGGGACGGCGACGCTTCGGCGTTTTCAGGATCGGCTGAGGGATCATGCAAAACAGGAAATCGAAAAACGCGAAAGGATTGTTTACGATTTTCAAAGGCACGATGTGGATGTCTACAAACGCGGCGAATTCTTTGCGGAGTGGGAAGCGCAAATCAAAATCGATAAGGCCGGGCTTGCAAAAGCGGACAAGGACTTTGCAAGGTACGACAAAATCAAGCAGGAGCTTGCCGTCAGGCTTAACAACGCCGAGGGCCTCAACAGGAAATTCTCCGACCTTGCCTCTGCCCGCGTTTTGCTGGAAAAACACCTGTCAAGGGCCGGCGAAATCGAGCTGTGCAAAACGCGAAACGCCCTCGGCGAAACGGCGTTGCGAAAAGTGAAGCCCCTTGCGGACGAGGCCGCAAAAACAGCCGCCGGCCACGCAAGCCTGGCAGCCGGTCTTGAAACCGCAAGAAAACAGGAAGCCGCAGCCCTAAAGGAACTTGAACAGGCCGAAACTTCCCTGAAGGGATTGCCGCCGCTCGAGGAAGCAAAAACCGCCTTTGCCGCGTTGTCGAAAAACAGGGAAAGCCGCGTTGAGCAGTTGAAGAAGCTGAACGTGTTGCGGGAAAACCGCGACGAAATCGAAGGCAGGCAAACCGCACTGTCGGGCGCGCAGAGGGAGCTGGCTGCCGTAGGGGAGGCGCTGGACGGGCTGCCTTCCCTCGGCGAAAGCCAGGCTTCCCTTGAGCTGCTGGCGCAGGAGCTGGCAAACACTGAAGCCGCGCACGCAAAGCTTTCCGTGCTGCAGACGGAGCTTGCCGTTGTAAACGAAAAGCGCGCCGCATTGTCCGGGCTGCAAGAGGAGCTCGAAGCTTTGAACAAGGCTTTTGCGGAGGCGGACGGCAGGCACAGACTGTTGGAGGAAGCTTTTTTTCGTGGACAGGCGGGCATACTTGCCGGAAGCTTGGAAGACGGCAAAGCCTGCCCGGTTTGCGGTTCCGTAGAGCACCCAAATCTGGCGGCCGTTTCTGCCGGCGACGTAACCGAGGCCGAGCTGCGAAAGGCAAAAGACGCAAAGGAAAGCGCGCAAAACAGGCGTGAAAAAAAATCGCTGGAATGTAAAGACGTGCTCGCAAAAATAGAGACACTGTATCCGCGCTTCGTCGCCGGGCTTTCCGAACATGCGCCGGGCGTTATGCCCGCAACGGCGGAAACGCGGCTTGCGGAAACGGCGGATGCGGTAAAAGCCAAGCTTGAGGAATTGACAAAAAAGAAAACCGCCGCGGAAAAATCGTTTGCAGAGCTCAAAACAAAGCTTGAAGTCGCCACGGAGAATCGCAACAGGCTAACCGCGGAAGTCGCCGCCATAGAGGGCGGGCTTGACTCGCTTGTCAATCGTTTTGCAAACGACTTTTCCGAATTCGCGCCAGGCTGCGAATGGGAAAAGTCGAAAACGGAACTTGCAAAAATACACGGGAAAACGCAAAAGGAGGTTGATGCGTTGACCGCCGACAAACAGGCCGCCGAGCGCTCACTCGAAGAGCTTAACGCAAGCTGGGAGCTTGCCGCAAAAAGAAAATCGTCGGCGGAATCGGCGTGCAGGTCCGCGCAAACGCTGGCGGAGGAACGCTACGCCAAGGAACGGGAGGCGTCCAAGCTCCGCGCCGATGCGCAGGCCGAATACGGGGCCGCGCTGCAAACGCACGGCTTCCCAAGCGAAGCCGAATACGCCGCCGCGCTTGTAACCGAAGACGAGCTTGCAAGCATGTCGAAGCTGCTGGCGGACTACGATAAAAACGGCGAGCGTCTTGCCCGCGACATCGAGCGCCTGGAAAGCGAAACCTCGGGGGAAAAGCTCCCCGACATGGAAAAGCTGAAAGCGGAGGCCGAAACCGCAAACGCCGAATCGGCAACGCTGGACAAAGCCCGAGGCGAAATCAAAAGCCGCTTGGACAAAGCCGAAACCAAGCTCAAGGAGCTGCGCCGTGCCGCCGCCGGCTTCGAGCTGGCCGATAAGTCCTGCGCCGCCGCGAAGCAGTTGTCGGAGGCGGCAAGCGGAAGGTTCGATTTCGAGACCTTCGCCCAAACCGCGTATTTCGACCGAGTGCTTGCGGCCGCAAACCGCCGCCTGAACGCGATGAGCCAAAACCGCTACGCCCTTACTCGAAAGACGGAAAGCGGCGACGGTCGCCTGAAAACGGGGCTAGAGATAGAAGCTTTCGACGCGTATACGGGCAAGGCGCGCTCCGCAAACAGCCTGTCCGGCGGCGAATCTTTCATGGCCTCGCTCTCCCTCGCCCTCGGCCTGTCCGACGTGGTACAGCAAAGCGCCGGCGGAATCCGCCTGGACGCGATGTTCATAGACGAGGGCTTCGGCACGCTTGATACCGAAACCTTGGATATTTCAATCAAAACGCTTTCGGAAATGGCCGGCACGGACCGCATAATCGGCATAATATCCCACGTTACGGAGCTGCGGGAGCGGGTCGAAAGGCAAATCCGTGTGGACAAAACCACAAGCGGGAGTATCATAACCGTGTGCGCGTGAAGAAGGCATAAATGATATGCCATTTGAAAGCAAAAGATATATTATGCGACAAATTTCGCAAAAGACATGATTTTTATGTTGCGCTCTTACGATTGCCGTGCTAACATGTAGATATGTCGCTAAGCATAAGACGTAGGAAACCCTGGACCGCCGACGACACGCAATTTTCCCTTTTGGCACTGCCGACAACGGTATGGTTTTTGCTGTTCAGCTACCTGCCCATGTTTGGTATAATAATCGCCTTTATCGATTTTCGTATATCAGGCGGTTTCATAAGAAGTATTTTCACAAGCCAGTGGGTTGGGTTCGACAACTTCAGGTTTCTTTTCGCAAACCGCGACATCTGGCTGATTATCCGCAACACCCTTGGGTACAACGCGGTGTTTATAGTTGTAGGAACCGTTCTGGCAATCACGCTGGCACTCGTCGTAAACGAGCTGTACAACAGGCGGCTTGCAAAAATCTACCACACGATTATGTTTTTCCCCTTTTTCCTTTCCTGGGTGGTGGTTTCGGCGATAGTTTGGGGCTTCCTTAGCCCGAGCATGGGTGTGGTGAACCGCATTCTGGTGGACTTGGGTTTGCCGGCCCGACATTTCTATTCCGAGCCAAGCTTTTGGCCAGGGTTCCTTCTTTTCGTGAACCAGTGGAAAAACGTCGGGCACGGAATGGTCATATACCTTGCGACGATAGCCTCCATAGACAAAACGGTATACGAAGCGGCGCTTATAGACGGCGCGACGAAGTGGCAACAGATATGGCGGATAACGCTGCCTATGATGAAGACGATCATAGTTCTGCTGTTCATTCTGGCAGCCGGCAGGATATTCTACTCGGACTTTGGACTGTTCTTTCAGGTGCCGCGCGATTCGGCGGCGTTGTACGAAGTGGTGACAACGCTGGACGTGTTCGTGTTCCTGCAGCTTAGGATGGCCACCACCGGAATGGCTGCGGCTGCGGCAATGGCCCAGGCGGTTACGGCGTGCGTAATGACGCTGCTTGTGAACTGGATAGTAAAAAGGGTCGATGCGGAATCGGCAATGATATAAGGGAAGGAAGGCGTTGGAAAACAAGGTTGTGGCAGACAGCGGTATACTACGTTTCATGCGGATAAAACCGGCAACGAACGTGATCTTCAATATTTTGATGGCGGTGTTGAGTCTTATCTGCCTGCTTCCAATCCTCCTTGTGGTTGGCATTTCCCTTACCGACGAGGCATCCCTTATGGAACACGGCTATCGGCTGGTGCCCAAGGACATTTCCTTTGAGGGGTATGCCTTTCTTGTACACAACTCCCCCCTGATACTTCAGGCCTTGGGCGTTTCCGTGTTTATCACGGTGGTGGGAACCGTGTTGGGCGTGGTTCTTAACTCGCTTATGGGATACGTGCTTAGCCGCAGGGAGTACAAGCTTCAGAAGTTCTATGTATGGTTCGTTTTCATTCCGATGATTTTCTCCGGCGGCCTTATCGCCACCTACTTCATAATTTCGCAGTTTTTGCGCCTGGCCGATACCATCTGGGTTTTGATCCTGCCCCTTGCCGTTTCCTCGTTTAACGTGATTCTTTGCAAGACTTTCTTTCGCGCCACGATACCCGATTCGCTTATCGAATCGGCAAAGCTGGACGGGGCAAGCCAGCTTCGCATATTTTTCAGCCTGGTGTTTCCGCTGTCGTTGCCGGTAATGGCGACGATAGGGCTTTTCATGAGCTTCGCGTACTGGAACGACTGGTTTCTTGCGATGCTGTACATAGACAACCCGTCGCTGCTGTCTTTGCAGGCATACCTGAACCGCCTGCTTCAGGACATAAACTTTCTTGCTCAAAACGCCGCGCTGCTCGGCATGACACAGGCGCAATTGCTTGCTGTAATGCCAAGGGAGGCGGCAAGGATGGCGATTGTAATAGTGGCGATATTGCCGATAGCGATGGCGTACCCCTTTTTCCAGCGCTATTTTATTTCGGGCCTTATGATCGGCGCGATCAAGGGATAGGGGGAAACATTTTGAAAGGAGGTTCTTTTATGAAAAAACGGATGACGAAGCTTGTCGGGGTGGCGGTGCTTGCGCTGGGTATTTTTGTTCTGAGCGGCTGCGGCCGCGACGACGGGGTTCCCACTCTGATTTGGTGGCAGATAGGCACCAGGCAAATGAACTTTGCGCATGACCAAAGAGTGATAAGCGACTACATATACTCGCAAATCGGCGTACGCGTGGAATTCAGGATCGCCGGCTGGGCGGAAGCTTCGGCGCGTTTCAACACGCTGATAAACGCCGGCGAGTATTTCGACATCCTCTTTACCGACGCGAGCAACTACAACCAGTATGCCGCGCTGGGGGCGTTTGCCGATCTCACGGATCTCATACCGGAGGTTGCGCCCGAGCTGTGGGATCTGATTCCGGACGTGTTGTGGGATGCCGTAAGGATCAACGGCAGGATTTTATCGGTGCCCACCTACAAGGATTCGTCCATAACCGGTTTCTATTTGTGGGACAGCGCTTTTGTCGAAAGGTACGATATCGATCTTACCGGAACCGGCTGGACATTTCTCGATGAGGTGTTCCGCAGGGTAAAGGAAGGCGAGGGGCCGCGTTTCTTCCCCCTTAGCCTTTCCAGAAGCAGCGTTACATGGGTTTTCAACTACTACGACTGTTTGCTGGCCAACTTCCCGCCTATTGGTGTGCGCGTGGACGACGAGGATCGCCGCGTGGTGCTTACCCTCGAGCAACCGGACATTTTGGAGGCATTGAGGTATTTCCGCAGGTGGTTTGTTGACGGCATTATCAACCCCGACGCAAACCTGATACACGAACCCCCCACGGGCGTTATGTTCATGATGGTTCAGGCTTGGCCATCCATCGCGCCTATTTTCGCTTCGATGCAGGGCGTGGAGCGTTTCGAGCCCGTGCAGTTCTTTGGCCCGCTTTATACCACGGCCTCGATCCAGGGTTCCATGAACGCGATAAGCGTGAATTCGAGACACCCTGAAGAAGCTCTGCGTCTTTTACAGTTGGTAAACACCGACCCCAAGCTTAGGGACATGCTCGCATACGGCATAGAAGGCCGGCATTTTGAGTACGTCTACATCGAGGGCAGGGGAAGGGCCGTGCACGTGATCAATCCCAGTTGGTCGCTTACGAATTACCAGCAGGGCAACCATTTCATCATAACCCCGACCGACGCGGTTCCGGCCACGTTCTGGGACGAAGTGCGGCACCAAAACGAAATTGCGGTGCCTTCGGTAATGATGGGTTTCATGATGAACATTGCGCCGGTGATGATAGAGCTCACAAACGCAAGAATGATCTGGGAAAGACACGCCACCGACATCATGGTTGGCGCGGCGGATCCCGACGTTATTCTGCCGCGCATTATAGAAGAAATGAGGGCCGTTGGGCTTGACCGCATAATGGAAGAAGCCCAACGACAGGTTGACGCGTTTTTCGAGAGGCAAAGGTGAGAAACCGCCCGCCCGTCATGGGGCACACGATTTTTAGAAGAAGGAGGAGGGCTGAAGATATGGCCGACATGCTAAACCACAACAGTTGCGAACACATCACTATAAGTATCGTTCGAAAGCCCCCCCC
>Ga0209755_10006153_pt1 | contig 13382 bp, 11 predicted proteins | sample TergutCo191P1_FD_187301 | JGI IMG/M metagenome (GOLD analysis project Ga0209755, IMG submission 187301) | Cornitermes sp. P1 segment gut microbial communities from Petit-Saut dam, French Guiana - Co191P1 (SPAdes) (version 2) | ecosystem: Host-associated > Arthropoda: Insects > Digestive system... | reverse complement strand
GCACCACGACCGCCTTCAACGCCCGCAGATGTCCAAATAACATCGCCCGTGATGCGGTTAAGTGCCATCACATTATTTTCAACACCACCCGGTGCGATAATCAGCTTATCGCCAACAATCAACGGCGAACCAACCCATCCGTGACGAATGTTTGTCGAGCCAAAATCCTCAATGTAATTGCGGCGCCAAAGTTCTTGCATCGTAGCGATATCAAACGCAATCAAATCGGTCATTCCGCTAACGATATACAGTCTGCCATCGTAAGGCACCACCGTACTGCGCGTGCCTGGATAACTATTTACCCACTCCTCGCTATACTGAATGCGATGCAAAAGATTTCCGTTCAAATCGAACACAAACAAGTAGCCAATGTCGTCGTGCTCACCCGTTACAAACACACGGCTTTCCGCAATAGCCACCGAACTATGTCCGTTGCCCAAACCTTGGAAATACCAAAGTTTTTGAGGCCCATTTTCTGGCCAAGATTGCATCAATCCCGTTTCTTTACTAAAAATGCCCGTGCGGTCAAAACGCCACTCGACAATGTGCTGTGCCGACAACGAAAGTCCAGCAAGCATCAAAACTAAAACAAGTACAAATTTCATACAATTATATTTTTTTAAATTTAACAAATTTCGCACAAAGATACGAATTTTTTTGAGAATAAGCGATTTTTTTTCGTATCTTTGCAGTTCAAGAACCTGTTTTGTAAGAATATTATGCTAATTCAAAAATATTTCGCAGATTTGACGGACAAGCAAGTTTGGCAATTTGAGCAATTGCCAGAATTGTACGCAGATTGGAACGATAAAATCAATGTGATTTCGCGAAAAGATATTGAAAATATCGTTGAAAAACATATTTTACATTCGCTCGCGATTGCGAAAGTTGTGCAGTTTAGTGCAGGATCCAAAATCTTGGATGTCGGCACGGGTGGCGGGTTTCCAGGGATTCCATTGGCGATTATGTTTCCCGATTGCGATTTTCACTTGGTGGATTCGATCGCAAAAAAAATTAAAGTTGTTTCGGAAATTTCTACGGCAATAAATTTGACAAATGTGCGTGCAGAACAGGCTCGTGCGGAAACCTTGAACGAACACTACGATTTTGTCGTAAGCCGTGCGGTTACTGCATTTCCGGAGTTTTTGAAGTGGGTGAAAAAAAATGTAGGGGCGAGGCATGCCTCGCCCCTACCAAACGGAATTTTGTATCTAAAAGGTGGCGATTTGCACGACGAACTTCGAGGATTTGAGCGTCAAATCAAGATTTTTGAGATTTCGGATTTTTTCCAAGAGGATTTCTTTGAAACAAAGAAAATTGTATATTATTCACGTTGATTTTGTATTCCCCGTAGGGGCGTATTGCATACGCCCTTGTTGGCAATTGTGGCAAATGTTATCGGGGCGTATTCAATACGCCCCTACATTCGGTTTTTTTTCGTATCTTTGCAGACCAAAAAACACAAAAAAACAATGAAAGGTTTTGCCAGCGACAATTATTCGGGCGTTCATCCGCAGATTTTGAAAGCCCTTTCGGATGCTAATGCCGATCATGCGCCAGCCTACGGCAACGATGCGTTTACAGAAGAAGCCACTCAACAATTCAAACAGGTTTTGGGCGAAAATGTTGAGGTCTTTTTCACGTTTATCGGAACAGCTGCGAATGTGCTTGGCTTAAAAGCCTTGACACAGCCGCATCATGCGATCATTTGCACGGATACGGCGCATATTCACGTGGACGAATGTGGCGCTCCGGAACGTTTTTTGGGCTGCAAACTGCTTACGGTTCCAACACTTGACGGAAAACTGCGCATTGCCGATATCGAAAAATTTCAATCCTTGGTGGATTTTGAACATCACGCCCAACCCAAAGTGATTTCGATTTCGCAAACCACCGAACTCGGAACGCTCTACACGCACGATGAAATCAAGGCTTTGGCAGATTATGCGCATTCGCAAAACATGTATTTGCATATGGACGGCGCACGCATTGCCAACGCAGCAGCAGCGCTAAATTTGCCCATCAAAAATTTTACGTTCGATTGTGGTGTGGATGTGTTGTCGTTTGGCGGCACAAAAAATGGCATGATGTACGGCGAAGCCATTGTGTTTGCTAATAAATCGCTTTGCGAAAACTTCAAATATGTGCGCAAACAAGGCATGCAATTGGCCTCGAAAATGCGTTATATTTCTGCGCAATTTTCAGCGTATTTGTCGAACGATTTGTATTTGGAAACCGCACGTCATGCCAATGCAATGGCACAACATTTGGTAAACAAATTAAGCGCTATCCCAGAAATCACAATCACACAAAATGCCAGTGCTAATGCGGTTTTTGCGAAACTTCCACACGCGATAATCAAGCCTTTGCAAAACGAATATGCGTTTTACGAATGGGACGAACAAAACCATGAACCGAGCGAAGCGAGCTCATCGAGGGCAAAGCCCGAGATAACCGAGGCGAAGCCGAGTACAGTACGTTGGATGTGTTCGTGGGACACCACCGAAACCGAGATTGAAAACTTTGTTGCTTTAATCAAAAACTTGTTAAAAACGGCCTAAAATATGTCAGAGAAAAAAAAGAGAGAAAACCGCTGTTCATTCTGCGGCACTAAGGAAAGCGAAGCCAAATTGTTTTACGGCGAAAACCATGCATTTGTTTGTGAAAACTGCATTTCCAACGGACAAAAACTTTTGGAAAATCAGCAAAGAGCCAGAGAAACCAAAGGTTTGCCACAACTTGACATCAAAAAACCCATCGAAATAAAAACGTTTTTGGATCAATATGTGATTGGTCAAGACGATGCTAAAAAATCGCTGTCGGTGGCGGTTTACAACCATTTCAAGCGTATCACATATAAAAAACAAGACGAACTCAACGATGTTGAAATTGAAAAATCAAACATCATCATGGTTGGTGCAACCGGAACGGGCAAAACCCTGATGGCACGCACGATTGCAAAGATGTTGAACGTGCCGTTTTGCATTGCCGATGCAACGATTTTGACGGAAGCGGGCTACGTTGGCGAGGATGTTGAAAACATTTTGACACGCCTTTTGCAAGCCTCGGATTACAACGTGACAGCCGCCGAACGTGGCATTGTTTTCATTGACGAAATCGACAAAATTGCACGAAAAAGTGACAACCCATCGCTCACACGAGATGTGTCGGGTGAAGGTGTGCAACAAGCGTTGCTGAAACTCCTGGAAGGCGCAATTGTCAACGTTCCCCCGCAAGGCGGACGCAAGCATCCCGACCAAAAAATGATTCAAATCAACACGAAAAATATCTTGTTTATCGCCGGCGGTGCGTTCGATGGGATTGAAGCGAGAATTGCGTCGCGTTTGAACACAAACACGATCGGTTTTGTGAACCCGCACGCCGAAGATCTCGACAAAGATAATCTCATCAAATATGTTGCGCCACAAGACTTGAAAAGTTTTGGTTTGATTCCCGAAATTGTTGGACGTTTTCCAGTCGTTACAAGTCTGAACACCTTAGATAGAGCAGCCCTTCGCAGGATTTTGGTTGAACCAAAAGATGCGTTGGTCAAACAATATTCTAAACTTTTGGAAATCGATAATATCAAATTAAATTTTGACGAAGATGCCTTGGATTTTGTCGTCGACAAAGCCCTTGAATTCAAACTCGGCGCACGCGGTTTGCGTTCAATTTTGGAAGCCATCATGACCGATGCGATGTTCGAACTTCCATCGAACCAAACCATCACAGAATTGCACATTACAGCGGATTACGCCAACAAGCAACTTTCTGGAAAAGTGCTCAAACAGCTAAAAACCGCTTAGCGCGCACAATTTGCTGATTTGCAAAAATATAAGCAACGTCTTTTTTACTTGCAAAAATCGTTTTTTTTTCGTAACTTTGTGGTCTGAAAAAACTAAAACACAAACATTATGAAAAAATTACTAAGAAAATTAGCGCTACTACCGCTTTTTGTAGGCTTAATCGCGACAACAGCCTGTAATCGCGACGGCGAGGAGGATCAACAGTATCAAGACGATCCGCGTCAAAATGGAAACTTGTTTGAGTTGCCTTGGTCGGAATTGACACCGGCTCAACAAAAAGTAAGGTTGGAGCAAGAAAGTATCGACTTCCTTAACGAAATGACCGCTATCAGCAACGATCCTGCGATTGATGCCATTCGAAATTTGGAAAGATTATTTGGAATTTCATCGCCAAATGTGCCTGATCCAATCCGCGAAGTGAGCAACACGCAAGAAGTTCTCAACCTGAGAAATGTTATGGGAATTTTCGAGTGGAACAGCACGGAAAACACGTGGACAGAAGAGAGTTCGGACACCGAATTGAGATTCGTTTTTCCTGCAACACGAACAACCGAATACAACAACGCAACACTTACCGTTATAGTACACAACTCGCCATTTACATTTGAAGAGGATGGAATAACCGTTCATCTGCCGCAATTTGTTACAGCAACGTTGACGATAAACGGCAATCAAGCCGGACTCATCGAATTTGGCGCAGAATACAACGCTAACGAAGTGCCTCAAAGATCTGTCTTTAGAATGGTAACCAACGATGGCTACGAAATGTTGACAACCGTAAACACCAGAGCCGAAGAAATAGCTACATTTAGCCTTCGTCGCAACAACAATTCGTTGTTAGAAGGTCGTGCGCGAACGGACATGGACGGCGCGGCTTGGGAAAACCTGGGTTTGGATGCTTTGGATGGTGAAGACATCAGTGAAGAAGAGTTCTTCCGCTTGATGGAAGAGGCTGATGCAACTGTTCAGTTGATGAACAATTTGACCATCGTTTATTGGATCGATAGCGAAAACTATGCCAGAGAAATGGACGCGTTATGGACTTGGGAAAGTGCAGAATGGGACAGACTTTTTGACAATTGGGATTGGAACAGACCTTGGGAAGAGCGCAGACAGTTACAAGAACAATTGGATAGAGAAGTCCGAAACAGACAGGCAAACATTATGAACGAGCACATGCGTTCGGCTTTAGTGTCTTTAGAAGACAATTTCAGAATTGCTGAATTGGTTGCGAGAACAGAAAGAAGAGAAGATCGTTGGGGTAGTGGTGAGTCGCAGGTTTCGGTTTGGTATGAGATCGTTTACTTCTTGCGTTTCAACAACGGTGTTTATCATGAAGCATCGGTGTATTTTGGCGATGGTTTCGATAGACTTATTGATGAATGGAACGATTTTGTCAACAGGTTTTAGATAAATAAAATGCCGTAGGGGCGGGGTTTGCCCGCCCTTACATTTTTTTATAATGGCAATCCGAATATTAAAAATCGTTGCATTTTTTATCGTTGCAAACGTTTGTTATGCCCAAACCGGCATAAATATTTCGGGAAGGGTCATAGATAGCGACGGCTTAGAATTGCCATTAGCACGCATGCAACTAATCGCTGGAAACGACACCATAATGCAACACGTGGGCATCGATGGGATTTTTTCGTTTCAGTTTGCAACGCCAACGCAGATTCAGCTCACAACCAGCCACATTGGTTACGAAACCGATGTTTTGGATATGCACGTATCAAACGATACTGCGCTAACGATCGTGTTGCGCTTTTCTGGAATTGAGTTGGGCGAAATGGTTGTTACAGCCCGTTCCACCGCACTTATCGGCCATTCGGGATTTGGCGCCATCAGCCTCAGCACGGAACGCATGAGCAATCTGCCGTCAATGACAGGAACACCAGACATCAACCGCATTTTGCAACTGATGCCAGGCGTGCAACACGCTGGAGAAGCCAACGGCCATCTTCACGTGCGTGGCGCGGATCCTGGGCATACGCTGATGCTTTACAACACTGTGCCAATTTATGGCACATCCCATTTGCTGGGAATTTTTCCGTTTATCAATGTGGATCATTTGGATCGTGTGATTTTCGATAAAGCGGGTAGAAACGCGCAATTCGGCAATCGGCTCGGCGCAACCGTGCAAACGGTGTCGCCAAACGAAATTCCTGACGAATTTTCCGTTCGTGGAAATGTGGGTTTGATTGCATCGCAACTGACCGTGAGCAGTCCGCTGGGCGACAATGTTGGGCTCGTTGTTTCGGGCAGACAAACCTATGTGGATTGGCTTATCGCACCGTTGGTTAGCAGTGGTGGCGACGACAATACGCTTGAGAATTTTGGCTATTCGTTTAACGATGCGAATTTGACGCTGATGTTTCGTCCAAACGAAAGGCATAGCGTGGATTTGAACGCGTTTGTGAGTGGCGACCGGTTCACCGTTGGCGACGAATTTATGTTGTTGGATGCGCGAATGTTATGGGGCAACCAGCTCGCATCGCTCGGTTGGACGTACCAACCTCGGCAAGGTGTAAGGATTAGTAGCGATGTTTATGTGTCGCGGTTTGCCAATTTTTTGGAAATAACGCAGGCCGGTTTGGATTTGAGCATTGCATCCGAAGTGTTGGATGTGGGCGCGAATGTTGAAGCCGAATTTGAGTTGTTTTCGATGCCTTTTGTGGCGGGTTTTCAGTATGCCAATTATCGCGTTAATCCGCAAGAATTAGCATCAAAAACATTGCCCGTTCCGTTTGAAAACAATGCCGTTTCATCGCAATTTTTTTCAACGTATTTGCGTGCAAAACCCGCATTAAATGAGAACTTTTCGTTGGATGCCGGACTGCGTTTGGGCGTGTATCACATCAACAACAGCAACGCACGTGCCGACGTGCAACTTGAACCGAGAATTGGTCTGCTTTTTTCGGACAATAACCGTTGGACGGCCTATGTGTCGTATGCGCGGAAAAGTCAGCGTTTACACTTGATTAGCACGTCGAGCATTGGCTTTCCGACTGATTTTTGGGTGGCGTCTTCGGAAGGTGTTCCAGTGTCGTTGGCCAACAATTTTTCCATTGGCTCAAACTTTCGGATTTTACCCAATTTGGAACTTTCTGTGGGCGGCTTTTACAGCCGAATGAGCAATTTGTTGCACTATCCGCTCAACATTCTTCAATTCAATGAAAAAACGACTTTTGGCAACGATGTTTATGTTGGACGAGGGCGTGCGCACGGTGCAGAATTTATGCTTTCGCGAACGGGACGCTTGTCGGGCTGGATCAGTTATACGTTGAGCAGATCCGACCGACAATTTAGTGAAATCAACGATGGCCAACGCTTTCCATCAAAGTTTGATCGGCGCCACAATTTGTCGGCCGTTGCTATTTACAGAATCAACGATCGTTGGACGGCAAGTGTTGTGCAAATTTTCACGTCTGGAAGTCGTTTTACAACACCAACCTCGTGGTATTTCATCAACAATAATCCTGTGAAAGAATACGGCAAACACAACAATTCCACAATGCCGAGTTACATACGCACCGATGTTTCTGTGGATTTTCGCATCAATCGCACACGGCGCGGTGGCGAAAATATCTTGAATTTTTCGGTTTACAATGTGTTTGCTGTGCGAAATCCGATTTACGTTATGCTCGATGTCCGACCAAGCGAAACGGGCAATACGGTACAAGTTGTGCCACGTTATCGCACGATATATACGATACTTCCGTCAATCAGTTGGCGGTTTAGATTTTAGAGAATGAGAATTTTTGTTAAAATAATGTTGGTTTCTGTTGTTCTGCTTTTTTCGTGCGAAAGGGAAAGCGATTTTATGGCGCTTGGCGAAATGAGAATCGTTGTTGAAGGTTGGATTGACGAAGGCGATGTTGCACGTGTGATTTTGTCGCGAAGTGTGCCGATTTCGGAGTTGGTTGACTCGTCTAATTTTTTGGAATATGCAATTCGTTCGGCGATGGTTGTTGTCTCGGATGGCACGATTAACGACACTCTTGATTTGCGACGAGCATCGTACCATCTGCCACCGTTTATGTACGTGGGCAACCGCATTATTGGACGAGCCGGAGGAACCTACACACTCACCATTTATTATTTTTGCTTGACAAGTTTTCGACCCATAACGCTCACGGCAGAAACCACAATTCCAGAATCCGTTCCGATACAAAACGTGCGATACGTGCGCCAAAATCCGACAGACACAACTGGCAGTTTGGTTGTGGAATTTACGCATCCAGAAGGTCAACAAAAGTACTACCAAATTGCAACCATGGTCAGACATTTTGACGAAGTTTTTGTGCCAAGCATGTATGGAAATTTGAGCAGCAGAAGTTTTACATCACCCGATGTAGAAGTAACGGTGATGCGGGGTGTAAGCATTTTTCCACGTGCAAGTTTTGCGTTATATTTCAACGATGGTGACGAAATTTTGGTCAGACTTCGCACGATGCCACGCAAAAGTTTTGACTTTTGGAACGCTTGGCAAAACGAAATCATCAACGCACGAAATGCGATATTTCCAGCCAACAGAAGTTTGCCAAGCAACATCAATGGCGGCGTTGGCATTTGGTCGGGCTACGGACAAAGCACATTGCGAATTATCGCCGAATAAATGGCGCTCTGTGAGCTAAGCCTCATTTTTTACTTGCTTTTTTCAAAAAAAAATCGTAACTTTGCAAGGTATAATAGCAACTTAATGCCTACACGCAGACACATTATTCTTTTGTCGGGGTTGTTTCTCGGACTATTTCTTTTGCCTTTTTCAGCGAAAGCGCAAGAGGAAAATTATGCGGAATTGCTTGCGACACTCGTCACAATTTCAGGCAATAACGTGTTTTGTGCAGGCGAACATACAGCGCCCACAACGTTTACAGCAACGATTCCGTTTGCTTATCACCGTTTTGAATGGAGCAATGGAAACACAACAGACCTAACCATCACGATTGATGATGTGACATTTAATCAAACGTTTTCTATCCAAGTTTTTGATAGTGAAAACGAGCTTTTAGGCCAAGCGCAACGCTCGATTTTCGTAACCACACGACCAACGGTAACGCCTGTAAATGAGTTGCTTTGCGTGGGCGAAAACCGTGCGGCAATCGTGGGCATGAACACAACAGCAAACCATTTTTCGTGGAGTTTTGACCCTGCAATCAATCCGCATTTGGTTGGAGACCCTGTCAATCAATGGACACCACCGCCAACAACGGATTTTATCAATGTTCACATTTGGTATCAAGTTGTGCCAAATCGCGTTGTTCGAACGGTTTTGGATGTAAAAATTTCGGAGTTTCCAATCGATGTTTACAACTTGTGTTACACGCAAGATTCGGCAATTATTGAGATTGAAGATGCACTGTTTGAACTTGTTGCAAGTGAAACAAGCGCGTGTATTGACGAGATAATAACGCTGAACATTGTCGGAGGTATTGATGCAAACACGATTGTGTGGTCAACCGGACAAGTCGGCGGAACATCAACAACAGTGCAAATTGTCGATATTGGCGACACTATTTTTTCGGTGAGAGGGACTGATTTGGCAGGATGCCAGGGAGTCAGTTATGTTTCTATTTTCGGAATGCCATCGCCAGAGAATGTGCACATTAGCATTGTTGGCGACGATCCAATTTGTGAAGGTTTGCCTCTCCGACTAACCGTTGATTGCGACGATTGTGCGAGTTTTTTGTGGATTACAGGACACACTTCCGAAGAGGTTGAAGTTTGGCCAATAGGGCGATTTACCTACACTGTCAGAGCTTTTGGCGGTCTTAATCACACGATGTGCTATTCAACAGCCGAACTGGAGATTGTAGCGATTAATTGCGAAGAAATTCATTTTCCAACGGCCATTCGCTTGTCTTCGCAAATCGGAAATAACGTGTGGCGACCTGTTTTGGATCCGTTAGAAGGAACTAATTATTGGTTTGCAATTTTCAATCAATGGGGGCAACTTATTTTTGAATCCAACGACATGGAAGTTGGCTGGGATGGCACGCACAACGGGCAGTTCGTGCGTCCGGGAACGTTTGTGTTTTTGTTCCGTTTGACGCATATTCACCGCACGTGGGAACGCACGGGAACGATTACGGTCATCGACTAAAAACGCACAATTATGAAAGCGTTTATTCTTTCGGCAGGACTTGGTACTCGGCTAAAACCGATGACTGAAACCATTCCAAAAGCCTTGGTTGAAATCAACGGAAAACCGCTCCTACAAAGCCTTATCGAGAATCTGAAAAAAAATGGTTGCACGGATTTTGTTATTAATGTGCATCATTTTGCGGATTTGGTGATTGATTTTTTGGAAGCCAATCAGAATTTTGGTGTGACTATTGAAATTAGCGATGAACGCGAAACCCTTTTGGATACTGGCGGTGCGATACTCCACGCCAAAAAATTTCTGGAAAACGAGCCGTTTTTTTTGATGCATAATGTCGATATTTTGTCTGATATTGATTTGGACAACATGGCGAAACACCACGTGAAATCAGGGGCTTTGGCTACGCTTGCTGTGCGGGATAGAGAGTCTGGTCGTAAGTTTTTGTTTGATGAAAGTTTACGTTTGAGAGGTTGGCAGAATGAGAAAACTGGCCAAGTCCGTCATTGCGAGCAAAGCGAAGCAATCCAGAGCATAACAGATTGCTTCGCTTCGCTCGCAATGACGGTCAAGGAAGCAAACGGACGACTTACGCCTCTTGCGTTTAGTGGCATTCACATCATCAATTCCGAGATTTTCAAACACATCAACCAGCGAGGCAAATTTTCCATCGTAGAAACCTATTTGGATTTAGCCAAAACCTTTGATATTCGCGGGTTTCAGCACGATGATGATTTTTGGTTGGATGTCGGAAAACCCCAAGATTTGGAGCAGGCGTCAATTCGAGGGAAACGCTAATCCCGCAACGCTTACACGCGTGCCGTCAATCGCCGTCAATTTGCGGATGCAACCTTCAACAGTCGCACCGGTTGTAATCACATCATCCACCAACAAAATATGTTTGTTTCGGAGGGCATTTGTGTTGCTCACCTCAAACACTTCTTTCACGTTTTCCCAGCGATTGAAGCGGTTTTTGCGGGTTTGTGTTTCGGTGTTTGTGCGACGAACAAACGAGGTGGTGTCCAACGGTATTTTCATTGTTTGCGACAAACCGCAAGCAATTTTTTCGCTTTGGTTGTAGCCTCGAAATTTGGCGCGTTTTGGATGCAACGGCACAGGAACAATCACGTCAATCCCCCCAAAATCAGGCGACTTCGACAAATCTCTGCCGAATAATTTGCCCAAATAAACACCAATTTCAGGTTTTTGGCTGTACTTCAATTGATGAATGAGATGTTGCACCCGTCCAGATTTTGTGAAAAACAAAAAAGCGGTTGCCATTTTCACGTCGGCGCGTCCCCAAAACAGCTGTGAAACCGCGTTGTTCGGGTCGTTGTGAAAATTTGTTCGAGGCAAATGAAAGAGGCAGTCCAAACAAATTAAACATTCGTTTTGATGCAATTTTTTTCTGCACGCCAAGCACTGCAAGGGGTACAGCAAGTTTAAGAGGTCTTTTAACATGATAATGACTTTTTTATGGTTATGTAGGGGCGAGGCATGCCTCGCCCTTACCCTATATAACGCAAAAAAGCCATTTTTTGTATATTTTTGTTAATAACTTTCGGGTTTTGTTAATAACTTTTTAGATTTCCACCATCAAAACCCGTTTAGTTTTCGCAGAAATCCTAAATCGATTATCGATGCGATGCCCAATAACCCAAGCGATATCGTTGCCCGAACAAAGCAACCAAACACGCTCTTTTTCAAAGCGTGACAGTTTTTGGTTGATGAAAAAATCGCTTAGTTTTTGTTTGCCGCGTTGTCCGAAAGGGATGAAAAAATCGCCGTTTTCCCAGCGTCGCAGGGTTAGTGGGAATTGGAGTTTGTCGTAGTCTAATTGGGCGATGGTTGGGGCGGTGTTTAGGACAAATTTTTCGATATCAATCAAATTGATTGTGACCGTAGGGGCGCATTGCATACGCCCTTTGTTGGCATTTTTCACAATTGTTGGCGAGGGCGAACACGTTGGTTCGCCCCTACAGTCCGCATTGAATATCGGCTCGATTAACAATTTTCCGTTGTGCGTGATGGCCCGATGTGTTTTGGATAAAAATTGTTTGCCGGAATGGCCTGCTTTTTGAATGGAACGAATTTGTGTTGCTGAAAACCCGCATTTCTGTAAGGTTTCCAAGTCTTGCAGCGATTGCGTTTCCAAATCTTGCAAGTTTTCCATACTTTGTAAAATATTCGCTTTCGCGGAATGGCCAAGCTGTTCCAAACACGGCAGTAAGTTATGACGAATGTTGTTTCTTAAATAGTAATCGTCGGAATTGGTAGTGTCTTCGCGGTATTCGAGGTTGTTTTTCTTGGCAAAATGTTCTAAATTTTGTCGTGAAAATTTGAGCAACGGCCGAATAATCTGCTCACGTTTTGGCAACATCCCTCGCAAACCCTTGACACCAGAGCCACGCAGGAGATTGATAAAAAATGTTTCAATCTGATCATCGGCGTGATGTGCAACGGCTACGTAGTCGTAATTCTCGCTACTCAAAATCTCTGAAAAGTAGTCGTATCGCAGGTTTCGAGCAATCATTTGTGTGGACTGTTTGGGTTTTTTTTGCTCGGTTTTTGTGTCAAAACGCTTGCTGAAAATCGGCAATCCGTACTGTTTAGCTAATTGCTTGACAAACGCTTCGTCAGCGTTAGAATCCTTGCCACGCAACTGAAAATTGCAATGCACAATGGCCAAATCATTGAGGGCATGTTTTTTCAGCAAAGCCAACAATACCACAGAGTCTAGCCCACCACTAACCGCAACCAAAATGCGATCCGACGGCTCAACCAACGCCGAAAAATGCGGTGAAAATTGCTTGTCTAACAACACGCCTTATTCTTTTTTATGTTCCTTCAAAAGATCACGAATTTCTGTCAAAAGTTTTTCCTCGTTGCTCGGTTCAGCAGGCGTTTCAGGCTCGGGCTCCGGCGGATGTTCCAACGATCGTTTCAACGTATTAATTCCTTTGACAAACATAAAAACACAGAACGCAATAATCAAAAAATTAACGATGGCTTGAACAAAATTTCCATAGGCAACAACCACAGCAGGAGCGACTTCCACGCCATCCTTAACAACCGCTTTTTTGAGAACAACGCTCAGTTCTTGAAAATGAACACCCCCAATCAACACGCCAATCGGTGGCATAATAATATCCGCAACCAACGAAGAAATAATCGTCCCAAACGCACCGCCAATAATCACACCAACAGCCATATCAATCACATTGCCCCGAACGGCAAAATCCTTGAATTCTTTGAGTAAGCCCCTTGTTTTTTTGTGTTTTCTGGTCATTTGCAGGATTTTTTACAAGATAAGGGCGAGTTATAAACTCGCCCCTACTGTTTTTTCTTGTGATCCCGCCAGGATTCAAACCTGGAACCTTCAGATCCGTAGTCTGACACTCTATTCAGTTGAGCTACGGGACCTTTTGTTTTTTTCTGTAGGGGCGGAAAATTTTCCGCCCCTACGTTGTGGG
>Ga0209755_10006152_pt1 | contig 13386 bp, 17 predicted proteins | sample TergutCo191P1_FD_187301 | JGI IMG/M metagenome (GOLD analysis project Ga0209755, IMG submission 187301) | Cornitermes sp. P1 segment gut microbial communities from Petit-Saut dam, French Guiana - Co191P1 (SPAdes) (version 2) | ecosystem: Host-associated > Arthropoda: Insects > Digestive system... | reverse complement strand
GTCGTTTAAGACATCACCCAACGCCGGATTTTAAAATAGAGAGTGGAATAACTAGCTACCTCGGGGTTTTATTGTCTTTTTTCTCTGTCTGGTAAATTTCTTAAATATTATAGCTTAGACTAGTTGCATTTAAAAGCAGCTAAATTGCAGCGTTTAAGACATAAAAACGCCAATACTAAAAATAAACAATGGCCAGGGTTTCTTTTGCCTTTTTCTCTACTTGGTAAATTTCTTAAATATTTATTGCTAAAGTAGTATTCTGGATCCCAGCGTCACGCGCTGGGATGACAAGAGAAAGCTGCTTGGACGATAAAAAGGGGCTACTTGGGTAACACTCTCTTGGCAGAGATTGCTCACAATAGTCATGAAATAGTGGTGCTTTTTTAAGAAGCACCATTTACCTAAAACTTTTTTTGAGGCTGTAGTACATATTATTTACATGTTTTTGTGCCCGGATCCCATTTTTTACCAGAAGGGCAACATGCATCTTTTCCTGTTACTGCCTTTACAACAGCAGGAGCACCAAAGAATACAGCAGTAAATGCACCGAGTGCAAAAAGTGCTGGCCACGGCATTCTACCAAATATTGCAAGCAGTGCCGCACCTATTATCACTATTGTAATCATTGGTCCACCTAGGCCTTGAGTATAGTTTATTATACTGCATATCACTGCTGATGTTGCATCTAGCTCATTAGCAGCATTAGCATCAAACGCAAAGGAGAAAATTAAAGCCGCAAGTAGAAGAAATTTTTTCATCATGCCTCCAATAATTTCATATTTTATGCTACTACGCTTTGATTAAATTTAGGTAAATAGTGCTTCTTGCACCATTTACCTAAAACTGTTTCTGAGGCTCTTTAATTTGCAAAACCCATCAGAAGATCGACGTTTTTCTACGGGGTGCATGCCTGTACTGTGCCTGGTGCTATTTTTGAAACAACCGCAGGAGCGCCAAAGAACACAGCGGTAAATGCACCCAGTGCAAAAAGCGCTGGCCACGGCATTCTACCGAATATTGCAAGCAAAGCCGCACCGATTATTACTACCGTGATCATTGGTCCGCCTAGACCTTGGGTGTATTTTATTATATTGCATATTACTGTTGATGTTGCGTCTAGATTATTAGCAGTACTAGTAGCAGGAGCCTGAGTAGGAGTAGGAACAGTATCAGCACTTGCATCAAACGCAAAGGAGAAAACTAAAGCCACAAATAAAAGAAATTTTTTCATTATACCTCCAATAATTTCATATTTTATGCTACTACGCTTTGATTAAATTTAGGTAAATAGTGCTTCTTGCACCATTTACCTGATTGAAGCTTGTAATACCTTTACTTTGTGGCTACACCGCCTTCGCATTTTATTGCATCTGGTTTTATTGCCTTTATAACTGCAGGAGCACCAAAAAATACAGCAGTAAATGCACCAAGCGCAAAAAGTGCAGGCCATGGCATTCTGCCAAATATTGCGAGCAATGCTGCACCTATTATCACTATTGTAATCATTGGTCCACCTAGTTTGTGAGTATAGTCTACTATTTTGCATATTACTGTTGATGTTGCATCATCAACATCAGCAGCGTTTGCATCAAACGCAAGGGAGAGAATTAAAGCCACAAATAGAAGAAATTTTTTCATTATACCTCCAATAATTTCATATTTTATGCTACTCTGCTTTGATTAAATTTAGGCAAATGATACTAGAAGCATCATTTACTCAATATTTTTTATGTCTGGCAAGTATATTTTCCTGAGCCATCAGGTTTCAATGTTTCCCCAGAATTGCATGTTACGCACTTACTTGCTGTGTTTGGTGCTATTTTTGAGACGACGGCAGGAGCGCCAAAGAACACAGCAGTAAATGCACCGAGTGCAAAAAGCGCTGGCCACGGCATTCTGCCGAATATTGCAAGCAAAGCTGCGCCTATTATCACTATCGTGATCATTGGTCCACCTAGTTTGTGAGTATAGTCTACTATTTTGCATATTACTGTTGATGTTGCATCATCAGCATCAGCATTTGCATCAAACGCAAAGGAGAAAATTAAAGCCGCGAGTAGAAGAAATTTTTTCATTATACCTCCAATAATTTCATATTTTATGTTACTCTGCTTTGATTAAATTTAGGCAAATGATACTAGAAGTATCATTTGCCTAAAACTTTTTATTTCTGACAAGTATATTTTCCACCTGAATCAGATTTCAGTGTTTGTCCAGGAGGACACGTCTCGCACTTACTTGCTGTGTTTGGTGCTATTTTTGAGACAACGGCAGGAGCGCCAAAGAACACAGCAGTAAATGCACCGAGTGCAAAAAGCGCTGGCCACGGCATTCTACCGAATATCGCAAGCAAAGCTGCACCTATTATCACTATTGTAATCATTGGTCCACCTAGGCCTTGAGTATAGTTTATTATACTGCATATCACTGCTGATGTTGCATCTAGCTCATTAGCATTTGCATTAGCATTTGCATCAAACGCAAAGGAGAAAATTAAAGCCACAAGTAGAAGAAATTTTTTCATTATATCTCCAACAATTTTTATTTTTTATGCCACCACGCTTTGATTAAATTTAGGTAAATGGTGCTCCTGCACCATTTACCTAATGCTTTTCTGAAATTTTAGTGCCTAGCTACCCACATGTATTTGTTGTTGCATCCCATGCTTTACCATCAGGACAAGCAGCCTTACCATCTTTACAAATTACACCACCTGGTATTATTTTTGAAACAACTACAGGAGCACCAAAAAACACAGCGGTAAATGCGCCCAGTGCAAAAAGTGCTGGCCACGGCATTCTACCAAATATCGCAAGCAAAGCCGCACCGATTATCACTATCGTAATCATCGGTCCACCTAGGCCGTGAGTATAGCCTACTATTTTACATATCGTGTCTGTTGTTTTATCATCGTCAGGTCCAGCAGCGAAGGCAGTATCAAATGCAAGGGAGAGAATTAAGGCCACAAGTAGAAGAAATTTTTTCATCACGTCTCCAACAATTTTTATTTTTTATGCTACCCCGCTTTGATTAAATTTAGGTAAATGATGCTTAGCATCATTTACCTAAAACTGTTTTGAGGCTCTTTAATTTGCAAAACTTATCAGAAGGTCAGCGTTTTTCTATGGGGTGCATGCCTGTACTGTGCCTGGTGCTATTGCTGTTACAATCTTTGGTGCACCAAAAAACACGGCGGTAAATGCACCGAGCGCAAAAAGAGCAGGCCAAGGCATTCTGCCAAATATTGCAAGCAGAGCTGCACCTATTATTACTACTGTGATCATCGGCCCACCTATGCTTTGGGTATATTTTACTATGCTGCATATCACTTCTGATGTTTCATCACCTTGGGTTTTACTCTGCTTAGCGGCATTTGCATCAAATGCAAAAGATAGGATTAAAGCTATAAATAGAAGAAATTTTTTCATTATGTCTCCAATAATTTTATGCCAGATTTTCCTTTGCGTTTATTAAATTTAAGTTAAGAGTATTAGTAAATTTATCATACCATCAATTTAACTTTGGGCTATTTTATTTTTAGCCAAACTAATTGAATCAAGCTGTAAAATCTGTTAAAGTTGATTTTATCAAAGGCACCCTTAGCTCAGTTGGATTAGAGCATTTGACTACGGATCAAAAGGTCGGGCGTTCGAGTCGCTCAGGGTGCACAATGTTTTTAGTCTACGCAGAAAACAGAGGCCACACTTGAAATTGATGTATGAAGTACCTATCTTTAAAGGTTAAATACTGAACTATTGTATATGAGCACAAAAGACTACTATGAACTGCTGGAAGTAGGCAGAAATGCCAGTGTTGATGAGATAAAAAAAGCATATAAGAAATTAGCGTTAAAGTATCATCCAGATAGAAATCCTGGTAATAAAGAAGCAGAGGAAAAATTTAAAGAAATAACGGCTGCGTATGAGGTTCTGTCTGACCCTGAAAAAAAAGCAGGTTATGATCGCTGCGGACATGAGGATGGTGGATTTGATTTTAGCCAAGCTGCGGGAGATTTTAGTGACATATTCAACGACTTTTTTGGCGGAGGATTTGGGGGATCAAGTAGATCAAAAGCAAAGAGAAGCACAACGAGAGTGCCTGGATCGGACTTACGTTATAATCTTGAAATTACCTTAGAAGACGCATTTAAGGGAATACAAGTGCCTATACATTACGTTACAAATGTAAAATGTGACACGTGTCAAGGTACAGGTAGCGAAGGAACGATCAAACCAGTTCAGTGTCACATGTGTCAAGGAAGCGGTAGGATCAGGACCCAGCAGGGCTTTTTTACAATCGAGAGAACATGTACCACATGTTATGGGGAAGGAGAAATAATACAAAATAAATGCAAAAAATGTGGTGGAAATGGACGCAGAAGAGATGAAGTAAATATATCAGTTTCAATTCCAAAAGGCATAGGGGATGGTGATGAAGTACCGGTATTTGGTAAAGGAGAAGCTGGAGCAAGAGGTGGGAAATGCGGAGATTTATATGTATATGTTAAAATCGCTAAACATGACACCTTTGATCGAGACAAAGCAAATTTATGTTGCAAAGTGCCTATAAAAATGACACAGGCAGTGCTTGGTGGTGAAGTCGATGTTCAGTTAATAGATGGGAGTAAAATAAAAGTAAAGGTTCCTGAAGGCACTCAAGCTGGTACCAAACTACGCTGTAGAGGAAAGGGTATGCCGTGTGTGGGATCAGGTGCATGTGGTGATTTGTATGTGCAGGTAATAGTTGAGACTTTAAATCCAAAGAACTTAACTGAAAAACAAATTGAGCTGTTGAAAGCGCTTGAAGAAGAAGAAAATGCAAACATGCAACGGCAATCTGAAAGGTTCTTTAATAAAGTAAAAAAAAAATAGGAAATTTGCTCAGTAATATCAAAGGCAGTTAATTATTCTCTAGCTGTCCTCCATTGTCTCCTAATGCTTGAACCTTCTTAATCTTTACGCTAGCTTTACCAAAAATTATACTATTTTAGATATAATTACAATGTCTAAATTTAAGGTATAGGGATGAACCCTACAATTAGGAAAGTTTTTAGTATTTTTCTTATAATATTATTTATTTTCTTTTCTCATATGAGCAGTGCTGCTGATAGTGATCTTGATGCAACCACCAAAGTAATATGCAATATCATTAAATACGTTTGGGGAATAGGCGGACCTCTTATGACTATAGTAATAATAGGTGCGGCTTTGCTTGCGATATTTGGTAGAATGCCCTGGCCGGCACTTTTTGCACTCGGTGTATTTTGCGCTGTGTTTTTTGGTGCAAAAGCTATTGTTACGAAAGTAATTGGTGGCGTAGGTGGTACTGGAAATACTTCCATCATGGACAAATGCGGAGCGGAAGAAAAGAAATAAACTCTTTTGCTAATAAATTGCTTCACACTGCAACTGATAGTTGCTGCTTTGCACTTCTGATACCAAATTGCTTCATTGATAATAAAAAATACTTCCCTTTCTCTGAGAAATCTGTTATGTTCAGTGTAATTACTGACTTTCATTGTTTCTAGAATATTTTTCCCTTGATAGCTATTTTATAATGAATTTGTCAGTAGTTTTTTTACGCAACAAAGCCCGCTGGAATCTAAATTTTTTAGGCTGGATTTTGTGGCCAAGCCACGGCTATATATAAGTAATTTAATATGAAAAGGACCCAATACAATAATTTAGTTTCATCTTATGCTAGAGCGCTGTTTTATATCTCAGAAGATAAACTAGGTACTACAAGAAAAGAAGTAGAATTTTTGTTAGATTTTTTTAAAAATCAACGTGATATTTTTATATACCTATCTCATCCTATGATTTCTCTTGCGCGTAAAAAAGAAGCGATACTCTCTATAGATAAAAACTTAAGTGAGAACTTAGTGAAATTTATTATGGTTGTATCCGCAAATAGGCGCTCTAATTTATTAATCCTGATATTAGAAAAATTCTTAAATCTTGTGAGGAAAAATGAAAATGAATTGGAAATTATTATAAAGTCAGCAGAGACCTTAAAGGAACCAGATATAAAAATAATTACTGAATCTTTGAGCTTTCTTGGTAAAATAACAAAGGTAAGTAACATGGTTGACCCCTCTATACTGGGCGGTTTTGTGGTGAAGTATGGTTTTAATTTGATTGATGCTTCGCTGAAAAGTTACTTAGATAGATTGGTTGATTTGAGTAAAATGGAAATATTGAAAATAAGGAATTGTGTATGAAAAACGGTATAAATGCTTCTGAAATAGTAAATATAATAAAAGAAAAAGTTGAGGCGTTTGATAATCCTGTAAAGCGAGAAAGTATAGGTGAAGTGATTTCAGTAACTGATGGTATTGCATTAGTTTATGGACTTGAAAAAGCAAAATTTGGTGAAAAGGTATCCTTTGCAAGTGGTATAGAAGGAATAGTTTTTGATTTAGATCATGATATAGCTGGAATAGTGGTGCTTGGTAATGATCGTGATGTCAAAGAAGGGGATATTGTAAAATGCAGTGGTAATGTTGTGCAGGTTCCTGTAGGGCATGAATTATTGGGAAGAGTCGTAAATGCATTAGGTTACCCTATAGACAACGGCGGGAAAATTAGAACCAAAAACAAAATGGACATGGAGTCTAAGGCGCCAGGCATTATTGATCGTAAATCTGTGCATGAACCTCTGCAAACTGGAATTAAGATTATAGACTTACTAATTCCAATAGGCAGAGGACAGCGTGAATTAATTATTGGCGATAGACAAATCGGTAAAACTACTATTGCGCTTGATACCATCATTAATCAGAAGAAGATTAATGATGAAGTGGATGAAAACCAAAAAGTTTACTGTGTTTATGTTGCTATTGGACAAAAGATTTCAACAGTAGCAAAAGTGGTAAATAAGCTAAAAGAAAGTGGGGCATTAGAATATACAACTGTAGTTGTGGCTAGTGCATCTGACTGCGCGCCTATGCAATTTTTAGCACCTTATGCTGGTTGCACCATTGGAGAGTTTTTCCGTGATAATGGAATGCATTGCTTGGTGGTGTATGATGATTTATCTAAGCACGCTGTGGCATATAGGCAGATGTCCTTATTGTTGAGGCGTCCTCCTGGTCGTGAAGCTTATCCTGGAGATATATTCTATGTACATTCTCGTTTGCTTGAAAGAGCTGCTAAAATGTCTGATGAAAAAGGGCAAGGGTCTCTAACTGCTTTGCCAATTATCGAAACTCAAGCTGGTGATGTATCTGCATATGTTCCAACTAACGTAATTTCGATCACCGATGGACAAATCTTCCTAGAGTCTGAATTATTTCATAAGGGATTTCGTCCTGCGGTAAATATAGGTTTATCAGTTTCGCGGGTTGGCTCTGCTGCGCAATTGAAATCCGTGAAAAAAGTTGCTGGTTCTATAAAGCTAAGTTTGGCTCAATATAGAGAGTTAGAAGATTTCGCAAAATTTGGTTCTGATCTCGATGCTAGTGTTCAACTATCCTTAAACAAGGGTAAATATCTTGTTGAGTTATTAAAGCAAAGGCAGCATTCACCTATGCCAATAGAAGAGCAAGTGGCGTTGATGTACGTCTTTTCTAATCTATATGATCAGTTAAGCAAGGTACAAATAAGCGATGTCAATAAATTTGAATATGATCTTATCAATTATTTTCATACTGTGCACCCTGGAGTTTTAAAAAAGTTGTCAAACAGCATGAATGATGGTATAAAAGACGATATTTTCAATATTGTAAGTAATTTTGTTACTCAATTTAATTACGTTTAGGTGGTAGTTATGGCTTCATCAATTGTTAATAAGTTCCCTATGACAAGGGAAGGTTTTGAACATATGCAAGCCGAGCTTGAGAAATTAAAGGAAGAAAAGCCTTCCATTATACAAGCTATTTCTGATGCACGTGACCAAGGTGATTTGTCCGAAAATGCGGAGTATCATGCTGCACGAGAAAGGTTAGGTTTTATTGAAGGACGTATAATGGAGTTAGAAAACAAGATTTCACATGCAGAAGTAATAGAAGTGAAAAGCTTGTCTGGTGATTCAGTAATGTTTGGCGCAACCGTAACATTAAGCATGCTCAGTGATGATGGTAGTGAAGCAGAGTATATTTATAAAATTGTAGGTGAGTATGAAGCTGATGTTTCAAAACAGTTGATATCTACTAGTTCACCTTTAGGTAGCGCTTTGATTGGCAAAAAAGTTGGCGAATATGTGGAAGTGGTAGTGCCAAGCGGAGAGAAGTTGTATAAAATAGTTAAGATTGAATTTAAATAAATTATGGTACAGACCACTTATGCATCAATGAGTATATCCAGCATTTCTCCTGTGGAAGATGTGTTAGAGGATGCCCGTTCTGGTAAGTTATTTATTTTAGTTGATGATGAGGATAGAGAAAATGAAGGTGATCTGATTGTCTTAGCTGAAAAACTAGAGCCAAAACATGTAGCTTTTATGGTTAGATATGGTACTGGTATTGTATTTTTAGCTATGACAAGACTTCATATGAGTAGGCTAGACCTTGAGTTTATGAGGAAGAGTAATGTAGATGAAAAGCTTATTCCTCACACTGCATTTACTACATCAATTGATGCACGTTATGGTATTACAACAGGTGTTTCTGCTCATGATAGAGCACGCACAATACTTACTGCTATTGATGAAAAGAGTACTAAAGATGATATTATTACTCCCGGTCATGTTTTTCCTATTATTGCAAATGATGGTGGAGTCTTAGCACGCAATGGTCATACTGAAGCAAGTGTTGAAATAGCAAAGTTAGTTGGCCTTAATCACGCGGCTGTAGGGTGTGAATTAGTGAACGATGATGGCTCTATGATGCGCTTACCTCAGTTGCTTAAATTTGCTGAACAACATAAGATTAAGTTAACTACCATCGATAAACTTGTTAGCTACGTTAAAAAGTTAAGCTAGCGTTTATAAATTTGTATAATTTAAGTGTTAAAATGTAAAATTCCTAAAAATTATACAAATACGGAATTTTCATGTTTAAAATTGCTAAGTTTTTTACCTTATTGTTCTTTTTTATATATTGCAGTAGCGCTTACTCTGTTAACGTTATTAGAGATAGTGAGGTGGAGGCAGTGGTAAAAGAACTAGCACAACCCTTATTTTCTGCTGCAGGCATCGATAGTGATCGGATAAAAGTTTTCATAATTAATGATAATTCTATTAATGCTTTCGTAATTGATAATAATAGCATTTTCATTCACTTAGGACTTTTGCAACATTCAACTGAGCCTTACATTTTGCTTGGCATATTAGCACATGAGATTGCTCATATATCTGCTGGCCATGTATTGCAGCTAAGTGGTGCTGTGGGTTATTTTCAATCGATAGCAATGATCAGTTATGTGGTAGGATTGGTTTCTACTATTATCATTAATCCCCAAGTTGCTAGTGCGATTTTGTTAAGCGGTGTAGCACTCAGCTCAAGGCTGTTTTTTAACTATTCTCAAGAGCAAGAAAGTGTAGCAGATAGCTATGCTTTAAGGTACCTTGATGAGTCTGGCTATGATAATTCAGGTATGAAAGAGGTTTTTGACTACTTTAAAAGTATCGAGCATGAAAATACTGAAGGGTATTTTCGCACTCATCCACTTAGTGATAAGCGCATATTTGCTGTACAAAATTATAAGGTTAAAAACAGTGTGAAACCAATTCTTGCAGATAAGTTACTAAGGTTTGAGCGTATGGTTACAAAGCTAGACTCCTTCTTTTCTCCCATACATGTGTTATCCAATAAATATGAAGGTAATTCTGAGTACGTAAATGCTATAATCCATTATAGGCAAGGAAAGATGGAAAAGGCTATTACTATAGTTGATTCATTAGTTCAAAAGTCACGCAATGACCCATACTTATATGAATTAAAAGCAGAAATGCTGTACAAGGCGGGGAATTTAGGTGAAGCAATAAAAATGTACGAAGAATCGCTTAGGTATTTATCTGAGAAAGACAGTTATTTGGTGAAACTTACATTATCCCATACTTTATTGTTGTACGGTGATGCAAAGAAAGCAATTTTTTACCTGGAACAGATCGCAAGTGTAGAACCAAATAATGCCTTCGTCTGGAAGTATTTAAGTATCGCATATAAACGTAATGCTGATACGGCAATGCATTATTTTGCTTTAACGAAAAAGGCTTGCATTGAAGGTAATTTAAAACAATTTATGAAATATGCTGAGTTAGCTGTTAAAACTTTACCAAAAAACAGCCCTTACTTGTTGCAAATTGAAGATATGAAACGATTTAATGGATAACAAAAAGCATTTTAGTATAACATCACTTTTAAGGGCCATTCTTTCCACACTGGTCCAACATTTTTTTGACTTCATCGCTTACATTGGGTATAACTTTCATTATGATCGTCTTAGCGCCAAAAAATACACCACAAAACATACCTAAAGCAAAGAGAGCTGGCCAAGGCATTCTGCCAAATATTGCAAGCAAGGATGCACCAATTATTACTACTGTCATGAGTGGCCCACCTATCCCCCAAACATAACCAATAATATTACATATTACTTGGGCAGTTGTGTCATTGATACCAGCACTACCATCGCCGGAGGCATCTGCATTGCCTGATAAAAACAACATCAAACATAAGACATTAAAAAACTTTTTTATTGTAGAGCTCATTTTTTTGCCTCTAAATAATAAACTAGCATAATAAGAACAATTTTATTACACATATTTATCTTAAAGTAAAATTTATGGTTTGTCCACAAATAAGGTATCACTACATAAACAAACCGCCGTTAATGTTCAGCACATGCCCTGTGATATATTTTGCTTCATCACTTGCTAAAAACAGAACTCCCGCTGCTATTTCTTCTCTCGTTCCCATTTTTTTCATTGGAATATTATCTAGTATTTTCCTCTTCTGTTCTTCAGTTAAAACTTCGGTCATTTTAGTATCTATAAACCCAGGAGCAATACAATTTACTGTTATATTGCGGCTTGCAACTTCTTTTGCTATAGATTTACTCATGGCTATTATTCCAGCTTTTGATGCTGCATAATTTACCTGTCCAGCATTTCCTGTTAATCCTACTATTGAAGAAATATTTATGATTCTCCCCCAGTTATTCTTAATTAGTTTCCTACATGCTTCTCTGTTTAGTTTAAACGTAGAACTCAAGTTAATATCAATCACTTTTTGCCATGCTTCATCTGTCATTCTCAGCAATAAACTATCTTGTGTAATGCCTGCATTGCATACGAGCCCGTCGAAACCTTCCATCAACTCACTTGCTCTATTTATTAGCTTGTTTACTTCCTCGGCATTTAACAAGTTACAAGGAAGTACATAAATATTTTTTTCATATAGTTTAGCAACTTTTTCTAGGGCTTCTTTTTTTGTACCAGAAATACATAGAATTGCTCCGGCTTTATGCATGGTTTTTACAATTGCCTGCCCTATTCCACCTGATGCACCAGTAATCAGGAATTTTCTGCCTTCTAATCGAAACATAATAACCTCGCTTTATCCGATTACTAACAGAGCATTGTCTAGTTGGCAATAGATTTTTTGCATGACACAAGCAGTTTAGATCTATGACAGCTAAGTCAGATTAAGATATGCAAGAATTGTTACTAAATAGTTTATTCTGGTGTTTTGCAGTCCAAATGAAGTGCATAAGTCATGGATTCTTTGTTTTTGTATGTTATCTTAACATTAACGCGAGTTCACAGTAATATATGATAAGTAAGTTAAAAAAACTTAGCGCTGGATTCTCTTTGACAGGTCTACTTGGCCATAGTGATAATATAAACATGCAAGGAACAAAAAATAAAAAGAAGAAGTACCCAAAACTTTTGGATAAAACGTTCGCATTGATTGATGCGGTGGTAAGTTTTATTTTAAAGCGCGAGGGTAATAACGTAAATGAGGTCCTGAGAGTAACATGGGGACCACTGTTTTTTGGTCTGATAGTGATACTCATTTTTTTTGGAATAGGTGGTATTTGGTCAGCTATAGCTCCAATTGATGGGGCAGTGCATGCAAGTGGAGAAGTTATTGTATCTTCAAACAGGAAAATAGTGCAACACCTAGGTGGAGGAATAATAAGTAAAATTTTGGTCAAAGAGGGCCAAGCAGTTAAAAAAGATGAGCCTTTAGTTTTGTTAAGTGATGTCAATGAGAAGGCGAATTTGAGTATAATCAAAGAAAAACTCTTATCGCTTTTGGCAACTGAAGCAAGACTTATTGCTATTAGGGGAGGCTTAGACACAATTGAATTTCCTGATGAAGTCAAAGAATTATCTGATGGCAATCTTGCAAGCAAAGTGATGAAAAATCAGATAAGATTATTTGATTCTCAGCACAAGAGTATATTGGGAAAAACTGACATACTGCAACAACGTATAAGACAATTACATGATGAGCTAGTAGGGCTGAATTCTCAACTGGATGCAGCTCTCAAGCAGTATGACTTAATAGCTGAGGAGTTAGAAACAAAAAGGCAGCTTCTTAGCGGTGGTCACATAGGTAAGCCACACATTTTGGCTTTGGAAAAGCAGTTTGCTGAAATTGAAGGTAGAGTTGGTCATTACCGTGCTGCAATATCTCAAGTGCAACAAAAAATTGGAGAAAACGAGTTAGAAATCATAAATGTGAAGAATGACGCTCAAGAGAGAGCAAACATTGAGCTTAAGGAAGTTAGCACATCTATTGCTGACTTGAGAGAAAGATTGATGGTTGCAGAAGATGCGTTAGCACGCACAGTTATTAGATCGCCTCAAAACGGAATAGTTACGGATATACGGTACCATACGGAAGGTGGTGTTATACAGTCTGGTGTGCCGATTATGAGCGTAGTGCCATCTAATGATGATTTAATAATAGACGCTAAAATTCAGACTAGAAATATAGAGGAGATACTGTCGGCACAAAAAAAAGATAGCAATATAGTCTCTATTGACGGATTGGAAGGGCTAAAGGTGAAAGTAAGGCTTAGTGCTTACAGCGCACGTCGTTTAAGTTTAATTAACGGTATAGTAAGCCATATTTCTCCTGATGCACTCGACGATCCAAGGTTAGGGCGTTATTATTCAGTACGTGTGGTGATACCAAAGTCAGAGCTTGCTCAGTTCAAAAATGTATATCTATATCCCGGTATGCCAGCAGAAGTGTATATAGTTACTCAATCCCGTACTCTTTTGTCATTCTTATTTACACCTATAATTGCAACAGTTGATAGGTCTTTTATAGAAAGGTAGCTCACTTGTTAAAGTGAATAGAAACGAAAAAACTACTTGACAACTTTCGTCGTTACCCTTATCATAGTACTGAAGCTATTTATTTATCTTCGCAATCTCTGCAGTGGATTAATGACAAAAAACTTAGGGTATTTGGCGTCTCATGTTTAAATT
>Ga0209755_10006151_pt1 | contig 13387 bp, 10 predicted proteins | sample TergutCo191P1_FD_187301 | JGI IMG/M metagenome (GOLD analysis project Ga0209755, IMG submission 187301) | Cornitermes sp. P1 segment gut microbial communities from Petit-Saut dam, French Guiana - Co191P1 (SPAdes) (version 2) | ecosystem: Host-associated > Arthropoda: Insects > Digestive system... | reverse complement strand
GGGGGGGTTCCTCATAGTATTACTATTTCTAAGCTGCAAAAGATTATCAGAATTACAATGGATGCCAGAACTCGAGATTCATGTGGGGAATATTTCAAGAAATTAATTATTTTGCCATTACAGTGACAGTATATACTCTTCCTTGTACTTTGTGTAATGAATAATAAAATCTAGTTTGTAGCAAACTCTGAGATGATAGAAACAAATATAATTTTTATCACCCACTGTCTATTTTGACATCAAAAAGGACCTGATTATGTTGGTATTAAGGTGTTCAGTTGTCTTCCAGGCCATATAAAGAATTTATCTAATAATATGAAACAATTTAAATGAGTTTTAAAAGGTTTTCTTTACCTATATTCTTTTGATTCATTGGATGAGCGTTTTAATTATAATAAAGGTTAAATATTCGGGTTTTGTATAAACACTGTTCAGATATTTATACATTTTAACTCTTGACGTGGATATATTTGTTTATCTTTTCAATCTTGCATGTAATTATTATTTTCTTATCCCATTGTATACTCTTCACTTTATTGAGCTTTTAATGAACTTTTTTTTTTTTCACTTATGAAACATCTCAATAATTTTGTTTGTATAACAACTAGTTTATTTTTATGTAACTATATGTTGTATTATTTATATAGCTATTACTCTACAAATACTAAGAATGACAAGCTGCCAGATTTTATAAACTGAAGGGAGAACGTTTTCTGTCGAAGCCGAAATTTGATCCAGAAGTTCTGAGACTGCGCGCAAACCCCCCTGAAAATCATGCAGCAGTCATGTGGTGATAGGGCATAGGTTAGTACACTGTTCGGATTCTGTTGCTGTTTCTTCATTCCTAATTTGCAACCATTTTTTCCTTCGCCTTTCCGGGGACAGGGACAGCATTGAATTAAAAATTAGATTTATACACACGGTACAGACATGTTTTTTTTATATCTTACGTACATGTTTACTGTTTACTCTTTACTGCTACATACACACCACTGTTACCATTTCGTCGGTGATATAGCCTACAAGATCCAGAGAAGGGTTCTTTCGAAGGAATATTACCAGAAAGGCGGAATGAAATCGCAAGAATAAAAAACCGGGGACAAAATTAGGGTCAGAGTTATTCGGTGACATGTCTTTTTACGAGTTCGTATTGAAAAATCCGGGATGAATGGTCACTCTATTTTACAAGAGTATTCATAGTGTCATAGTTTGAAAATCCTGTATTAACTCCTTGTTTGCACAGAATTTATCACAACAAAATAATAAGTAAATGCTGAAAGATACTACGGTATCTTTAAAAGCATGTATGTCTCAGACATGGGGGGGTATTGGTTTGTGGGCTTGCATGCGATTTTCTGCAATTGCCACTCTTCCTTTGCAAGAGAATTTTCGCTCGGAGTGAGAAACCTGAAGAAGTTGGCTAATGGTGACAGTGGAGCTAATAGTGAAGTATGTAGGACTCAATATAGGGCCTATAGGTTCAAGTATCGTAAATTCAGACGGCATGTGCGTTACAGTGATCTGTGAAATGCTGTAAGGATTTAAATTTGAAATATGATTAGGCATTAACATTACGTGAGCGTAATCGTGGCAACAAGGTTCACGTGCTATGAGATAAGTCCACTGTTTGACATTATGGCGCGTTAAGGTTAGATTAAGTCAGATTATTGTACAAATGGTATACCTGGCCTAGTCTTTAGAATTTTGGAGGATTAATTCAGATATTCCTAGAGTTGGTTTGGTATGTTCTTTTTTAATTCTTTAAGTCATAATTACCTATGTTAATAATTTTCGGATTACGCATGGTCGAATGTTTTTATTGGGTCCAATAGCCCAAATCATATCTGTGCTATTTAATCAATGATGTGTTTGGAAGGTAGGTGGTTATAATGGCTGTATGACGTGTAAACAACAGACCTATATCAGTTGGAAACAGCGAGTTTCACAATCTGGTTGTAGTTTCAGTACAATTGGTGACCTCTTTAGTCGTACACAGTTTAACCCATTCAATTAATTCTTGTTCCAGTCATGAAAGAATCATGAAAAGTCCACCTGGATTAACTTTCAACTGCTTTTATGAAACACAAATAAATAAATAAATAAATAAAATGTGATATTTGGTTTGACCCAGAATCATAATTTGGACTGTGGCTTGGGATTTCGCATAGACAACCATAACATATTCTCATTCATAAAGAAAATCTTTTGTATTGTCACTGTATATAGCTTATTTGTTGTGGCACATGCACAAGTACTATACTGGAGGAATTACGGCTTTTCTTGGGAGCTAACATCATTACTCTGAATTGTAATATTCTTGAGTCCAAACCCAATTTGTGGGCATGGGAATTTACGTGCCTTTTTATCGTGGGTTTATCATCGTTATTGTCATATAAGTAACATATGTATTGTATTTGTTATTTCATGCGGTTATACAATTATGTGTCAGTTTCTTTGAATTTTATCCAATGTAACATGCTGAAAGAGAACTATAGAAGTCATATCATCAGTTTGAACAAATTGCTTGAACAGGGAAGCATCTGTTATTTGTTCTCAGAAATTAGAAGTTAAAAAATTAAACATTTTGGCCAGGTTCAACACTCCTGCCTGACAGTTTGCTGAATGAGTTGAATCTGAAAGTGAAACAAAATGTTTGAAGTTAACGTCAAAACACAACAACAGTGTATAACTATTAGTATTTTATTATACAGTGTTATTGTTTTGATGGTAACTTTAAACATTTTGTTTCATTTTTTGAATCCAAACACAACAGGATGTCCTCTATTACAAAAAAAAAGAGTTGAATCTAGTTCACAATGTGATAGTTTTTCCCTAAGATTATCTTCTTTCTGATCTCATAGAGACCATTGTAAGAGGTTACATATGGATTTTCAGGTTACTCCAGTTGTCTGCATATGTTGCCCATTGTAAATTTTCACACCTAACAATTGTGACAAGAATAACTAATGAAGCCTGTAATACATTAGTAATTCCAGTTATAAAATTATGGAGGACACTGCACTGTCAGCAGGAACTGACATGTTTGTTGTATTTTTCATATTATTTTTTTTTAATCTTAATTTGATGATATTTGTTTCTCCTAACCTGTTTCTGTTTAATTAATTTGGTTATAATAGAACAGAACTAGTATTGAAGCCCACAACTGGACATGATCCTTAGCCAGTTCCATCCCTTCCCATTTTCACAGCATACTTTTCCAAGATTCTGTTTCATTCTGAAAGTAGAGTTCATTCTATAAATGGTACATAATATACCTGTTTATGATTTACATTTAGATTCTCTTTGTGTGTGTGTGTGTTGGATTCCTACAGATTATTAAATTTGTAATGTTTCAGGAAACAACAGAGGTCTATTTCCTTGGCATTTTCTGTGTAGAAGCATCCCTCAAGATCTTAGCACTAGGTTTTGTACTTCATCCTAGATCGTATCTACGCAACATTTGGAATATGATGGATTTTGTTGTAGTTGTCACAGGGTGAGTGAATATTCATAAGCAGTCATTGTTAATGTTACTTATAAATTTATTTTATATTTCTTATTCTGTGCTTTAACTCATTTCATAATGAGTGGGATATTAAAACTTATTTATGCAGTTTTTGTCCTTGTGTTTTAATTTATCACATCTTATTTACTTTGACTGTAGTAATAGTGAAACTGCAAAATGTTGCTCATGTAGCATGATTTTATATTATTTTAAAACTTAGCACATTAAATCTCATTATGAAAGTCTAAACACAGACATTATTTTCCATTTGTTACTGTATAAATGAAATATTCATGCAGCATTTATTATGCAAATTGAATAGCCATGCTGTTAAAATGTGTCAAGACAGCTGTAGCACTACTATGGCTGTTTTTAGGTCGATGACATTATTCTTCGAGTCAAATGTGGATTTGGATTTGCGGATGCTTCGATCTTTCCGTGTACTGAGACCGCTGAAATTGGTCTCAAGAATTCCAAGTAAGTTGGTAGCAGCTTCAGTGAGCGTACCAACTCTACGCCAGTTGTTTGCTCCTATAGATATGGTCGGATGTTGCCTCATTATTATTATTATTATTATTATTATTATTATTATTATTATTATTATTATTATTGCATACTTGTGTATGTGACTGGAATGAGCCCCATTACTTACATTTGTGTTTTACTTAGGTGCAGTCCGCAAAGCTAGATGGAGTATTTAAATATCCATATTGTATGTTTATTTAGATATAGACTGTGCCTATAGATGTTGACAAGTATCACCCATAAATGTTGTTTCATACAATTCTAAATTTAATTCTGTGGTATAGTCACACTTTTTTATATGAATTAGATATTGCTGTGATTGTGGTATTAGCGGATATGGTAAATGATGTCATATTGCAGTAGTTGTTACTCATATCCTGCAACAAATATTGCTTTCTCATACATATTGAAATTTAGTACTATTTACTGCTATAACATATACTGTAGGTAAAGTTCACCCAAGAACAGGCCACGAAGGCCCAGAGGTGGAGTAGAGGTATAGCTCTACTCTTTCTTTGACCTCAGCTCTAGATGGGGGTGGGTGATCAACGCCACACCCCGGCTGTTTTACCCCCAGGAAAGACCCGGTACCCATTGTATAGGAGGCTAGGTGGGCCCCAGGGCATGTCTGGGTGGGTGCGAAAATATTGCCACCATCAGAATTTGATCCCCGGACCGTCCGTCCCATAGTGAGTCGTACATATACTATAGGCTGTATAATATTTTTGTTTATATTAAAGTCAGATAAAATGTAGATGTATGGCAGATAGCATCCAACCTGAAATTATATAGTGAAGAATAAGTCACTTCTGTATGAATGGTGGCGGTTCACACATTTATCATACTTTTTCAGACACAGTAGTTCTGTTATTTGTTATTGATACTACTATGTCTGTAATTCAATATCTCTACCTCTGTGTAACTCCAGGGTTGTTAATATAGAAACAGCATCTATGGATTCCTGTTTTTACTTCCAGTTTTACAAGATTTCCTTGTTACAAAGCAGTGATGCTGTCTGCGTAGTGTTCTGTCAGTTCTAGCCAACTTTGACATCGAATTCAATATTGGCAAGTGGATGTAGCATTTGTTGTAGCTGCTGTTTGGACACAGTTGTTGTGGCTGCTGTGTGGACACAGTTGTGGTTGCTGTGTGGACACAGTGTCGTGGCTACTGTGTGGACAGAGTGTTTGTTGACATTGATATTAACTTTGTTACTGCAGGGTATGACAGATTTTCTTTGAATTGAGGCACCAATTAAAAAATTTAGGAGCAAACTTTTTTTATCTTTTGTGGATGTATGTTGTAATGACTAGCGAACTTAAACTTTCCACTGCTGCTGTTGCTGATAGGATTTCCAGTAAATTACAAGAGAATATTCTTCCAAAATGATATAATGTTTTGCAAATTCCATCTGTCAAAAACACCCTGAAAAGCATATCAGTTTAAAATGCAAAACTACAGAGTTTTGGAAATACTCTTAAATAAAAGGTCTCATATTAAAATTCCCTGTTCACCATTAAACTACAAACAAAATTAACCTGAAGTTTACAATTCATTTATTCATTCCATTACATTTCATGAATCTTAACAAGGGCAAAGAAACCTTTCAGATCTAGAACAGTCAATATGTGTGTGTGTGCTTATGAAAAGCGTATGTCTAATTTACAATAAGTGATTAAATTTTATGGTTAATATAGAGTATCATGTAACAGTTTTACCACCAACCCTGCATATGCTGCTGTGTACTCAGCACTAGTTGCAGTAAACCCACTGGGAGTTCTGTCAATGCATTTTCATTACACAAAAATGATTTTAGTAGTTACGACTGTTTATTGATGGTGGTGATCAAGTTGGTTATTAATGAAGTCCTCATTAAAGTGGAATTTCAAATAAAAATTATACGTGCCATAACAAATGATCTAGGTGCTGTGGTGACCTGGTGCCAAGAATTTATTGCACCCTGGTTGATCGTACTTGGAGGGAGCTGTTCAGTTTCTTATGTTTATGATTTTCAATATAGATGACTTAGGTATAAGTACATTTATTAGAATTAATTTTAAACATTTGACTTATTATTACATGAATTTGTGGCAGAAATAATATCAAAACAGTTATATGTAAGGTGGTGTACATCTTTTTCCACCATATTCCAATTTATGGAAGTCTGAGTCTGCAATTGTGAGTTGCATGCAGCTAGCTGAAATATTCCTCATAATTCTCTCTCTCGCTCTCTCTTTTGTTACCTTACCCTATCTTACATGTAACATGGTGTTTGAATGTTTTAAAGCTATAATGTTACACAGTAACTACCTACAAAAACTCTTTGTCTTTGATATTACAGACACTTTTAATGATGAAGAAAATTGTAGGCTGTTCGTTTCCAGAGTCATGGCTTTAATTAAATACTGCTAACTAGTTGACAGAGAGTGAGAGAGTTTCTTTAAATCAGCAATACAAAATGATTACATAATCATATGAGTGTGTTGGACATCATTAATTCTAATTTATTGCCCATATTTTAGAAAGGAAGTTATAATTTTGTGAAATACAATGTATAAGGATTTAGTATCACTAAGCCATCTCATTTCAATTTTAAAAGGGATGATTTTGATTGAATTGTGATTCATTATCAATATCACGGCCCAGACAGTGTTATACTGGAAATTTTAAAGCTTTATTTTTAAGATCATAAGGCTTCATTATCTGGAATTCTAGTGTACACTGTATGTCACAGGCCACAGGTTTTTGCTAAAGAGTTCACAGATTTTAAAGCATGTGTGCAGTTGAAGCAACACACAGTGACTTTGTACTAAAGAGTATGCAACTCAATAAAACAAACATATACTTTGAGTTTATTTATTTGAAGTAATCATGTGCTGTTCATTTATGTGGTAGGTCAGATGGTAGATGGGATGGTCATTCACACAGTAACATGAAAAATTAGGACTCTGAATTTTATGCAAAAAGCCTGATTCATTGATCCATTATAGGTGCTAATAGCCATTTGGGCATATGTGTATGTTTCCAAGAACGTTCTTTTTTTATGTTTAGAACATGTGCAGTTCAAAGCAGAAATCAAAGTGGACTTTCCTATTACACATAGGCCTCTAGTTCTACATATCTGCTAATGATGGTGGTGTTGTATTTAACTGTAATTTATAATACCGTTCTGAAATGTGTATTCCTTGTGCTGAAACTAGTCAGTCAGCATCATTATCGTTTCTTGTCTTCAAAGTATAACACGGTCCTCAATGTTACAAGTGTTATGATGTAATCTGTAATCATGGAACAAAAGTAACGAATGCTGTATTTCATAATTTCTGCATCCTGAATCTTCTTTAAATTTGTTGCACCGTTTATCAGTTCACCTATATTTAATGAGACAGGCTCCGAAGTGGAGTTATTACCATAAATAACACTGGTCAACAAAATTTAACTTTTTTTTTTGGTCCCATGAACTTCAATAGGTGAACTTAGTAGTACTTTTTATGCTGAATTCAGATATGTATACAGAATTTTTCTATTAGGCAGGGTTTCAAAAGTACAGAAAAAATTTAAATGTGCAAAATAATACTTTACGTGCTCAGGAAACAGGCAGAAACTTTCCTCTAAAATGTTGAGGGTTATGATTTTTGCCAGTGTTTGGCATCTGGTACATACTTCTTCAGTGTCCAGCAATAGTCTGCCAACATACTTGAGGTACACTTGCCTTGGTACCACTTTTCCATAGCCATAAGGTGTTGGTGAAATCTTTCACTGTATTTGTTACTGACTTCGCTGAGATTTTCTGGAAAAAAATCCCAAGTGTGACTTCAGAAAGTGGATTTTCAGACTCATATTGCATCCCATAGCTTTGTATGAAGTCAACAGGTCCTGCACAACATCCTGATATTTAGCTGCTTTGTGATTTCGTAAGAAGTCCTTGCAAATTCTCTTAAATGGCAACCATGCATTTCTTGCAGTCTCATTCAGGTCTTCATCAAACTCTTTGTCTTGCATCAGTTGTCTGATCTGGGGTCCTATAATACCTTCCTTGATTTTTGAGTCACATTTGGGAACTTACTCCTCACATATTCGAATCCATTGCCAGTTTTATCCACACCTTTCACAAATTTTTTCATGAGGCCCAACTTTATGTGCAAAGGGGGCAGATAAATTTTCTCCAGAAGAACAAGAGGAATGACTGACGACATTTTTCTCCCCTGGCGTCAGTGATATTTGTTTAGACCACAATTTATTTACATAGTGATTCTTCTTGTCCCGGGTGTCCCACTCACACAGGAAACAGCAGTAATTTGTGTACCCAAGTTGCATTCCAAGTAGCAGTGTCACAACCTTGAGATCACCATGTAACTTCCACTTAAATTTGTCATACTTAATCTTTCCCAACAGTAGCTATATACTTTCATAAATTTCCTTCATGTTGGCTGCATGAGCCAGAGGAATGGAGGGCATTCTATTTCCATTGTGGAGTAGAACCACCTTCAAGCTTACTTTTGACAAATCGGTAAACAAGCGCCACTGATCTGAGTTATATTCATGGCCAAGTACTTCCATAATGGAATAAACATCGTTGCAAAACACACCACCACCTTCCAGGGAGGAGAAATCCTTGAATTCTTCATGGCCCCCATGGTAAAAACACACCTTAGTGTCCCAGCACGGAAGATTCTAGCCCTTTAACTTGGAGCCTAAAAGTTCAGCTTGCTTCTTTGATAGGTTCAAATCGCGGATGATAACATTCAGGTCCCCTTGAATCAGCAGGTGTGGTTTATTGGAAGAACAGGCTCCTGCAAATGCTATACGGGGTTTGTCTCAAAAGTAAGTGTACTGAATTTTTATTTAAATGTCTATTGGACTCACCTGAAATTACAAGTTATCTCCTTCAAAGTATGACCCTTGGGGAGTTACACAATGGTTCCAAAGTTTTTTCCACTGATCATAGCAGTACTGGAAGTCATTTTCTGTAAGTGTGTGTAGCTCATCGGCTATAACTTTTTGTATGTTTTCCATCGTCCCAAAATGATGACTCTTCAACTTGAATTTCAACTTATAGAAGAGGTAGAAATTGCAAGGAGCTAGATTTGGGCTGTAGGGACGATGTGGAAGTACGGGAATGTTTTCCTTCGCCAGAAATTCTCGAATTGAAAGCACAGTGTGGGCTGGTGCATTATCGTGATGCAGCACCCAGTCATCTGCAATGTCTGTGTGGACTCGCTGGACCCATTTTCGATGTCGTTCCAAGACATCTTTGTAGCAGGCATGATTAACTGTCTGTGCTGCAATCATCTTGACACTCATTCGGCAGTCTTTCGCCATCACAGCTCGCACCACTTCCACATTTTGATCATTTGTTGATGAGATTGGTCTTCCAGAACGAGGGTCATCTTCAGCATTTTCTCTACCCTCTTTGAGAGCTTTGTGCCACTTAAAAACCATAGTTCTCCATAGAGTAGCATCTCCATAAGCTTCGGTTAAAGAAGTAAATGTCTCTGTGGCAGATTTGTTGAGTTTCACACAAAACTTTCTAGCGTACCGTTGTTTGATATTTTCCTGCGTCGCAAACATAATGAGGTGATAAAACATGACCATACACAAACAGCAGTAGCGCACGACTGACTCAACCAATCCAGTTGAAACAAGTAATTCATCTTCATCACTTGACTCACTGTCGCTCAGTGTCATCTTTGTCGGAGGCTTCGACACAAGTAACTCTGCACTGTGAGGTTCTGGTCTCATCGCAGATGGTAAATTAGAATATTGAACAGTGTGTTTGGACTTTGCTGTTACACCATTGATACTGGTTAGGCAGAAGTAGCTATCTGAAACGTGGTCCATGGGCTCTCTCCAGACCATAGGAATGGCGATAGGCTACAGCATGAACCTTTTGCCCATGCTGCGAGAAGCCTGGCACATGTCACACAGTAAAAGTGGCAAGTCCAACACTTGTCCTGATCACCCACTTTGCAGCCGAAATGATGCTCATAGCATTTCTAAATCAGGGGTGTGAAAGCCCATCTTCGGGATTTGAATGCCACCTCATCGCAGATGTAGCAGAATGCGTCTGATGAATTTACACACTTTCTTTGCATATTAACTCTTTTAACCGAGTTAAATCCCATCTGCCATCTGCTGGCATTATTAGAAGCTCACCATATTCTCCACATTAGCAGGATAAGGGTTAATGGTGCAACAAACACTTTGTGACGATAACACATTGAGCTCTGGCCAGCAACCGGCAGAAGACTGTTAGTCACACAAGTATGACACATGAATGTTTGCTTGTTACAGCACGTCCAGGCTACCACCTACAGTCCCCCCAGTAACTCACATATTAGGCTTGTGCTTTCACATAGTCTGATGCAACGCGAAGTGTGTGGGTGATAGAGAAATTCTAGAAACATGTTTGAATCCAGCATCCAAAAATACATCAGAAACAGACATTCTTCCTCATGGGACAAAATCTTTGTTGACCAATGTAATTATAAAATTCAGTAGGCAACTGATAGGTGACCCTGGCTGTACTACTGCAGTAATACATATTTAATTGAGATGTGTTATCTCTGTCATTCTTCTGAGTACTTGTGAATTGGTTACTGTAGTGAAGAAGTTTATGTCCATAATTCTATAAACCATAACTGCTGGCTGGATGATAATCTTTACTGCTTTTATTTTTACAACATCCTGAATTAGGCATTACCTTATTTACTGTTGGATAATTGAGTTAGTGATTGCTTTTTTGAAATATCTCCTTGAAGCTCAAGAGGATCATATACATTAATAACTTTTGTGTATCTAATGTTCTGAAGGTTCATGCTGCAGCTGTCTTTAGCTGCATTATTATTGCTCATATAAAGATTTGAAACATTTTTATTCAGGTTTTAAACTTAGGACCATTGTATTGATTGGAGACTTATTTTTGTTGAAGTTACATATATAAATATATTCTCTGTCCCTCAGAGAACAAACTTCATCTCCATTATAAAAAGGAATTGGGTTAATGCTGCTTAGAGAAATAAGCATGTCTGCTATGAGCAGTTTACAAAAAAATACACCCTGCTGTTATAATGCAGAATGCTGAATGCATAAAGCAGGCAGTGCATACAGTTAATGCCGACTTCAGACATTTAGTACAGCAGGCAAAATGGAACACGGTTGTCAAGTAGCGTATTCGTAGGAAGAGTAAACTAAATTGAAAGTACAGAGGAGTAGAAAATGCAAATGTTGATGTACGCACAAGTTAATATTAATATCAAATGACAAAAATGTATGGATTTGTGTAGTTTAGACAAAACATTTACTGCCTCTTAGATCTTTCCTATAGTTACATCTAGAGTTGTCTGTTTAGAGTAGTGTTTTATTTTACCTGGTGTAGGTTTTAGGTGTGTATTTGTGTACAGAAGTATGTATGTTTATTAGTCTGCACAGAATATACAAATAGAACTTGTGACTTGAAGGACCAGGATTGTTAAAATCCATCCTGGAGGTAGGTTGTGGTATTACAGATTGGATTTGAAAAGCTCAGAAATAGTTTCCATGTTGCAGGTTTTGTGTCTATGGTCTTGAAGTTTTGGTTGTTGTGTCAGGAAGTTTGAATTAAAACCAAAATTCTCTGGCAGCTTTAAACAGTGGCTTAAGGTTAGGTTATGAAGACTTTTTAAATACTAACACAGAGATATGTGTGTATTATTATGAGAAAAAGAAATTGAAGATATAGTAGAAGGTGGCTCAACTTTGTGATACTGGAAGTAGAGCCACAAACTTTGTTCATTGTAGAGGAAGATCGTTAGAGTTAGGGCAACTCTACAGTTTTAGAGGAACAGATAGCCTTGTAATCATTATGAATGCATCCACAAGAATCAATTTAAACAGTTTATTGCTTCAAATTTTGGTAACTTGAGGGCAGGTACTGTAGATCTTTAATTTGAAGGAGTCTTAACAACATTCATGCCATTATCTTTATTCAGGGATGGAAAATATGTGTTGATGTGTCTGTGATTTTTTTATCTTACTTACAATTTTGGTTGAATGAGAACTCTTTAATGTGAATAAAACCTGTCCTACTGTACACTCACTCACAGAAGATCATAGTGTGTTACTACTGTACACTCACACACAAAGCCTCATAATGCCAGTTTTACTCAACACACACAGAACTTCATAATGCCGGTACTACTGTACACTCACACACAGAAGAACAAAATACATTACTGTTGTACACTCACACATAAAGCCTCATAATGCCAGTTCTACTCAACACACACAGAACTTCATAATGCCAGTACAGTTGCACACTTATTCACAGAAGGACATAATGCATTGCTACTGTACTCTCACAAAGCCTCACAATGCCAATACTACCATCACCCACACACAGAAGATCATATTGCCAGTTCTGCTGTCAACCATGTACTCTGTCCATGCCCACATTACCAAGTTTCCACTATCAGACTGTCCCTTGTGATGCTTAAACATAATGTGTCTGAGTGTGCAACATGAAGTGGTGGTGGTGTTGCTGTGTGGGTCCATTTGTTGTTCTGTGCTAAACGTTGTTGGTGAATACACATTGCAGTGATGGCAGCTACATACACTATATTTCATCTTGTAAATGGTGATCAATTTGCAGCACCTTGTCTCCACCAGTGTGCGCTTCTCCATTGCCAGATTCCAAACATACATACATGTGCTAGCATTGATTGGCATCTTAGGAAGAGTGGGGGCTTTAGAATTTGCAGTACAAAATGAGGAAGAGTAAGTACGGTTGGGGGACTGGAGCTGAAACACTCTGGGACACTCATGGGGAATCACAGCTGTTAAGATACATTGTGTGTATCCAGCTGGGCGGTCCCCCATTAGCTGCAGCATGTTAAGCCTTACATCATAGGGTTATTCTGGAAGGGCAGAGTTTTCGCAGTGTCTACTGCAACAGTGTGGTGGTAACGATTTATTTTCCTGTCTCTCATGTTCTTCACCACAGAAGAGGCAGAATTTCTTGTGATTTGATCTTCCATAATCAGCATTCATGAGCAGATGTAAATTCTTGTGGAATTTTGTCACATTGGCAGCTGAGAGGTGCTTGTAACCATGACTTTTTACAAAACACCTGTACCAAGGCAGCCTCAGTTTGAATCCATGGACTGCCTTCCCCAGATAAAAATCAGAATGATATCTGTCGTTCTGTGTGGTAACTAGCTTTTAGGAATAGAACACTTAAATTTTATGCCGACTAGTGGAACAGAATCTGAGAATGAACATTTTGTAAACTATAATTATGTGATGTGATCCACCATAAAGGCACGCACTTGCAATTAGCACCTTCAACTTGTAGTGCAAGGTTCCCTCAGCTTTCTGCAGAGA
>Ga0209755_10006150_pt1 | contig 13387 bp, 4 predicted proteins | sample TergutCo191P1_FD_187301 | JGI IMG/M metagenome (GOLD analysis project Ga0209755, IMG submission 187301) | Cornitermes sp. P1 segment gut microbial communities from Petit-Saut dam, French Guiana - Co191P1 (SPAdes) (version 2) | ecosystem: Host-associated > Arthropoda: Insects > Digestive system >... | reverse complement strand
CCTGCCAGTACCCGGTGTACCCCGTTGATCTGTCACTGCAGTGATGTATTCTTGCTCCTCGTCGTCCGTCTGGCGCCCACCCGGGTAGAAATGCTGTGGGCTGGATGTGATCGATGTGCCCGGTGACAGGGAGGTGGTGAGGGGCGGTGATGGGCTCATAGTCCCTATGCCTCCTGCTGTAATGCTCGTCAGGTCCCGGGTATCGAAGTCGTGGATATCTGCAGTGTGTGTCGGAGACGGGAGAGGACTCACGTTGCCAACTCTGTCCCTGCTGGAGTGGCGGTGGTGGTGATGGTGTGAGTGTGTGCCCACTCCCCGCTGGTGTTCTATCATTGAACCCAGTGTCATCGACCCGCATGAGAGAGAGGCTGGAGTGCCGACTGCAATGTGCATGGATTAAACATATCAGTAACAGATGAAAAGCAAAATGTAGTTCAGGGTAAGAAGTGGAATAAAAACACATACTTTATGTGAATTTTTACAATCTACTCTGAAAGAATACAAACAGGTAACAACGAATGGTAAGTAATGCAAATAATAATCAGAATGCTATGTAAGATTTAGAGGATCCAATGCGGAAAAAGATACACAGTGAAACATTCAGGTCAAACCAGGCTACAAAATCACCCAGAACCAGTTCTGACACCCATGATTACAAGCACAACATCAAAACATAATTTCTAAGATCATTTCTACTTTTCCTTCCACATGACTTTACCAGTTTCAGTAACAGCAGAATTCACTTGGGGGGGGGGGGGCAGAAAACTAAAAGGAAACATGAACTATACAAACCATTCACTACGACATAATTATATATTAAAAAAATAATATCCTGATAGGAATGAATTCATGAACCAATGCACTTACCTGAACAGAAAGTGGGAGAATTATTAGATGTTTCAGAGCACATGCTTTTAAGATATTCAAACTTTTTATAATTTCAAGAAAAAGTAATATGAATGTGGGAAAGTATGGGAGAACAGTGACTATGAATAAGGCAATAACACACACTGTATGCTATGTCACCAAACCCTAATTTCAATGGCTACAAAACTTTGTTTTATTTTAATATGAAGAGCAGTCAAAACATATATTTGATGGAATAAATGGAGTGGTCATATACACCATGTCACAATTCAACTGCCATACCTCATTCCAATGTACAATGTATCCTATAACTAAGATACACAAGGCGATGGATTTACAGCCACTTTTACAAAATTTAAAAATGTGGCATAAAAATTGTTGAAACTTTTGTTCAAAGTGCTGTCAGATATATTCTTGAATTTCTTGGCTTACAATATGGCTCAAAGATTTCCATTCAATGTAATCAAATTATGTTACCAAAATTATTTAACAGGAAACTGTACATGCATCCAGCAACAAAACATCAGAATGAACAGCAATGCATAGGGTGGTTAACACCAGTAAACACCTATCAAGTGGCAAATGAAGAGGATCTCATGAAAATCAAGAGAAGAAAAAATTAAATTAAAATTAAAAACTCAACAAAAAAAAAGGCCTGCTGCGTAAGAACACCTACCGACAGCATTATCTCCAAGAGGTAACAAGGGGTGTGCTGATAAGCTGGTTCCCACATTCGCAACACTCGAGTGAGCCGAGCTCGAATGACGGAACGACTGAGACCTGCAGGGAGAAGCAGAGAAGAGGAAGTGAATTAGTCACTAAACAAACCACCACATATTCTTTATCTGCCCACACAGTACACATAGTGGCTTCTGCTAATAACATTAATAATTCAATATTAATCATCTAGGAGAATATATGACAGTGTTTACTGTTGATCAGTTTCTGAAATTAAATATGTGAAGTGAAACTTAAAAATCTTTGTCTATACAACTACTATGTTTTGTTCTTTTTTGAATTAGTGGTTTAAAGGTAATACATATTTGAGGCAATTATCTTGCAATTCTCATCCTCCTCCCCTTCCCCTCATTTTCCATTCATCACAACAAAATAAATATATAGTCTACTAAAAGGAACAAACTCTTGAACCAAAAGACATATTAAAGCCTACAACACACAACACACCAAACACATGTAAGACATTCAAGGACTTCAGGTTCACCATACGAGTCATAATCATATGATGCAATGGGGTGACAGAATGAACAAAACAGAGAAACACATGGCACAGTATAGTATCAAATCATAAAGTTCTCTCCTCCCTTTACACATATTATTAAATCTTTTATGTTGTCTAGGGAAGACTTTACTGAAACTCTATACAGCTGACAATCTTCTTCTTTCGGACTTTGCCCATCATCTCAATTTTAACAAAGTACAACATTTAACAGCTATTTTCCTGTTATTACCTACACACAAGATCTGGTACCATTTTATTTCTCAACAAGTTTACTTGTGTATGGTGCCCAGTGACTGAGAGAAGTCTTTCCAAGTGGTCCACCAGATTAGACGTTTCTTCCTATTTTGCCTGAAGACGGAAGCAGAGCCAGATTCCAAAAGTCATACCCCGTTAAAATTAAGACAATGGACAAAGTCCAAAAGAAGAAAAAGGCATCATTAAAATTCTGTGTATCAACATTTTATGAGCAAGTACTTAAACTAAGGCACCAATAAACATTAGACCTCATAAGACAGAAACTTGTCATACTGTAAGTTATTATAAATGCACTTTTCAACTTCCAGTCAAACTAAAATCCTAAACCTCTAATGTTACACTGTCCATAAATAAGTGGTTAACTCCAGGAAGCAGAGTCCAATGGTCTCTAACCTGCACCAGATAAATCCAATCCACATCCTCCATCCTTCTATCAGACTTCTTTAGGACCTCCTTAAATATTATGCTCCCATCAATGCCAAGATCTTAAAAGTGGTCTCTTCCCTTCAGTTTTTTAACCATAATTTTGTATGCATTGCTCTTCTTTCCTATGTATGCCCATCCCATTCTCCTTAATCTGATCCTAATAAAATTCTTATCTGGTGAGGAGTATTAACCATGAAGCTCCACAATATGCATTTTTTCCAACCTCATATTACTTCAACTACAACCAAATACAGAGTGACTCATGACTTACGGACATTACTGCAGACGATGTTATTCTACGTCTTTGTAATCAAAAAAGTTCCCACGAACATGTGTCTGATTTTGGACGGTTACAGAGCTATGTCCTCTTGAAACTTGGGACAGACAGTAAGGATTATTGAAATAAATGGCACAATAAACTAAACAAGGATAATACCAAAAACACTGAAAGTATAAATTTAACTTAACTCCATGAAATTGCCTTCAGTTTACACAGACTTGTGTTTTAAGCAGGTTTTCATAAAACCCACGGCTAGTTGCAACTCACCCTGTCACTTAGTTATGAACAGCGTGAGTCACCAGTTGCAGCTTCTGCTAACTGTTCCTGTTCCAGCTGGTTGAAGGTTGTGTTACTTGCAACGCAAGGATCATAGGATGGTGTTTATGACAATTAAAAGACCAACGTAACGCCATAACCACCGGGAATAGAACCCATTTGGATATTAACTTCCTTGATCATACAGACCTAGGAAATCATATCCTGCAGTAATATCCACAAGTCATGCAGCATCATGTATTCTTGTCACAGTACCGTGTTCTCAAACAACCCTAGTACTCTTCCCTTAGCATGAGACAAGGACTAAAATGTCCCAGTCACAAATACAATGAATGTGGTTATGTAACTGGAAAATTTAGCTCATTGTATGTACAAAATTTTGTTTTATTTAAAAGACACATATTGTCAGCAAATATTAAAATATGGTTCAAAGAGCAAATTTAAAAGCAATTAACTCTGATTAGGTACGTTTTATTATCTTCAGGAGTACTAAAATAATAGGTTCAAAGATTACCTCCATCCCACAGACCAAGCAGAATCGGTTTCCTAATATTTGTATTCTACATGATGATGGAAGAAGTCAGCTTCCAAAACACCATGTGCTTATAACAACATTTAGTTAGTGGGAGATGTCAAACATACGTGGCAGATCAACAACACACTCATTTTCAAGCCAACAGAAGTTTGCATGATTCTTTCATGTGCCATATTTGTAATACAACATTTGTTAACACATTGTTTAGGGTGATTATAATGATCCACTCGAGTTAGGAACATGAAATCTGATACAAAGACAGACTGCAAAAACACAAATGGTGCAGAAGTTTGGGATTACATCCAATGAATTTAACATAGTCAAAATATGTGGTGGTTGTGGTGGTACTACAAGACACAGCAGCAACAACTGTCATTACTACTGCTGTTATAGGTATTATGTTTCCAATTTCAAGCAGTAATAAAATCTTAAGGAATGGGAAGATTCAATTTCAAGCAGTAATAAAATCTTAAGGAACGGGAAGATTCAATCCTACAACCATCCGTTCACAAACTCAGCCATCTAAATCATGAAACTGCATTTCACTGATGAATTATACACATGTATAAGAGAAACAAGTTAGGAAATGGCCAAGCATAACACTTTTGGTGTGTGTATTCCATTCGTGTTCCTCAGTTTTAAATTCATGGATAATTTCAACAAAACAATGACAATATGGGGACTTTGCTTTAAATGCACCTTTCCAAACCACAATACTTCTCCATATCTTATCAGCAGACATGCAACCGATTATCTTGCAAATGCCAAAATACTGTAAGTGGGGAGAGTTATAGGCATGGTTGATTGTTATGTCTAGACTGTCAACAGTTTCTTTGGCATCAGTGTGTACCTAGCACATAACACAGCCAGCCTACAGTATAAAGACCAACCACGATCTTATTTTGTACCTCACACAGACCACAATCTGTTGCCATCATAAAGAACAAACATGATGAGATATCTTCAATGTATGCAGAGTCTTCATGTAAATGTCTCATTTCTGTTGCACTTTATACAAAATCTGAATGTATCAACAAACTTCATTAAATGTTCCAACTATGAAATTTCATGAAAATCTGTATGGTGGGATACACTGACATGGGTGGATGACTGCCTGCTTGAACAACCGAGAGACATGGTTATGTGATCTGAACATTACGATGTGCCAGGGCTCTTCAGAAGATACACAATACAAATTCTCAAATAATGGTTTGAAAGTCACCAGAAACAGCAGCAAGACTAGACACAAGGGTCACCAGGTATGATACCTTTGGATAATTACTTAGGGGCACATATGAAAAGTGTTGACTAAAAAAAAATCACAAAAGACACCAGAGCTATTTGTGTGGAACTATGATGCAGCAACGCAGATCAGATGTGATGGTTGCATGTTTCAGAGAGCATCTAGTTCCCTTTTAAAGAGAGAAGGAACTGACTGAGAGATAGCAGCAGGTGCTGCACACATACAAAGGCATAAACAAAAGTTTCGGAACTCATCATTAGGACTGTAAATTGCTAGTTGTACAGCTTTCTGCCACCCAGGGCACAGTATCACTATCTTTTGTGACAGTCTAGTAAGTTTTGTGACCATAACCCCTACACTGATTCGCATCAAGTGTTTGGTGTGAATGTTGAGTGCAATCTGTGATTGTCTAATGAAGGAACAAAAAATTTGTGTTAGGTTTTGTTTCAACCTCAGAACACTGCAACATAAACACACAAAAGGCTCAAAATTGCTTCTACTGAAAATGGCATGCAGAAAACAGACTTCTGAGAAGTTCTCTTGATTCAGACATTGGGAATCTCAGCTGAAGGCCATGAGCATTCAGGTCAGGTCATCACTCCATGGGTCACACAGACAAAAATGTGTGAAAGTTAGCAAAATTGTCAGTGAAGACTGATAAAGTACCATTTTTGAGATCACTACCAGGTTAGGTCTGTTGTAAGGTGAATTTGGACGAAGGACTTGAACTTGTGGTAGACCTCCATGAAGTATGTGCCTCGGCTGCTGACAGATGAGCATAAGCAAAAGCATTTCTTTGCCAATAAAAACATGGCTGTGGTCTCCCACCCTCCTTACTTGCCTGATCTGGCCCTTTGTGCTTTATTCTTGTTCTCAAGAATGAAATCACAGTCATGAGGATGTCATTCCCAGGATGACCCTGAAATTCATGGACAATCAATAACCATCCTACATGTGATTCCAAAGTTCCAGCAGTGTTTCCAGCAGTGGCAGAAACACTACAATCATAGCAAGAAAACAGAAGGGAATAACAACGATCAACAGCAAAGGTAAGCATCAATGACTCTCTCTGGAAACTTTTGGATACACTCTCATATCTAAAAAAAAGGAAACATTTGTATCAATACGTTGTGGAATGCATTAGGGGGCTCTGAATTAACTTTTGTTAAGACTGTGATTCCTCCCAACTTCTGACAACACATCAAATGGCACATTAATATTGTTAGTGAAGAGATTTTTTGTGCAGTTTGCTAATGATGTTTGACAATAGTTATTGTGAACCTAAAGCGTTATCATGTAAACGAAATGGACATTCTGTTCATATAATTCTGACTACAGAAATGGCCCAATAATCCCATAGAGATGATAAGGCATGTTCACTACACAATGAAAGAAAAAAGGAGTATACTGGTGCCACAAATGTGGTATCAAACTATGCTTAAGAAGAAATTCTAGTTTTACAATGCCATATCAAATTACAACATTAAGATGATGTTCTAAATATGTAAATTTCTGAATAAATACAAAACTACATTAAGATTATGGCCAATTAAGTAAAGTGCTTATTTTTGGAGGTTTATAGCACCGCAAAACTGGTGGGCTTCACCATAATTAAAGGTTTAAAATATTCTTTCTTCACATAAAGATCAAAATGACATATTAGGTCAACCTTTAAACTAATGACAAAATAAAATATCTATGACAAAATAAACAATTCATCTTATGACAAAAATTTTCACTCAAATACGAAGGTAAAAAAAATTTTGTCTGGAACAGATGAACTCAAAACTCACAGGCATAAATACAAAACTAACTATTGAAAATTAGTGAAAAGAGTCTATAATTACATATAACCAAGCATGTAAATGTGGTGAACATGTGTAAAAGATCTCAAAATAGGACTCTTCATTCACGCGCGTGGATGATAACACTATATTCTGACTAGGCCAAAACATCAATATTACTAACAATGCAAGGTGACTAATTCAAGCAGGACAATTGTAATAGCTCCTCTGATGACAGAAATAAATAGCTTCACTTCTCATCTTTTTCCACACTATGCAAATAATGTTCCAGTGGCATTCATGAAACATGTATATTCAACAATGTTCAGTACAATGTAACAATAATTAAATGTATATGCTGTAGGGTTACGTTCAATCCTTTGAGTGTGAATTTTCAAACTCCATATAATATACATGCTATGCACTTTGTATACTGATACTACTGTTACTATTACCATAAATGCTATGTAATTTTAGGTCTAAAATATGTATTTCCCTGAAATGAATGGGACCCCTACTATAAAACTGACATTACATACAGCAACTTCAAATGATGGGCACGTCAAAGAAATTTGTATGGACATACAAGATACATAAAATTGACAAAATCATGTTGGCACTTACGCAGTCGTCTCTTACCATTGATATTACAAGCATGAGCACTACCAGAATTAAATGAAAATGTGGGGTCAGACAAGTAATTAACAAAACCTTGCCTTCTGCACTATACTGGGACCAAGTGTATATATACTTGAAACAAACCCCCAAACAATATAAAATTGGAGAGGCAGTGTACATAAAACAGAAATATAATAAGGGCTCTACTTTAACTAACCCTTATAAAAGTTATAACAGTGAAATAATGTGACTTTTAATACTGTCTAAAATCAAGAGAAATGAATAGATTACATCAAAAACCAGGCACAATAGTGTAAGGCTGTGTTGCTTCTTTAGGTAATTATAACAGAAAATGGAGATCTCAACTTGCTACATGGACAGGAAAATACAATCACACTCAGATGAGAACCAGGAGTATTCTTTAATGTGTGGACAAATGGATATGACTTGTGCCAGGTACATACACAGATCACAACAGCACGTTTCAATAGCTTATTTACTTACGACAGCAGAAAACTCTTCAATGTATCAAATTTCATGTTTCCAGTCTGATTCTCACTCTGTGGTAAGGTGAAAAGTAAATCCTATGGGAAACATGTAAAGCTTTTTTCAAGATACCTCACACAAAGGTGTACTTTTGGAAGAAAATAAAACTTTTATATGTTATACTCAAAAATGTGTCAAGTTGGCCATTCCCATTCTCCTTAGCTTAATTTCAAGAGTATATTTCAAATGAGGGGATGACTTCTCCTTTTGCCTCTTTTCTGTAACAGCAACCACTTCTGCTAACAAATGTGACTTGACAAATGGTGACATGTGGAAAATAATACAAGTTCCTTTAATCCCACTCTAACTTTGTGAATAGAGAACTTTAAACCTGTAAGTACTATGGGGCTGGCGGCATGATTTTAACCTGGTGGAGTAAAAGAACTATTACTGAAAAAGTCAATGCATGGCCAGCTAGACCATGCAAATGCGCCGTTACAACAGTGCAGTGCATGTCCAATAAATGTTACTAATACATGCCACACTGTAACATACCTGAGCCCTTTACCATTTTGCCATAACTTCTTCATTGTGCACATTTTTGACTCCATAAGAAGCCTCCTCATCTATCAATTAAACTTAAAAAAAAAGTAACTGTGATCATCTCACACTGTTTCCAATCTTTACTTAATAAAGCATGCAAAACGATTAAAGGTCATGCAACACTTACAACAATGAACCAACATGCAAAACAACTGCATGGTTTTTTTTTAATTATTTAGATGAATACTGACTGTGTACAAGACACAGTTAAAACCATAAATCCACCAATTCTAGTTTTTATTTCCATCAGCCCTGAAGGTGGTTATTAACATAATCTAACCTAGATTGATACCTCTATTCTACCATGCACCTTCATGGCATGAAACATAATTAAGACAAGGAAAAACTTTACCTTTACCTTTCACTGAATATGATACCATTTAAAATATGTCAGGAAAATAATTACTGTAAGTCTGCTTTTCTAAAACTAAGAACCCACCACACAAAAACAGTGGAAAGAGTAAATTCTGAATTTCAGGTTTTAACTGTACCTTTTACATGAACAAAAAAAGATTAAACAAAAAAAGGGAAAACACTTACTTTGGGTCCACAAACAGGTTAGAACAAAGTTCTGAGAAAGAGTGATGACCAAATGCCAGGTATTTCAATGATAACTGTGAAGATCACAGTCAAACGTGGTTTTCTTACATAAAAGTTTCTGAAGGCCCTTTCCTGGTAAGTGTTCTTCCTATTTTTATTTAAACTGATTGACATACTTTTTTACTTTACCATATTTCTTCCTTCTCTGAACAATTAGATATTATCACGTCAATCAATACAAATCTAACAAACTAAACCCACAGAGAACTAAGATGCTAAGGGTCCTCACGTAGTCATTAAATTCCCCTTAAAGTTCACTAATTATTCACAAAAGCATACCAACAGACCCAAACCTTTTAAGATTATTTCAGTATCACCCTCTACGCTTCAGTCTCACAACATGTTTCTTCCGTAAAGCTTACACATTTAAGTTACATATGTATTTCCCGTCTCTCTGATGCTACACATATCACTCAAATTACCACCTTTGAATTTATGACCCTAACAAGATTTGGTAACGAATATACACAAATAGTTAAAACTTCTTATTTCCTTATACTTTAAATACATTAACTTAAATAACCATTACTCAAAATGTCTCAAGTAGACTTACCTCTGAAACGTCTGCCTCTTCACATAGTTCTCCCGCACAAATTCAACAATTTGCTTTTGAGTTTTTCCACTGTACCTACAAAAAGGAAATGAAGCATTAAAATCTGTGCTCTGACACAGCTCAATAAAAACATGAGAAAAACTAAAGAATTAAATTCAGTAGCATGCAAGGTACAATTATGTTGACACCAACCTGAAGGAAGAACCTCGACTCAAAACACGGGTTTTCTGCCTTGGAACATGCTTTACAACTGAGCAGCGAAAGAAGCCATGGTTTTCCACACACTTTTTCCAAAAATTTTTGCACTCATTTCGACCTTCAAAGAAAAATTCTACCGTGTCTTTGTAGTAACCCTGGAAGTAATAATGTAAGAAGATGCATGTTAAAATATGTTCATACAATGAGGAAAACAGCAATCATCTGACAAAGATGATAAATGTACCAAATCAACATCAATGCTGTAAAGTTCTCAATATTTGCCCCAAACTGTCTGTTGTGGCACTGGTAAAAATTCAGAGTGTTCCATTTTTGAGCAGGTTCAACCTCAAAAACCCTGCCATGTGCAACACCACTTACGACCTCTCAGTAACACTCATACTAGTGTAGCCATAATAGTTTTGTGTGTTACCAAATTCTAGCAAATTAGTTCACAATCATAATATTTTTTATGTTACTATTTCTTGTTCTGACAACAGTTATGTTTTCTTACCAACAGAAATGTAGTTGATTGTAAACCCAAAGAAAATAATGTGGACAACCCAATGTAAAGAACAAAAGATCCAGAAACAACAAAATCAAGACATTCAGAAAAACACATCCACCAACAATATACAATGTTTCAATGAGTAACAAGTGAACAGACTGATGATTTCGATGCTGAAGTGGATACTAAGTATTATAGTTATGGTGAATACAATTTATGTACAGAAACGCACAAGCTATGAAAACTCTCAGGTAAGCCAGCCACAACTTTATTTAGTTCATGCAAATGACATCCAAATTTTAATGTTTCTACATTTTTTTGTGTAAGGTATGAGAACACTCCATTTCATACGTGGGAAGAAATAATGAACACAATCTAATAACACAACTAAGTTTCAGGTCAACACATGGTCTTCCTTCATATGCACAACACTCTGGCATTCCATGTTAAATATGGAAACTTACAACCATCACACGTATGTTAATAAGGTAAGGTCTGCTTGTGACATCATATTCTACTGAACTACCAAATCTCAAAACACTGTGCTATTGACCAAATGGACTGGAGGTTTAACCCTCTGATCGATGCCTGGTGGGGAGACTGGTGGGAGCATCTAGTAAGGCTCCTCCAACAGTAACTTCAAAAACCCCTTGGAAAAGCTCCACTAACTTATGAAGAAATTGAAACTGCTCTATGTGATTGAGAGTCTGTTACCAACGCTAGACCTCTAACATATGTGTTAGAAGATGCTTCAGACTTGGCACCTATTATGCCCAACATGTTTCTGTAGGACCTCAAGGAAGTAGGACTTCCTGAATGCAATGCAGTAGACTCAAGCAAACTCATCTGGGAGCCAGGGTATTGGTAGAAGATTAAAAGAAAGTCTGTGTTATGGGTTCAAAAAAGAATACTTTGGTCAATTGGTTTTGGCCGCCAAGTAGAAAGGCCATAAGCTGCTGCCTCAAGAAGCTGTACTCATTGGAGAAAAAACAGCAAGAGGACAGATTGGCCTTTCACAGTGGCAGAAGAACTCATCCCAGGCAGAGATGGAAAAGTATGTTTACTGAAACTGAAAACAGCTTCCCATGTGCTACTCAGGCCAATCCAGAGAATCTACCCTCTGGATATTTACAATGGAAGGATACCAAAACTTGTTCGAACTTCAGCAGAGGTGGCACAGAAAGGGCAGAAGACTGCAGCCTCAAACGAAAAGGAGGACAATGGACAAATTAGAGCTGAAGAACAGACCAGAAGTGGTAGAAAAGTAAAACTTCTTTTACAATTTCTCATGTAATAATGGACTTTGGATGTAGCACTGATCATTCTGCAGCAGTTTCAACTTCTGACCATTTCACATATTTCTGATTTATTCAGCTGAAGGCATCAGCTTTCTGAAAATTCCCTTCTCATATTGCAATGTAATTTATGCATGCTCCAAAAGGTGTAAAACCTCCTGTGAACTACCAAGCTTCACTGTTTCAATTTTATTCAAGTTCTTCAAGTAACATTTCAGCCCTCTTGGGAATCAACTTTCCCTCCCGTTTTTAAAACTTTCTTCAGTTTTGTGAATTCTCATTTTAATAGTGATTTTCTCAACATTAAGGATTGAGTGACTGAAAAATTGGACTTGCCCACAAATTTCAAGTACAGTTCACCCTGATGGATTCTCAAAAAACTTCTTTGGACACTGCTGTGAAGAGAAAAATGCACTTTGTATACGCAGAAGTATGTGTGTGTTCACCAAAAGAACTTCAAGATCAGCAGACAGGATATTGACTGCTGTTTGTATACAATTAACTGCATAGTGTATGTGCAATGCAGCCCACACACACATTTTCTGCACATAACCCTTTTTTTCAGTCAACTACACATACTAAAGTATTCTCTCCTACTGTATACTTAAGTTTCACTATAAACTGGAAACAGGTGTTTTTTGTGTTCCCTGAGTCTGAGGAAGATTATGGGGCCCACATTTTATGCAGCAACAACTTTGACAGGTATGAGCAGTGACCTAGTAACCTCCACTCTGTGATGTTTCTGCATTCTCATTACCATTGAAGCAGACCCAAAAGAAATGGTAGCAACCCACACAGTGAGCACACAGGGCGGAAAAGAAGTTCAATGGTATTTATGTCAAATATCCTCTCTGTATGTTACAGTCATTAATTATCAGACTATGGTACCCTAGTGACAAGGACTGTATGAATCATAAAGGGATATAACAAAGTTTTGTACCATTCTTCAAGGACAATATTTCCTTCTTTAGCAACACATAATTTGATCATTTTACAGACATCAGGTTCAGTCCCCTCTCAAAAACAGGGTTTGTAACAAGGCAGATGAAAAGGTCACATACAGATTTCCCTCCTTAGAACATAAGAGAAATGTAATTAAGGTCTGTGTATACAGTAATACCTCAGCTAACGAGTGACCCTGCTAATGAATTTTTTGGCTAACGAAGATTTTTTCTCTGTTTTTTGGACTTGGCTAACGAATATGGATTTGGCTAACGAATGTTTTCGTGGATGCGCGTGCTAACATAAAGCAGTAAACATGAACGGTCAGGCCATTCCACGAGAGAAGTTCAATCAACTTTGGACATATTTTTTACTTCTCCTTTAGCAAAGAGACAGAGGCCAGCTACTGAACAAGAGGAAACTTACCTTCAATAAACTTTGAAAATTTCGAAGAAGAATAGAAAAAACGTGTACATATTTTCAGATTAAAAGTATAAAGTGTATAATATATTTTCAGTATAAGAGTGTAAAGATCGTCAGTTTTTCATTCTACTTTCCATTCTCCTTCATCCAATTGGGTAGCTGTTCATCTCAGCCTTTGGTGAGTTTTTGCCCTTTTATAGTGTGGTTTTTACTATTTTATAAAACTTATCTTTAAATGGTGGGCAGCATCAAGAATGA